>Ga0302271_10002374_pt1 | contig 17018 bp, 18 predicted proteins | sample III_Bog_N1_1_FD_198767 | JGI IMG/M metagenome (GOLD analysis project Ga0302271, IMG submission 198767) | Peat permafrost microbial communities from Stordalen Mire near Abisko, Sweden - III_Bog_N1_1 | ecosystem: Environmental > Terrestrial > Soil > Wetlands > Peat | place: Sweden: Abisko...
CAACGCTATATAAACTCATATGAATTACAGGAAGAACAGGAAGTAAAGAACAGGGCTACTGTCATCACCAAAGGGAAATATATTGATGTGCTCAAGAAAGAAATGGATAACGATGAAGGTGTCAGGTTGAAATACTCCAATAAGAACTTTTCAGCCGGAAATAGCTATAAGCTCGCTTTAGGAACATTGAAACTGGTTAATTTAAGTCCGGCATCCGAGAATAAACAAAAACAAGAAGCTGATTTTCAAGCCTGGGTTCAGGCTGATTCTTCCCGTGTAAAGAAGTATGGCAATGCGTTGAATAATATCAAAAAGAAATATGAGCTTCAACATAATCCAAAATATGCACATGCATTAATTACCGGCGCCTTGTTTGGAGATGCCAGTCTTTTTGGTATCCGCTCACGGAATATCGTTGATCTGCTGGGTAAAAATGATCAGGAACAGCTTGACAAGGCTGTAAATACCTACAGGCAATGGTATCGCACATTCTCAAAAGATTATGATGCAGCTACTGACAAAAAGATAGCGCTTGCGATGATCCGGCTGGTGAAGAAAGAAGTTAAGAAAGAATATTTGCCTGATTTTTATGCGGTTATTGATGCGAACTATCAGGGCAGCATTGAAAAATACGTGGATGATTTATATGCTAAATCTATTTTTCAGACAACAGGTGGTATTGACAAATTCCTGAATAAACCCACTCTGGCCATTAAAGAAGATCCGCTTTTTATTTTTGGAGTATCCATCTACGATAAACTGATTGAATTAAGGAAGCTGACGACCGAGTTAAGTGCTGATATCCGTAAGACTAACCGGTTGTACGAAGAAGGTGTCCGTGAAAAGGAAGCCGGTAAGCTTACCTATGCCGATGCCAATTTCTCCATGCGTCTTACGTATGGTACTGTTGCAGGTGCAACGCCGCGTGATGGGTTAAACTATAAAAGTCAAACAACCCTGAGAGGAGTTATTGAAAAGGAAGATTCCACAAATTTTGAATTTCGTGTGTCGCCTAAACTTAAACAGTTGTATTACGCGAAAGACTTCGGACGTTACGGCGAAAAGGGGCAGTTATTTACCTGCTTTCTAACAACTACCGATATTACCGGAGGTAACTCAGGAAGTCCGGTGATTAATGGAAAAGGGGAACTAACCGGTTTGGCATTCGATGGTAATTTTGAATCGCTGGCAGGTAGTATTATTTATGAACCAGAAAAGAACCGGGCAATTAATGTGGATATCCGCTATGTCTTGTTTGTTATTGACAAATTTGCCGGATCAAAATACATATTAAACGAATTGACAATAAAATAATTAAATAAAAAATAACTAACATTTAAAAATTAAACAAGATGAAAAAACAATCAATCGCGCTACTCATTCTTTTAGCAGCAGCTAATTTTTTCTCACTAACGAATGCCGCTACTCCGGTAGATAACTCAAAAGTGTATACCGTCGAAGAAATTATCGAAAAGGCTCCCTCCCTGGTTGGACAAACCGTACAGGTGAAAGGGCTGGTACAACATATTTGTGATAAAACCGGTCGTAAATTATTTCTTGCTACTGCCGATGGTTCTAAAACATTCCGCTTTAATGCAGGTGATAAAATTGATGTTTTTAATGAAAATGCACTTGATAGCACAGTCCTTGCAATTGGTGTTATTGTCGAACAAAAAATAACTCTTGAAGACCTGAACAAGCAAGAAGCTGCTGTAGTTGCCGCTGAGAAAGTAGCAAAAGTCAAGCAGGCTAAAGTCAAAGAAGTAGCCGATCATTGTACTTCAGAAGCAAAAGCAAATGGTGAAAACGTTGCTGTAACCCCATTGCAACGCATTCAGGCACTCAAAGACAAATTAGCCGCTCAAATTAAAGCCGGAAAAAATAATTATCTTTCATTCTATAATGCAAGTAATTGCAACGAATATCACATTGTAAAATAATATTCCACTTCAGTTGTTTGATAAAACCTGAAGGGCGAAGTAAAATGAACTTTTTTGTTCTTTTTTATTACGCCCTTCAATGGTTTTTTGTTTGCTTATTTCCCAACAAACGATGAGGCTGAATCGACTCATGATCATCGTATAATCAATTCATTATTAAAGATAAACAGTATGAGATTAATCAAATTAATTTTGATATTTTGCTTTGGAGTTTTTATCTCGGGCGTTGCTCAAGACTATAACCTGAGCGATCAACTTTCAATAGATAAAAACATAAGAATCGGTAAATTGTCCAATGGACTAACCTACTATATTCGCAAAAATAGTGTTCCAACGGACAGGGTTGAATTGCGCTTAGCCATTAATGCCGGTTCTATACTCGAAGATGAAGATCAGCGTGGGTTAGCGCATTTTACCGAACACATGGCTTTTAACGGAACAAAGCATTTCAATAAAAATGAATTGATCAGCTATTTGCAATCAGTCGGCATTAAATTCGGGAAAGACCTGAATGCATATACCAGTTTCAACGAAACCGTATACCGCTTGTTGGTTCCCACAGAGAAAGACGAAGTGGTTGATAAGGCCATCCTGGTGCTTGAAGACTGGGCTCACAACATTACTTTCGATCCGAAGGAAATTGAAAGCGAACGTGGAGTTATTACGGAAGAATGGCGTATTGGCCGTGGAGCTGGTCAACGGTTGCAGGATATCTACTTTCCCGTGGTATATCACCAGTCGCAATATGCACAGCGATTGCCGATCGGTAAAAAGGAAATTATTGATACTTTCACTCCTGAAACAATCCGACGGTATTATAAAGACTGGTATCGTCCGGATTTAATGGCAGTCATAGTGGTGGGTGATATTGATGTTGACAAATACGAACAAAAGATAAAGGACCATTTCAATAATATACCAGCCCGTACCAACGAACGCCCACGTCCGGTATTTGATGTGCCTAACCATCCAACCACGCTGTTTTCTATCAGTACTGACAAAGAAGCTACGCAAACACAGGTAATGGTTTATAATAAGACCGGACATAAAGATGAAAAAACCCTGGGCGATTACCGGGAATTTATTGTTGAACAATTATATCATTTGATATTAAATGAACGATTAGGTCAATTGGGACGTTCGGCTAATCCTCCCTATGTTTCGGCAAGCTCACATTATCAGACTATTGCCCGGAATAAAGATGCCTTTACTGTCTCAGCCCGGGTAAAACAGGATGGTGTGGAAAAAGGGCTTAAAGCCATACTCGAAGAAGTAGAACGTGTAAAACGATTTGGGTTCACCCAGAATGAACTGGAACGTGCAAAGAAAAATGTAGCAGCTAAATACGAGCGTGCTTTCAACGAAAAAGACAAATCAGAATCTGATGGGTATGCTTCCGAACTGATTCGTAGTTTCTTAGCCAAAGAAGCTATCCCGGGTGTTCCTTTCGAATGTGAATTTGCAAAGAACCAGTTGCCTACGATTACCTTAAAGGAAGTGAACGATTTCGATAATACTTTTCTGACAGATTCAAACCGTGTAATTGTTGTGACAGGTCCTGAAAAGGAAGGGGTGGTCATGCCTACGGAAGAAAGCCTGCGTGCAATTGCCAATCAGGTACCTAAGACAGAGCTGACCCCTCTTGAAGACAAAAAGGTAACCTTTGCCTGGCCTGGTAAAAAACCAACAGCAGGTAGCATTGTAAAAGAAGAAAAAGATAAATCATTGAACCTGACAACACTCACGTTATCGAATGGTGCCAAGGTGTTTTTAAAACCGACTGATTTTAAAAATGATGAGATTTATGCAATAGCGTATAGCAAAGGCGGCCATAGCCTTTGTAGTGATGCCGATTTCTATTCTGCTATCTATGCTTCTAGCTTAGTGGGCGAAAGTGGCATTGCCAATCTGTCAAAAACAGACAGGCTGAAGGCATTTGTTGGAAAGGACGTGTCTGTTACACCATTTGTCAATGCCACAAGCGAAGGCGTTAGCGGTAAAACCAGTCCCAAAGACCTGGAAACATTCATGCAACTGACAAACCTTTATTTTACACAATCTCAGATAGACAGTTCGGCATTTAAAACCTTTATCGCAAAAACAAAATCAAGCCTGTCGACACTGCAACTGAATCCACAGAAATATTTTGAGGATCAGGTATCACGCACTATGTCCAGTAATAATCCACGAGGTGGTGGATTCCCGACTCCTGCTGACCTGGATAAGGTGGATATGAAACGCTCGCTTGAGATATTTAAGGAACGTTTTGCCAATGCGGGTGATTTCAACTTCGTGTTTGTGGGATCATTCCAACCTGATCAGATCTACCCGCTGATTGAAACTTATATTGCCAGCTTACCAGCCGGTAAGGGCCATGAGAAGTGCAAAGACCTGGGTATTCGCCCTCCAAAAGGCAAGGTCGAAAAAGTGTTCTACAAAGGTGCCGATCAAAAGAGCAGTGTAAACCTGATATTTACAGATGCCGTTAAATTGACGGACAATGAAGAATACTTGCTTAAATCGTTGAATGATGTGCTTACCATTAAGTTTATGGAGAATTTGCGTGAAAAGAAAAGCGGCGTGTATGGTGTCCGTTCTTCCGGCAGGGTGAATAAATTCCCGTACGAAAACTACGTGGAACATGTTAGCTTCCAATGTGCGCCTGAAAATGTTGAATCCCTGATTGCAGCTGCCTTGGATGAGATAGACAAGGTGAAGAAAAACGGGGTGGATGAAAAAGACCTTTCCAAAGTGAGACTGGCTCAGAAGAATGAGCTTGAAGTGAATCTGAAAACCAATATGTACTGGGCAAATGAAATGATCAGTGATGTGGTGAATGGCAAGAAAATGAGTGACGGAAAAGATGAATTTCAACAAATTGACAAATTAGCTTCAGTGGATCTGCAAAAAATTGCAACGAAGATATTTGGAAGCAATTACAGCCGTTTTGTGCTGCTACCCGAAACTAAAAAATAACAAAAATAAAAGGAATAAAATTTTAAAAAGATGTTTAGAAAAATTTTAATTGTACTGCTTTTCGTAAGCAGTGCAGTTTTTGCAGAAGACAGGGAGCGGGACGCTAAAGATAAAAAGCCCGTTTTTCGTGAAGTATCCAACAAGGATGTGGTTAAAAGTGTCTATCCCGATGCCGTGAAAGTGGAGAAAGTTAATGACTACTGGTACAGTGTTCTGGATAATAATAACCAACCGATCGGGTATGCTATGTCAAGTGTCCCTTTTTGTAAAGATGTAAAAGGGTATAATGATAACACCCCGGTCATGATTCTTACCGATAAGAAATGGGTTATTAGGAAAGTGGCTTTACTCTCAAATTGGGAAACGTTGGGCTATATCCGCAAGTTGGAGAAAAAAGGCTTCTTTGATTCGTGGGTTGGAAAAACACTTACAGAAGCAAAAACAGTACACCCCGATGGGTATACCGGGGCTACTATGACAGGGTCAGCTGTGACTAAAAATGTTGACTACCTGCTGAAGAACGGGTTGAAAAAACTGCCGAAGACCCATTAATGATTTTCCCTCTTTTTCTATAATTACAATTTGATATTAAGGCATCATCCACCAAGTTGGATGATGCCTTTTTTCTTACTAATTCTTCTTTCTTTTTAAAATCGGAATTTACCGAAAACTACGGTGTGTACTGTTAAGGTAATCTCCCTGTGATATGGCCTTTTTTTATTGCGCAAATTGACAAACCACATCCCGAATCATTCATGCCCTGTGTTATTCTTATAATAAAATGCCATTTCTGGCATATTATCATGTTTTCGAAGCCTTTCCGGCATGTCTAGACCTTCCTTTTTTTACTAAAAAAGAATAATTTCAGGTCTCCCTCCGGTTATGCTTCAGAGGGGGTTGCCTGAGGGTTGCCTGAGGGTTGCCTGAGGGTTGGTTGAGGGTTGCCTGAGGGTTAGGAGGGGTAAACCTCAGGCAACCCCCTCAGAACCCTCTCTGAACCCCCTCTGAACCCCCTGCAAATCCTCTCTGTGCCTATACCAGGCAATAAATGGAAAGGTTCACGAATTATGACTGCATGTGCCAAGTTGAAAATTAATTAAATAAGATAAAATATATTTAATAATCAATCCCTTCGTCTATAAATTAACGGTTACGTGTGTTATAATTTTTTGATAACTAACATCTGTTTTCAATCGGATATAGGAGGTTGAAAGTGATTAACGATGATTCGTCATTTTCTGGTTGCACCGTTAACGGATGAAATAATAAAGGCCATAACCAGGCTTGGTAATCGACAATGACGCATTCATTTCCTTGATGGGCTGAATGAATGTTGGATATTTTTCCCTGTACGATGTACGGGGAAAATTATATAATGTCTTTTTTTTGATGTCCTTTGAGGCACTCGGGCGAATATTTCAATTGTTGTATTTGAACTGAATATTTAATCGTTATGCGCGGAAGATTCAATATTTTCATGGTTTGCCTTGGAATGTTCATGATGTTGGGAACATCACCCAGCCATGCACAGATCATGCGGGATTCAAATTCGTTGGAACTGGTTAAGAAGGAAATAGATTGTATTTACCGGCTGCAGTTTACGAATGCCGATCGGATTTACACCAAAATTGCCAGGATGTATCCAGGACATCCGGTTGTACTCCTGCTCAGGGGACTTTCTACTTTCTGGAAGAATTATCCATTCCTTCAATCGAACCCTGCCCATATTTCTTTTGAAGAAGATTTGCGTCGTTGTATCCGGTTGTCGGAAAAAAACAGGGATCCGGCGAATGAAGCGGAATTCCTGTTGGCGAACCTGTGTGCCAGAGGGATGCTTTTGAAATATTATTCAGATAATAACCTGACCCTTCAAACGATTCCCTTGGTGTCCGGCACGTATAAATATTTACGTCGCTCGTTTAATTATACCCAGACCTGTCCGGATTTGTATTATTATACAGGAGTGTACAATTATTACCGGGAAGCATATCCCCAAATATATCCGGTATATAAGCCGCTGGCTATGTTACTGCCTGCCGGGAATATGGAAACCGGATTAAAACAGTTGCATATTGCAGCTGATAAAGGCGTTGTTCTCAAAGCTGAATCTTATTTGTTGCTTTCATGGATTTACCTGAACTTTGAAAATAAGTACGAGCAGGCGTTGTATTACAGTAAATCACTGCATGATATGTATCCGGATAATATGACTTATGACGCAACATATATAAAAAACCTGTTGCTAATGAAGCAATATGATGAAGCCGAAAAGATCATAATCAAGTCCTCTAAAGGAATTGAAAATAAATTCTTCCAGGCGCAACTCACTGTCTTTAAAGGCATATTGCAGGAGAAAAAATATCACGACAATACTCAGGCACAGGAATATTATTATGCCGGGATTAATAAAGCAGCTCCCTTTGGGGATTATGCAAATGAGTATACAGCTTATGCTTATTTCGGACTTAGCCGAATAAGTGATGCCGGGAATGAAAAAGAGATGAGCAAAAGGTACCGGGGAAAAGCACTGAAACTTGGAGATTTTAAAAAGCTTAATTTTGATAACTAACGTGCAGGTGTGATGAGCAAAAGATCTATAGGTGTCCAATGTGCTGCTTATAAAGGCGACAATAAGTATCTCAGTACTATCCAGGAAAGGAAGGTGTATAAAAGGACAACAGGTAAATACCATCTTTTGGGTATGAAAATGCCCGAAGTGAGGTATTTTAATTCACTTGACGAAGGATTATCTTTGCAGGATAAAACAGAACACTATGACTAATTATTTTATTGTACCGGGTTTAGGTGGTTCTGGACCCGATCACTGGCAAACCTATTTTGAACGTTCAGCCGGTAACTTTCATCGGATTATCCAGCAAAACTGGGATGAACCCAACATAAGTGAATGGGTGAAGACCATTGATAAAGCCATTTCCACTTATGATCCAAAAACGGTGGTTCTGGTGGGACATAGCCTGGGTTGCCCTACTATAGCGCAATGGGCTGCTCATTCCCACAAAAAGATAAAAGGGGCGTTGCTGGTTGCACCGCCCGATATAGAATCTTTTCAGGAAAAACTCCATGTTGGATTATTCCCTGAGCTTCCCATCGACAAGATTAATTTCCCAACGATTGTAGTGGCCAGTACCAATGACCATTGGGATAAAGGCATGAAGGCGTCATTCTATGCCGCCCACTGGGGTAGTCAGTTCCTGACGGTCGGGGATGCCGGTCATATTAACGACTTGTCGGGATATGGTAACTGGGAGGAAGGATTGGAGATCCTGCGGTCGCTGGGTTGACGTGAGTATACATAAGATTTCTTTTGTCACAACCCGATTGATTTCTGGTTGTCGGAATGGAATGATTCAGTTAGCTTCCTTTTTTTTATTACCTCACTCACCGGTTAGTACTTACCGGTTTAATATTCCGATAACAAAAGAGTCTGAATGGCAATGTTGGATTTGTCTGCACCATGTTTGATGACGCAATCCTTAATCCGTTTGCGGAACTTCCAGCAGGTCATTTGATTTAATCCCAGCTGGTCGGAATACTCATAGGATGAAATATCCTTTCCTTCCACACAAACCGTATAGGCAATATAGAAAGCCTTATTAATTGGAAATTTACAGTTGTGAAACAACGTATGGGCAGTTGCCGATTCTTCTGTTTTACAACGGGTGCATCGACGTGACCCGGTTGATTTGCCTTCGCAGTAGTTGTCATGTCCACATTTACGGCAACTAAAACCATTCTCCCACTTCACTTCTGCAATGAAATTCAACGCTTTATCGCTATCCTTGAAAAGCTCTTCAGCCAGTTCTTTTTTTATTTGTTTCTTAAGTAACATGGTTTTCTCGTTAATTGGGATCAATTCTGGTACAAAAGTAGTAAAACATTTTAATAGGTGATGTTTAAATAATATAAATAGTGATATTAATATGATTTAAATAGTGATATTAATATAATTTAAGTAGTGATACTATTATGATTCAAAATAGATTTTATATCTTTGCCCCGTGATTCAACAAAACAGCCTTCCGGATTGTTTTTTGAATTTCATAGCCATATGTCCGCCTTGATTCTCCTTGCTCAGTCAAGGTTGCTTAATTATTATCGGTTTAATCAGGTTTTGTCCATTGTATTTGATTCCTGGAATCAATTCAAACAAGAAGAATTTATTAGTCAGATATTTACTCAAACAACAGAATTATGAAAATCAAAATCTTATTCCTACTACTGTTTATGCTTTTGTCAACAGTTACAGCTCTTGAAGCTCAGAATAAAACAGAAGTAAACTCGAAACAAGCCATTACCCTGTTGCAAAAAGACAGTAAACTGATTGTTCTGGATGTACGGACGCCTGAAGAATTTAAGGAAGGCCATATTAAAGGAGCTGTCAATATTGATATTCGCCAGGAAGATGCCTTTCGTAAAATTGACAAGCTTGACCGGAAGGCTAAATATTTAGTATACTGCCGTACCAACCACCGGAGTGGAATAGCAGTGGATCATATGATTCAAAGCGGGTTCATGAATGTATACCAAATGATAGATGGGTTTCCTGGTTGGGTCGCAAATAAATTGGCAGTTCAAAAGTAAAAAAGGAATATCCCAAAATCACTTTCACAGCATGCAAAATATAGGGAAAGTTACAACTCATAACGATTGGAAAATCAAAGAAAATTAGTAATTTATTTTCACATAAAGAATTATATAGTATAGGTATGGAAAAGATTATCATAATAGGTGGAGTTGCTGCGGGTGCAACAGCTGCAGCCAAAGTTAGAAGGATTTCACCTGAGGCTGAAATCACAATGCTCGAATCAGGACCGGACATATCGTTTGCCAATTGCGGATTGCCGTATTTCATTGGGGGTGATATAAAAAGCAGGTCGAAGTTGATTCTTCAGAGTCCGGAGAGTTTCAAAGAGCAATATGATGTCAATGTGCATATAAACACCCGTGTTACTGCCATTGACAGGGTTGGACATCAGGTGAATACTTTGAATGCTGTAAGCGGCGATCAACGGACTTTTGAATATACCAAACTGATACTTGCACAAGGCGGTCGTCCCATCACACCTACATTACCCGGTGCTGATTACGATCATGTATTCACGCTTTGGACATTGGAAGATATGGATAAGATTTCCAGCTACCTGGATAAAAAGAAACCAAAAACTGCAGTTGTAGTGGGAGGTGGATTTATTGGGTTGGAAATGGTGGAAGCTCTGGTAAAAAGGGGATTGAAAGTACAAGTCGTGGAAATGATGCCTCATGTGATGGCTATTATGGAAGCTGAAACAGCAGGATTTATTGAAAATGAATTGTTGTCCTACGGTATAGGGATTCATACAAGTACAGGTGTCAGTGAAATAACGCACAATGCCGTGAAACTTGATTCCGGCAAAATGATTGAAGCAGATATGGTATTGCTCTCAATAGGAGTTCGACCGACTTTGCAACTGGCAAAGGAAGCAGGTCTCGAATTGGGTGAAGCAGGTGGCTTGCTCGTTAATCCAGAGTTGCAAACAAACGACCCGGATATATTTGCAGCAGGGGATATGGTTGAAATTGAACACCGAGTGAATGGGAAAAAAGTACGTATCCCTCTCGCAGGACCTGCAAACCGTCAGGGAAGAATTGCAGCAGAAAATGCATTGGGTGGGCATCATGCCTACAAAGGTGCTTTGGGAACTTCGATAGTACGTGTTTTTGAAGCGGTAGCCGGAACTACTGGTTTGTCGTTGAAACAAGCCAGATCATTGGGAATTGATGCAGATGCCGTGGTAGTTCACAAAGAACATCACACCTCGTATTATCCAGGTGCAGAAACAGTCACAACCTTGCTGGTGTATGATCGTAAGACATCTATCATTTTAGGAGGACAGACTGCCGGTTATAAGGGTGCTGATAAGAGACTTGATATTATTGCAACTGCAACTGCAGCAAAACTGACAATTCATGATATTGCGGATGTTGATTTTGCCTATTCTCCTCCAATCGGAACTGCCAATGATGCCATAAATATGGCAGCCTATACGGCAGAGAATAAAATGTCGGGTTTCAGTCCTTCTGTAACAGTATCGGAACTTGACAATTTTGTTGAAGGAAAGAATCCTGTATTCGTGGATGTTCGCGATGTTTTTGCTTTCGAAAAGAGCAATATTAAAGGAGCAATTCATTTGCCGTTGGAATTGCTGGTACAAGATATAAATTTAATCCCTAAAAATCGTCCGGTTATTGTCTATGATGAAACAGGTAAAAAAGGGCATCAGGCACTTCGCACACTAATAGGAGCAGGCTTTGCTGATGTTACCAACATCTCAGGCGGACATACTTCATTGCAACGTTATGCCCGAGCTGTTGGGTTTAAAAATATAGCAATTGATTTGTTGCCTATTGAATCTAAATCGATAATTGGGGAAGTTGAAAAGGAAGACGTGGCAATAGCTGAACCTGAAGCCGATTTTAATTCGCCGATTATTGTAGATGTGCGTTCGAAGGAAGAATTCAGGTCGGGGTCTTATCCAGGTGCTGTGAATATCCCATTGGACGAATTAGTGAATCGCTATGAAGAATTAGGAAATAACGGAGCAAGGGAAATAACGGTGTATTGTGCTTCGGGTGCACGTTCGGCTTACGCGCAACGAACATTGATGCAAATAGGGTATGAGAATGTGAAAAATGGAGGTGGACTTGCAACCATGATGGCTCAACATAAGGCTGGTGTTGCAACAACTGCACCTGCTTCAGCACCTGATACGAATAAACCATTGATTGTGGATGTGCGTACGGCGCAGGAATTTGCAGGTGGTGCATATCCGGGTGCCATCAATATTCCTCTTGACGAGATTCAACAGCATATTAGTAAGTTTGGAAGTCACTCGAGAGAAATCATCGTCTATTGTGCTTCCGGAGCTCGTTCAGCATACGGTCAACGGGTGTTACAACAACTTGGCTTTACGAATGTAAAAAATGGTGGTGGTATCATGCAAATGATGTCGAAGCGATAAGAATAATATTATGTACTGAATGAATAATTGATCAGAAATTTAAAATAAATAATAATGTTAGCAGCAATAAAAAGGATACTGGGTATTCGCCCAAAAGTTAGTTTCTCCGAATTAGTAGAAGGAGGTGCAATTATATTGGATGTTCGTACAAAAGGGGAATATGGGGGCGGTCACATCAGAGGGTCTGTGAATATCCCCATTGAACAACTTAGCAAAAACCTGCACAAATTAAAGGATAAGAATAGGGCAATCATTACATGTTGTGAATCCGGCATGAGAAGTGCTTCTGCAAAAGGGCTACTTACTTCGAATGGTTATTCAAATGTTCACAATGGTGGCAGATGGCAAAGTCTGAATTATAAATTGTGATAATTAATGCTGGAAAGGTATGGAGACATTTTTGATAATAATAAGTAGTGTTGTTGGCGTTTTCCTGATATTGAACATATATGCCCGGTTGAAAATGAAGAATATACCACAGGTAGATGATCATAAAGATATGCTGACCTTATCCGATAAAAACTTTCAGCAGCAGACAAAAGGGAAAATTGTATTGGTTGATTTCTGGGCTGCCTGGTGTGCTCCTTGCCGTATGATGGCACCGGTACTGAATGATGTTGCCGATGATCTGACAGGCAATCAACGAGTGGGTAAAATAAACATTGAACAACAAAAGTCGCTTGCCAATCAATTCAAGGTACGCAGTATACCAACACTGATCCTGTTCAGTAATGGCAAGGAAGTAAAACGGTTTGTCGGGATTAAACAAAAGGAATTTTTAATCAGGGAGATTCAGGACGTTTCAAATGAATCAAATTCTGATTCTTAAAACAAGTGAGTAATATAAATCATAAAATAAACTAAATGAAAAAGATAATATTCGCAAGCTTAATGCTTGCAGTCATTTTTACAGGATGTGCCGGAAAAAAGAATGAAGATCAAAATAAACCGATACAAGGGAATGTTGTAAACACAATACATCTTACGAAGGCGGAATTCCTGACAAAAGTATCAAATTTCGAAACAAATCCAAACGAATGGAAGTATTTGGGTGATAAGCCATGTATTGTCGATTTTTATGCGACATGGTGCGGTCCTTGTAAAACGATAGCTCCAATACTGGAGGAGTTAGCCACTAAATACAAAGGGCAAATTTACATTTATGAAGTAGATGTAGATGCAGAGCCTGAACTCGCCAATGCATTTGGTATTCAAAGTATTCCAACTTTATTCTTTTGCCCAATGAAAGGTGATAAGCAAATCATGCAGGGTGGTATGCCAAAGGGATCATTCGAAAATGCAATAACTGAAATCTTGTTGAAGAAATAAGTATGGTAAAGAAAAATCAGGTGACTATAGAGTTGTTTTATACACTTACCTGCCCAAACTGTAAAATACTGCAACAAATGCTTGATGAAGCATTATCCGGATATGGAGATAAGTTTGTTATGAAGAAAACAATGGCAAATGGACCAATAGGGGTGTTTAAAACGATGAAGCTTGGTATTCATACTGTACCGACCCTTTTAATTGATACCGAGATCGCATTTAAGTATGTGCCTACAAAAATGGAATTAATAGAAAAACTCAACAGATACTAATATGCAGGAAAAGAAAAAGCTTCGTTGTCCACTTGGTGTTCCCGGTGGAATTATTGCCACATTAATTGGCTTGACAGGTATCGTTTTAAATAGTGTAAACTTTAATTTATCAGGATTACTTGTTTCAATAGCCTTATTCTTAATAGGTGGACCCTTTATTCGATTTACGATGATGGTACATTCAGCCAATGACAGGCTGGATGAATTGGAACGCAAAATGGAAATAATGAAATAAATCAGGCTAGTTGCTGTGATTCTGTGAACTATATGATTCAGGAAGCAAAAAAAAGAACTATCAGCGTCATCTGATAGTTCTTTTTTTTGTGTATTCACTTAACTGTAAAATAACCTTACTGGTTTTATAAATTCTGCAAAATACCCATCAATTGAGCTTTAGTATGTACTCCGGCTTGCTGATACTTCACTTCCCCGTTTTTAAAGATCATCAAAGTCGGGACACTCTGAATGCGATACTTGCCGGCGATTTCCTGATTTTGATCCACATCGATCTTAATAACCTTGACACGTTCGCCAAGTTCATCGGCTACCTGTTTTAAAATAGGTGACTGTACCTTGCAGGGTCCGCACCATAAGGCATGAAAATCAACAATAACAGGCCGATCTTCGTTGACTAATGTTTCAAATTTTCCTTTCATCTTTTGTAATTTGTTTTACTTTTAAAATTTGCTGGACAGTTATTGATTATATGCCAGGTGTTTTCAATTCAGGAATTAATTCCGGGACAGTTTTATTGTAGAATTCCACTGACCATTTATTGTTTTCTAATATAAGTTTGTTGATACTTCCATTCTTCAGAATGGTTTTTGAATTCTTGAATTCAGCTCCCAACAGGCTGTATAAAATCGTATAGATGACTCCTCCATGAGAAACCACCAGTATCTTTTTCCCATGGAAATCAGTCGCAATCTTATTTATTGCAGCTAAGGCACGTACACGCAAATGTTCAAAGTCTTCCTGTCCAGGAACGATACCATCAGGGAACTGCAGGAGCCGTTCTTCAGGTAATAACCCTTCTGCATCTCCATAACTGCGTTCTACAAGCTCATTAACAACAAGGATAGCAGGAACTGATATGTTGTTGGTAACGATCCGTGCTGTTTCATACGCCCGCTTCAATGGACTTGATACTAGAACATCCCACGGTTCAGTTTCAAAATAGCGTGCAAGTTCACTGGCTTGTTTGCGACCGGAAGCGCTTAATTCAACATCTTCCTGACCTTGCAACTTGCCAAGCACATTCCAGTCAGTTTCACCATGACGGATCAGGTATATAATAGTTGGTACGGATAGTTGCTCGTTTTTAATCATACAGGTATAACCGTTTACCGGCCGTTTTGTTGTTTCCAAATAATTTTGTTGTTCATTTCTATGCTTATACCGTGTGCAGAAGATCAATATAAGAAGTAAATAAAAGCAAGGCTGATCACCGCAATAAAGAACCAAAGCATTCCACCCAGTACTAGTGGTTTTACGCCCACCATTTTAAGTGCTGAACGTGTCAGGCCTGCCCCGATAAAGAAGAGTGTCAGTGTTAAACATTGTTTGGCAACAGATACAATCCCATGTGTCAGGACAGTTGGGATATGCAGATAGGTATTTAATACCATGGCTACGATAAAAAATAAGATAAACCAGGGAATAAATACTTTGTCGCCTTTTGATTTAAAATAGAATGAAGTGAATATAGACAGGGGAATAATCCATAAGGCACGGGTCAATTTGACGGTAGTAGCCACTTTTAAAGCTTCTTCGCCAAAAGTAGCACCTGCACCTACCACCGAGCTTGTATCATGAATAGCAATGGCCGCCCACAGTCCGAATTGGTGTTGTGAAAGATGCAGCCAATGGCCTAATACCGGGAATAAAAACAATGCAATTGCATTCAATACAAATATAGTAGCCAGTGAAATTGACATTTCACTGTCCTTTGCCTTGGCAATAGGGCCCACAGCTGCAATGGCACTTCCACCGCATATAGCCGTACCCGAAGCAATCAGATATGCTGATACGTTAGGGATGCGAAGCCATCTGCCAAGCATAATTCCTACCAGCATAACGCTTACCACTGAAAATAAGGTAAAAAGCATTCCGTCAGAACCCGCTTTCACCGAATCGAGTAAATTCATACCAAACCCCAGTCCTACAACAGAAACCTGAAGCAAGTATTTGGACATTTTTTTATTGAATGTAGGAAAAGGAGTCCCAAGTGTGAGGGCAAAAACAAGCCCGAGCAATAATGCAAATGGTGCTGAAACAATTGGGGTTAAACAAAATACAGCCGCAACAATATATATGATTTTTTTTGTTGGGATATTGGTTGAAAATGGGGCTTTCGCTTGTTGCTCTTGGTCGTTCATTGTTCCTTGTTTAGTATGATTTCCTTATTTGTGGACACAAAGGTAATCCACATATAAACAATAAAGAAATAGTTATTTGTAATGCTTTATTACTTCAGGTTATAGTGAAGGGCAAATTTCATAAACAAGTCTGGCAGAGTTTCTGCTTCCCCATGTGATTGTATAAACTGAAAATTTCTTTCTATGGTAAGTCCATTCACATCTATAATAGTGACTTCTTTGTTTTTAAGTTCTTTTAAAATGGAATATATGGAGAGAAAAGCCATGCAATTTGAATGAAGTAAATATGATTTAATACTTTCGGTGCTCCCCAATTGCATTTCTGTATGAAGTTGAGTGATCTTAATATTCAATGGCTTTAATGCATGTGCAATAACTTCCAATGTCCCCGAACCCGGTTCTCTCAATAGTAGTGATGCTTCCAGGAGTTCATCCAGTTGGATCATATCTTTTTTTGCTGATGGATGATGGATGCCTGCCACCAGTACTATTTCATCTTTAATAAATTCGGTATATTTAAATGATGCATTCCTAGATTGCCCTTCAATAATTCCAAAGTCGATATCTTTGTTTTGCAAAGCTTGTTCAATTTGTTCGGTGTTGTTGATCAGTAGTGTAACCTTTATGTCCGCAAACTTTTTATGAAAAGCTGCTAATATTGGGGGCAATACATATTGAGCTATCGTGGTGCTTGCTCCAATCCGCAATTTGCCTTTGTGCCTTTGATTAAGGGCGTTTAGGTCAAATTCCAGGTTGCTGTAAATCGTAAACATCTGGTTGGTGTATTGCAGTAAGGTTTCACCTGCTTCCGTAAGGTTTATTTTAGTTCCGTTGCGGTCAAACAACTTTATTTTAAAGTAATTCTCAATTTCCTGGATATGCCTGGATACAGCCGGTTGAGTAATGCAAAGTTCATCTGCTGCCTTTGTGAAATTGAGGCGTTTGGCAACTGTATGAAACACTTTTAAGCGAAAATCAAACATGTTTGTGAAGTTATTTCTGAATTCCTTTTGATTGTAAATTCTCTGTAATAGCTGACATTAAAAAGTCAGGAGCTGCGCACGGTTTCCAATTATCTTTACCGACAAAAGCCAGTTCTGTTTC
>Ga0302271_10002375_pt1 | contig 17016 bp, 6 predicted proteins | sample III_Bog_N1_1_FD_198767 | JGI IMG/M metagenome (GOLD analysis project Ga0302271, IMG submission 198767) | Peat permafrost microbial communities from Stordalen Mire near Abisko, Sweden - III_Bog_N1_1 | ecosystem: Environmental > Terrestrial > Soil > Wetlands > Peat | place: Sweden: Abisko...
TTTAAAAATCAATAAATAGAAGCAATCCACGACTGCAAACTCACTCAACGCAACATTCCAATACACAAACTCAACTACTAATCAGTTATCAATGGATCTAACCACATGGTTTTGGACCTATGATCGAAGATGGATGTTCAATATTAAGAATCCATACTTAGATCTAGTCTGGTAAATTATTTCTATTTGTGTGTGTATTGGATGCTTCAAGTGGATAAATAATGCATTTGTTTACGACTCTAATAGGTTATTGCCAATAGCAGTGGATACGTCTCTAGGAGTGATGACAGTACGATCGTTGTTTTTCGAGAATACGCTATGCATGTAGTAGTTTGGGTACTAAAACTGGTTGGAGACACAATTAGCTTTCTAATGTCTCTCCGTTGTCCTCATAATCATGCTCTTCTTCAGATTCAGGACAATTGACAAGAAAGTAAACGAATAGCAGAACAGCTACAGCCGCAGCATCAAGCTAGCAATTGGATTATGCTTTGATGATAACTTGCAAACATTTTGGAGGATAATTGATCTACTTTGTTTCTACAAAAAAGGAAGGAGAGATGTTCAAGAATGTGAACAAGACAAAAGCATTCAACCCTAAAAATTATAAATATTGGTAAGAACATTAGTCATAATATACAAATAATCATCAAGCATAATATCACTAAAAACTACTATTTTTCTCTACAAACTCTCACTTTCTTCTCTATTTTCTGTTATTCTAGGATTCGCACTCAAGGTCTCCTTTCGATCTTAGGCTTTGGGGTGTTAAGCTTGGGGTTTATTAAGTTCGTGTGGACATGGGTTGGGTTTATAATGTATTCGCAGCATTCCTTAGAAACCATCTGCAGTGACAGTTTCAGGGACACATTTTTATCTAATTTCATCGTCCCATTAGCTTGTCTGATTCCAATCGGGTTCACTTTAGTCATGTTCTTTGCTATTAAAATACTCAATCTACTACTCTCTGTGCTTATGCCTTCAACATTTGTATGGATATCCAAGCGATTATGAAGATGTATGTTGAACAGAATACATTTAACTGTATTTGTAATGTGATTATGTATTCTGCTAAGGCGTGCTTATCTTAAAGAATCAACAACAAAAGAAAGTGCGTTTGATTTCTGAATTAAATTAATCGAGATTAACTAACATCTTTGTAGATTTATTGTATTTTTTATTAGGAATTTCTTTTTATTTGTCTAGTTTATTGAGAACCTCAAATCTTAATAAAAAAAGCGAATTTCGACCAATATCCTTTCAATATTTTACTAGGGAATTATTATTTTAGTAATAGTACCACGTACCACAAGATCTCACTGATCTATTGTGTTAATTTCATCTGATTAACTTAAACTTAATTCTCAAGCTGTAGAAAAGCAGCCATCAGATTTACACTCTCATTTAATTGCATATCGAGAAATAGCATTTAGACAATCAGGATCACAAAAATAAACAAAAAGGGAGTTAATTTAATTAATTGAGAAATCTTTTGTTTTAAGTAATACCACCAAAACAGCAGCGCGTCAGCATGTAAATGATCATCTCATGTGGAAATCTTTCCACTATTAACGAAATCAATGCCAACTAATAAACTGCAGCAGTCATCTCCTCAAATATCTTCAACGTAAGACATATTTTCTAACCTGAGGAATCACCCCTAGAGAAATAAATTGTTAAGATATTTTTTGATATCATCAAATCAGGATAATGTTCTTGAAATCGAGTAACACAATTAGAACTAGGTCATCAGTAGTGATATTCAGAATCCTCCTCTTGAAAGAAATCATAGGTAAGAAGAAAGTGCACCTCCTACTGCTAATCAAATCCAGGAATAGAATAAAAAGTAACTTGTTTCTTTTGTCAATAACATTTTGCAAAATCCTGATTCTAATCCTGTTGCTATTGCTACCTCTGCGAACACGCTTCCTTCTTAAAATATCCCTGAATTACAAGTAACTCCCTTACAAACCCTAGCATTGTCACTTTAAAACAAATTAATCTAAGAAAAGCATATCTAGTCTATGATCATCTTTTGCTAAATTTGTAGCTTATTGTCCTCAATAATCTACTTCAGTGTCGCTCAAGATATATTCTCCCGTGACTACTCTAGCGATATCTTAATGCTAGTAGGAAGCTGCTTGAATATCCTTAGTGTAATTCAGCGATATTACCTTATTTAGATTCTCAAATCAGTTATGTCTGATCTTCTAAAATACGTTCAATAACCAAATAAACCCAACTCTTCAAGTGATCATTCTCACTCTCACTAATACTCTGAGTCTTCTGTTTTATTTCTCATCGCTGTTCGAGATGAAATAGCCCTGCTAAGCTCGATTAATAAACTCACCCGTTCAGGATTGCATGGTTGTCTCGAGAAAACTGTCTGCCATAGTCAATTTGATTTCCTGAAATCGTTAAATACCCTTCTTTCTCTTCTGTTAATTATCCCACTGTATATCATCATAAATCATACCGAGTATGCTCACAAAATCACTGGGAATTCCAACATTATCTTGCTGGTTATTCTCTGCATATGCTCCATTCTCATCTAAGCGTGCTATTGTTTATTTTACATTCTTGCTGCTGCAATTATACTAGTTGTAGTTGTAGTTTTATCTGGATTATTCCTCGTAGGAGCTGCAATTTATTACTTTTTCTTTGGAATTACACTTGGGATTTAATTCTGTGTCAGGAAGATATGTAGAAGAAGAAATAATGGCGTTAATGATGTTGCTGTTGTTGTTCCTCATTCTAATCGAATGCATTCCTCAGCGAATAGACTTAAACTCCAACAACGCATGGCAGAGAAATATGTAAAGAACAATTCCTAAGAGATTTGCTTTAGTTTATTGACTTCGAAGGATTCACTTTGTGCGATATGCTTAGAGGAATTCCCTGATAAGAAAATGAATGTTTAGTAAATGCTATGCTGCAATAGCCCATTTCATTTGGGCTGTCTTGTTAGATGGGCTTAAGTTAATAAGTCCTGTCCGAGTTGCAGAGCAGATGAGATTTAGTTACTGAAATAGTAGAAATTAAGGGAATTAAATAGACTAGCTAAGGAGATTAAACAGGGAAATGCTACTGCTGTAGTACCTGTGAGGGTTGAAGGATCAGATAAGGTTAATTTGCATGAAAGTAATTAAGTTTAAATGATAGCAAATAATAATAATGGATTAAGCTTGGAAACCACTGAACTGAATAGGGCACAATAAAATACTGCTAAAGTAATAGTTTAGAGTTAGAATCCTCCAGAAAATCACCAAAATCTTGAATAAATTGAGTAGCCAACAGAGATTTAGCTTTAGGTGTAAAGATTAGATAATATTGAATAAAATAATTAATCTAAATGAAATGGAAATAGTAAGCATAGCCGTAGATTAAAATAAACCTTCCAAAGAATCATATTCTTGCTTGCTTTCTCCTTTTTGCTCCTTGCTCATGAATTCGAGGGCATTTGAATAGAATTTATAATAATACTAACAACACTACTGCTTTCTGTTTGTTTTCTCCTTGACTTAATTTTACTTAAAAAATAGTGATTGATATGCAATTAATATTGGTAAGCAGTTTAGTGTAGTGATAATATACAAATACCCATCAAGCATAATACCACTAAAAACTATTCTTTTTCTCTTTCTTCTACAACCTAAAACTTTTTTATCTCTTCAAACTAAATCTATCTTTCTCTCTCTTCTATTTTTGTAAGATTAGCACTCAAGGTCTCTTATCGATCTTAGACTTTGGCGTGTTAAGCTTGGGGTTTATTAAGTTCATGTGGAGATGGGTTAGGTTTATAATGTATTCGCAGCATTCCTAAGAAACCATCTGTAGTGACAGCTTCAGCGACACGTTTTTGTCTAATTTTATCGTCCCATTAACTTGCCTGATCTCAATCGGGTTCACCTTAGTCATGTTCTTTGCTATTAAAATACTCAATCTACACTCTCTGTTCTTATCCCCTCAACATTTGGATGGATATCCAAACCATTATGAATTATTTATGTTGGACAGAATGCATTTTGTATTGTTATTTGATTGTGTATTTTGCTAAGGTTTGTATGGCTTAAAGAATCCAAAAAAAAGAAATTGCCTTGATTCTGACTATTGAAATACTAAAAGATTACAAATCATTAAAGATTATTTGTTGAAAGCAAAAATTCGACATTTATCTTTTGACAGTTACTCAGACTCATTTCTAAAAATAGACCAATTAGCCTCTTAATTGATTGACTATGAATTGATTTTTATTGTCTAGTTGATTGAGAATCGAAAATCAAAAACGAATTTCAACCAGTATCTTTTTTCTATATATTTCACTCTAATGAGGATAGTCCCACCCCACGTACTATCCAGATCTCACTGATCTATTCTTAGAATTTCATATTATGATTCAATTAAACTTATTACTCAAGCTAAGGAAATCAAGACAATTAAAATCGCAAAATACAAAAAAAGGGAATTTATTTAATTAATTGATTTTCTTTTTGTTGAAGTAATACCTCCAAAACTGCAAAGAGTCCATCAGTTATGTAAATGAACCTCTCACGCAGAAATTCATCCACTATTAAGGATATCAATTCCAACTCATAAACTGCATCAGTCATCTCCTCGCAATAATCCAACGTAAAGCATATTTCTTCATCTCAGAGGGCAGCACCCCCCCTAGAAAAGTAAATTGTTTAAGATATTTTTACTCTTCAAATTAGGATAATGTTCTAGAAATCGATCAGCACAATCAGAACTAAGTCTTCAGCAATGATATTATGAATCTCCTTCTTGAGAAAAACTATGGGCAAGAAGAAAATGCACCTCCTACTGCTATTACAAATAAACAAATTCAAGAATAGAATGAATAGTAACTTGTTTCATATGTCAATAACAATTTGCAAAATCCTGATCCTAATCCTGTTGCTATTGCTTTCACTGCGAACACGCATCCTCCTTAAAATATCCTTGAAGTAAAGATAACTCCCTTACAAGCCCTAGCATTGCCATTTTAAAACAGATTAATCTAAGAAAAACAACTCCAATTAATAATCATTATCTGCTAACTTTTTAGCATATTATCATCAATAATCTACTTCAGTTTAGCTCAAGATATATTCTCCAGAAACTACCTTAGCGATATCTTAGCGCTAGTAGGAAGCTGCTCGAGTATTCTCAGTATCATTCTACGATATTACCTTATTTAGAATCTCAAATCGGTTATGTCTGATCTTGGAAAATACGATCAATAAGCAAATAAGTCCAACCCATCAAGTGACCACTCTTATTCTCACTAATAGGCTGAATCAACTATGTTATGTCTCATCGCTGTGCGAGATAAGATATCCGTGCTAAGCTTTATCAATGAAATCTCCAGTTCAGGATTGCAAGATTGTCTCAAGAAAACTGTCTGCCATCGTCAATTAGATTGCCTTAAACCGTTAAATATCATTCTTTCGCTTCTGTTAATCATCCCACTGATAATTATTATCAATCAGACCGACTATGCTCACAAAATCACAGGGAATTCCAACATTATCTTGCTGACTATTCTTTGCATATTCTCAATTCTCGCCTAAGCATGTTATTGGTTATTTTACATTACTTGTGTATTGATTGCGGTAGTTATTGCTGAATTAGTCTACATAGGATTAACATTATTTTATCTCTACTATGGAATTCTTTATGTGATCTTGTACTGCATGAGGAAGATCTGGTACTGCATGAGGAAGATATGTGGAAGAAGAACTAATGATGTTAATGCTGCTGTTGCTGTTGTTTATCCTGCTAGAATTGCGGAATCTTTCTTGAATAGAATTGATCTTTTATTAGATCCAAAAGGAGAGGCTTATGTAATTTCTAATTCTGATAAGATTTGCTTTAGCTTATCGACTTCGAAGAATTCGGTTTGTGCGATATGCTTAGAGGAATTTCTTGACAAGAAAATGAATGTTTAATAGATGTATTGCTGCAAAAGTTCATTTCATTTTTGCTGTCTTATTGAATGGGCTAAGAATAATAAGTTCTGTCCTAGTTGCAAAGCAGAAATGTATAAGTCTTTCAAATAACGTTAGAGAAAGGAAAGTGAATTACAGAGACAAGCAAAGAAGATAAAGAATGGACTAAGCTTGGAATCAACGAAATAGAATAGGGTGCTTTTAAATAATGATAAAATGATAATCTAGAGTTAGAATCCTCCTGCAAACGAACAAAATCTTGAATGTATTGCACAGCCAAAGGAGATTAACCTTTAAGAGGTAAAGATTGGATAATACTATTGAACAAAATAATTAATCTAAATGAAGTGGAAATAGCACATGCCCACGTAAGATAAAAATAACCATACCAAAGAATCATATTCTTGTTTTCTTTCTCCTGAATTCGAGAACGTTTTATTAGAGTTTATCAAAAATACCAAAAGGATTCCTATTACTTTCTGTTTGTTTTTCTCTGTGATTTATTTGTACTTCAAAAAATAGTGATTGACATGCAAAAATCTCTTGTAATTTATGAAAAATTGGAAGTGTATGAATTGAAAGACAATCCATTTCTTCATGTACAAATGTGATTCATCTACTTTGTCATAATCTCTCTGGTGGGTTAATTAATTAGCACAATAAAATCATTTTAAAAATTTCTTTTGTTGGGGAATAAGCATAGATGAAAAAGGGCAGTGCATGCCAAAAATATTTTTTTGGAACCTATCAGGACAAAAACTCCTTAGAGCAATGAAAATAAACAAATCACCATCAAGCATAATACCACTAAAAACTACTATTTTTCTCTTTCTTCTACAACCTAAAACTTTTTTATCTCTTCAAACTAAATCTATCTTTCTCTATCTTCTATTTTTGTAAGATTAGCACTCAAGGTCTCTTATCGATCTTAGACTTTGGCGTCTTAAGCTTGGGGTTTATTAAGTTCATGTGGAGATGGGTTGGGTTTATAATGTATTCGCAGCATTCCTTAGAAACCATCTGTAGTGACAGCTTCAGCGACACATTTTTGTTTAATTTCATCGTCCCATTGGCTTGCTTGATCCCAATCGGGTTCATGTAATCATGTTCTTTGCTATTAAAATACTCAATCTACTACTCTCTGTTCTTATCCCCTCAACATTTGTATGGATATCTAAACGATTATGAAGAAGGTATGGTGAATAAAATTTCATATGTATTTGTATTTTGATTGTGTATTCTGCTAAGATTTGTATGGCTTAAAGGATCCAAAAAAAAAGAAATTGCCTTGATTCTGACTATTGAAATACTAAAAGATTACAAAGCATTAAAGATTATTTGTTGAAAGCAAAAATTCGACATTTATCTTTTGACAGTAACTCAGACTCATTTCCAAAAATAGACCAATTAGCCTCTTAATTGATTGACTATGAATTGATTTTAATTGTCTAGTTGATTGAGAATCTAAAATCAAAAACGAATTTCAACCAGTATCTTTTCTATATATTTCACTCGAATGAGGATAGTCCCACCCACGTACTATCCAGATCTCACTAATCTATTCTTGGAATTTCATATTAGGATTCAATTAAACTTAATACTCAAGCAAAGGAAATAAAGACAATTAAAATCGCAAAATACAAAAAAAGGGAATTTATTTAATTAATTGATTTTCTTTTTATTGAAGTAATACCTCCAAAACTGCAAAGAGTCCTTCAGTTATGAAAATGAACCTCTCACGCAGAAATTCATCCACTATTAAGGATATCAATTCCAACTAATAAACTGCATCAGTCATCTCCTCGCAATTATCCAACGTAAAGCATATTTCTTCATCTCAGGGCAGCACCCCCTCTAGAAAAGTAAATTGTTTAAGATATTTTTTACTCTTCAAATTAGGATAATGTTCGAGAAATCGATCAGCATAATCAGAACTAAGTCTTCAGCAGTGATATTCAGAATCTCCTTCTTGAGAGAAACCATGGGCAAGAAGAAAATGCACCTCCTACTGCTATTACAAATAAACAAATACAGAAATAGAATTAATAGTAACTTGTTTCATTTGTCAATAACAATTTGCAAAATCCTGATTCTAATCCTGTTACTATTGCTATCTCTGACAACACACATCCTCCTTAAAATATCGTTGAAGTACAAATAACTCCCTCACGTGCCCTAGCATTGCCACTTTAAAACAGATTAATCTAAGAAAAACAACTCCAATTTATAATCATTTCCATCTAAATTTTTAGCTTATTACCGTCAATAATCTACTTTAGTTTAGCTAAAGATATATTCTCCAGAAACTACCTTAGCGATATCTTAGCGCTAGTAGGAAGCTGCTCGAATATCCTCAGTGTCATTCTACGATATTACCTTATTTAGAATATCAAATCGGTTATGTCTGATCTTGTAAAATACGATCAATAAGCAGAGAAATTCAACCCTTCAAGTGATAATTCTCTTTCTCACTAATAGGCTGAATCATCTGTGTTATGTCTCACCGCTGTGCGAGACAAGATAACCCTGCTAAGCTCTATCAATGAACTCTCCAGTTCAGGATTGCAAGATTGTCTCAAGAAAACTGTCTGCCATCGTCAATTAGATTTCCTTAAACTGTTAAATATCCTTATTTCGCTTCTGTTAATCATCCCACTGATAATTATTATCAATCAGACCGACTATGCCAATAAAATCACTGGGAATTCCAACATTATCTTGCTGATTATTCTTTGCATATTCGCAATTCTCGTCTAAGCATGTTATTGTTTATTTTACATTTTTGCTGCTGTGATTTTGGCAGTTTTAGCTGAATTAGCCTACATAGGATTTGCATTATTTTTCTTATTCTATGGAATTCTTTTTGTGATCTGGTACTGTATGAGGAAGATCTGGTACTGCATGAGGAAGATATGTGGAAGAAGAACTAATGATGTTCATGCTGCTACTGCTGTTGCTACTGCTGCTGTTGCTGCTACTGCTGCTGTTGCTGTTGTTCCTCAACCTGATCTATTTTAATATTTAGGGAAAAAACTTGATCTCGAGCAAACACTAGAAGAGAATTATGTAAAGACTAGTTCTGAAAAGATTTGCTTTAGTTAATTGACTTCGAAGGATTCACTTTGTGCGATATGCTTAGAGGAATTCTTTGACAAGAAAATGAATGTTTAATAGATGCGTTGCTGCAAGAGTTCATTTCATTTTAGCTGTCTTATTAAATGGGCTTAGGTTAATAAGTTCTGTCTGAGTTGCAGAGCAGATATGAAAAAGTATATAAAAAATAGACCATACAGAAATTAAAATAGCCAAATAAAGGAAATAAACAAAACTGCGAAATTGAATAGGGTAACTTTGAATAATGATAAAATGATAATCTAGATTTACAATCCTCCTGCGAACGAACAAAATCTTGAATGTATTGCACAGCCAAAGGAGATTAAGCTTTAAGAGGTAAAGATTAGATCATAATATTGAACAAAATAATTAATCTAAATGAAATGGAAATAGCATATGCCCACGTAAGATAAAAATAACCCTACCAAAGAATCATATTCTTGTTTTCTTTCTCCTGAATTCGAGGGCGATTTATGAGAATTTATCAAAACGATTCCTACTACTTTCTGTTTGTTTTCTCTGTGATTTATTTGTACTTCAATAATAGTGATTGACATGCAAAAATCTCTTTGAATTTATGATATTTTGGAAGTGTGAATAATTCAAAGACAATCCATTTCTTCATTTACAAATGTGATTCATCTACTTTGTGAGAATCTCTCTGGTGGGTTAATTAATTAGCCAAACTAAAATCATTTTAAATTTTTTTTCTTAACTCTCTATTTTATATTTCTTTTGTTGATGAATCTTCACTTCTCTCTGCTCCACTAATCAAGGAGATGGAACTCCAATGAGTTTGTAACCTCCAGCACAATGATTTTAGTTTTTCTTTGGGAAGCTGATAGAAGGTTTCTTACTAAGTTCGTTTTGTGAATGTATTCTGTATGAATCTATGGATTTTTAGACACAAATAACAATCAGCAAAAGAAAGGAGAAGTAGATTAGAAAATTAACTTTTCTTTTTTTTACTTCTGTTATGATTATCGAGGCATATTCTTAAAACTCCCTTAGATTGTCTTCATTACTCAATGATATTCTACTAATCAGCTTATCCGAAGAGATAAACCTAACATTCTGAAATCGATTGAAGAGTTTTCTGTTGAAATCATCTTAATCTGTGATGACTAGAGTCCCCGATTTAAGTGAACTAAGATGATTGAGAAGCTACCTAAAACAGATATCTTTCAAAGATTTTAAATACTAGAAATAATCTCGAAGACGTTCTTCTTCCAGCAGGAACTTATTTTCGATCAAGGCGAGGATATCTTGCTGCGAGAAATGCTATTCCAAAGAGTGAATGTGCTTGAGTTATCGAGAATCTGTTGATATTTGAATCCGCTAGAGAGCTGTTACTGCAAATGAAGATTACTGAATATCTAAATCTGAGAGAAGAATCTATTAGAGGTAGGTTAGTTCAAGTTAATATTAGGGTTTTCTATGGTTTTGAGGGCTGTAACGGGATAGGAACTCAACAGATGCTTGCGTTGGCTTGAAAATTTCAGGGTGAAGAAACTACAAATATGGAAGGATTTGGCTTGGGTTATAGTGATTAAAGCTATCCTTAGGTAATTGGTAAGTTACAACGATGGATTGTGGATTGTTCAGTTGTTAGGTGTAATTCTCGTAGTTATTCTGCCAATATGGTATATCGATAATGACTAGATAAAACAGCAGAAGACTTAAGTAATGATTGTGTGAGTTGAATGATTCTGCGTTGAGAATCACAACATTGCAGTCTCCCTTGCCAACATCGTTCTCAGAGTTCAGCAGGCATAGGCATTGCGGATTGTAGACTTTACTCATCCGAAAAGACCAATCAGCTATCTTAACAAAAAAGAACCAAAATTCACATAGAATTTAACAAAATTGTTTAGTATTCAGCAAGAAAAATAATTATTTACCTTGTAGCCATCAGTAACCACCAATACTTTTCGATCAGTGTTTCCACAAAGCATGCTAGTGATTTAGCACAAGGTGTCGGTCTTCGGGAAGAGCTGTGGAAAACAAACAAAACAAAAATAAAACTAATTCTTTGAACAAATTTACTTTTTACTTCATTGTCAAGCAAAAGCAACTTTCCGTTCTTTTCTATCAGTTACCGAAACACATGTTCCAAGTAGCCTGAATTGTTCTATAAATTCTTTCTCCCGAGAGTGCATGTATTTATTCGTTTTCGTAACTCATTTGCTTCGATGGTTTGTCTTGAAAGTCTTAAAACTCCCCTTACGAATGATGGCACATCTTCTAATCTCACAAATCCTTTCAGTAATTGTTTTGTCTCTGAAGATCCAAGTAGCTCTTTTCGACCTAGCGAATCAATTTGGAAAGTATCATCGCTAGGGTTATCAAGGGTATTGTGGAAATGTGTTTTGCTGCACTTAGCACTGATTGATTTCTTTCGATAAGATTTAAAAATCAGCAATAATAAGCTAAGAATCACCTGTTTTCATATTTTTTTTCATTTCTTGAATGTATATTCGGCTTGCTTTGTTAGAATGCTAATCTTAATTATGTTTTACGAAGACGGAGACTATCTCTGGTGAAAGTAGTGGAAACTCTGGAACAACAAGAAATCTGTCGAATTCTACTGCATACAACTGAGCAGATACTGCCTTGTCCATATCGTTCTCTTTGAGTTGCAGTGCTCTTGTAATTTGACTTGTTTTCTTGGTTTTTGTTGAACAATTTTAATATCCAGAACAAAAACAAAAATTCAATCAGAAATTAGATTCTACTTTTTTAATAATCTTTTTCTTCTTCTGGTGATTGTAGCCTGAAGTAGCAAGAGAGAGAAAGAGAAGAAGTAGCTAAATTCATTAATTGCTTAGTAAATTGTTATCCACAGTAGCAACAACATCAATACCTTAAAATACTTAACAAATTCTCTTTGAGATACCAATAAAACCTGAGACATTTTTTTTAATTGAAAATATTTGCTTATTTTTTAGTTCAAAAAATTGATATAAACTTTGAATTTTACAAAGATTTGTCTACTCGATTAAGCTAGAATATTTTTTCAATTCCTAGAATCCTTGCTTGTTTATTTCCTTGATTATCTCAAAAACATTTTCATTAAAACACAGCAAAAGAAAAAATATTTGTGATTTCATTAACCCAAAGATAAAGAGACAATTCACTCTCTCTCTCTTTATGTGATTGCCTCTTTCAGAAAAATAAAAATACAAAGGGGAAAATCATCTACGGGGAATTATCACTAAAATATCAATTGGTAATAATCATAATATATTTTTCACAATAATAGAATCAATAAAAATAAAGTAAAAAAATCTAGGTTTGAAATATCCAAATGAAGAAAGGAACGGCATCGGAGGAAGAGCTTAAGAAACTCTATGATCCTAACACATTCTATGAGCACGGAGACAATCCCGCTTTCAAGCAATTCATGAATCTCTCTGTTGAAAATCTCAGAGAAGGTAAACTCACCGATCACAGAACCTATGTCGTCGACACTTACAAAAAGTATGCCATAATATCTAAAAATGTTAGAATTTTGATCTATTTTGAGACAAAAGAGGATGTACTTTTTCTCTATTGAAACTAACGTTAACTTTTACAATGAAAAGAGCTTAATTTTTTTCTTGCTGTGTTTGATTCTTTTAGGTGGATGTATGCCAGAAACTGGGATGATTTCCTACAAAGAGATTGCAAGGCATTCACCTTCCCTAGAGCTCTAGCTATTTGGGCTGCTGCTTCTCTTGGTTTTGCAACTGGTAAGGGGGGCATTTCTTTATTATTTCACTATCTAATATAGATGTTAAGAAGATTTGCAGAGGGTGTTTATTTTCAATAAATACTCTTTGAATGATGATACTAACCATCAGGAAATTCCATTGTTTTTTTCACAAAATGAATAACTAACAACTAAAATTGTAAAACTAAAACAGCTTCTAAGTGGTCAAGACAGATTTTACCCGTTGGCAGCCATGGTTTCACCAAAGTCTCTCAAACTTAATTCTTCCATTAGTATATTATTTTATTTGGTCTTCTTTTTAAGTTCAATGTCCTCTTCTTCAAGTCATTCAAAAAATGAAAACATATTTTTCCTTTTTTTCAACATAGATTCGGCCCTCTTGGTGTCGTCGGTGTTGTTGGATTCTTTGGTCTCAGTAAAATTTATTTAACTTATTGCTCATAATTAAACATCTTCTGATATTAGATACTATTTGTATTGTCTTTATCTTACTAATTTCCCTTTATATTTTCCTTAGCTGCCTACCTCTATTACAAGACAACTATCTTCACTGCAAAGAAGTTCTATACTAATGTCATCCTGCAAGAGAGACAATGGATCTATGAGCAAGAAAGACAAAATCCAGGTAGGAAATATTTTTTCTTCTAAGAGAGGGAATCGATAAAAAATCACCGAATTAGTATACTTCATGATATTTTTTGAATATTTGTTTTATTAAAGGTTATGGTGAATACTTCTTCAAGGATGTGCCTCTTTCTGCTGAAGAACACTTCAACGATTTGGCTAGAGGTGAAATGGCCAAGAAGAAAGTTGAGAAACCAACTCACGAATTCTGAAGAAAGGCAAAAAGAGATAAATTAGGTGTCTTTATTTCTAAAGCAACAAGAAAGGGAACCAGAAGTAGCATAAGAAGAAGAAAAAACAATTTTTTGTAAAAAATTCTATGTTAGTTCTTTGTTGCATTCATAGTTGCAAAACCAACAATCGTAACAAGCAAGTTTAGAAACAATCCCTATTTTTAATGAAGGTTTATTGCATATAACAATGAGACACTACTCTGTCTGCATGGCAACACAAATAATCTTTGACTTTTTTATTTAAGCGCCCTTATTGTTGGAATGATGTTTCATTCAAATCAACTTGCTTAAAAAGTTCATCAAGTTAGTTCTTCGAGAATGGCTCTTTTCATTTTTATTACTGCTTCTAAAAATAATCTTGTCAAAATCGAGTATTTTTGTTCATCTAACTTTTGAATCTTTGACCGGTGTTGGGAGAAGACTCATTAACAATCAATAGCTTGAAGGATTTCTCTCTCCAAAAGATTAATCTTTTGGTAATATCTAAAATTTAAGATGCAAATAAAGATACATAACCCCACAGAGAATAAGAAAATTAGTCCTTTTGGTAGTAGATTGAAAAACAATAACTAAAAAATCGCTTCATTTTGGATTTATGTTTCGGGAGAGATCAATAATTCGCACCACTGTAACTGAAATCGTACCCCACCCAGATGAATCTACTTACCTTTAATCAGTAAATTGAAAAATCTTATGTTGAAAATATTACTTAGTGTGCTTTACCTTCCTAAAGAATAGATTTAATCAAGTAGCTGCTTTCCAGAGCCTTCTCTCCATATAATAGGAGATCATTAGCAAAAACAAGGATTCAAAAGAAAATAAACTGATATTCAAAAGAATATGACCTGAAATTTTGAATTATTTCTTTCGTTTTTCTCTTTTCTATCACACCTAAATACCAATTATCCACCAGAAAGTCACAAGATTAAAAGGAGAGATTAATCAATCAGAATATAAGTGAAATTAAGAGTAAAAGAAAAAGAGATAGAAAGTTAATTGAAGAGAAAAGATGAAGACACACAAATAGTAGAATCATCTAAATAACAATATCAACCTGATTTAATTTTATTAATGAGCATTTTCTCTTCACATCTTCCGATCGAAATCATTCACAACTTCGATATCTTCTATTATCAAACTGCTCCTATTTGAAAGGTTATAAAATGCAAATACGTAATCTGTGTCTTTTGTTATTTTCGATTTATCATCAATCTCCGCAACTAAGTCATAATTAGGAAGACACCCAATCCTCATAAATTTCTTGCTTAAGTCAATCCGTATTTCAAACCTACGGCTGTTATTATGTTACCAATAATTATCATCGTTGATATTGTAATCGAACCCCAGATGAAGCTACTTACCTTTAATCATCTTAGAGATCCCGCAAGAATCAGAATACTCGTTGTAACACATTTTTTAATTTCTTAGGTTCTTATCGAGTCTCTTGGAATATGGCATCAATCCAAATTAAAAGCATGGAACAGGATCATTAGGATCAGTTTAAGCTTTGATTGTTAAGATATATTTCTTAGTTGGGATTAACTATTGCTCAATGAAACACTAGCATGTATCTGTGATCTTGATCGATTGATCTCTGAGTCTCTGAATAGTTGGAGTGCCAGAAAATAGAAAGCCAGGTGGCTTCGATGGTAAGACAGTTATCTAATTAATTATTGAGTTGATACTCTTATTGCTAGAGGTTTGCTAGGTTTCATTTGTTTAAGTAGAGACAGGAGTAGATACAAAAAGTTGGTTTGTAGACGATGATGATGATGATGATGATGATGATGATGATGATAATGATGATAATGATGATGATGATTGTAATTGTTTAAGGTTAAAGAGCTCTAAGGATTCGATTTCTTTGAAGATATTATCAATGATCTTTTAAGGCTGTTAGAGTATCTCCATGCAACTTCTTTGCTATTTGAATTGCTTGATTTCAGCAATCAGCTCATTTACCTCGCTTTATTACTTTTCCTAAAACCTATTTAATTCACTTTCTAACTCAGAAACCTAACTAGAGTTAGACTAGATTATTTCTTTCAATTGCTCAATAGAAGAGACCTCCTAGTATTTCTGCAGGATACTTACTTGGAGATTTTTGAGACTTTCCATTGATTCCTGAGATTGATGAAGTAGTTCATTGATTTTATTTTTTAAATTCTTCTTTAATTCCTTGAAGAAATCCTTGATTTAGGCATTGGTTGTGTCTATTGAGAAAGAGGAGATATCGTCTATCAACTGCTCGTTGAGTTCCTTGTGGTTGAATGAAATATATTCGGACAGGTTGACTAATGTCGTTGCCTCTACGATTCGTGAAATAGGAACACACTCGATGGGTTTGATGGTTCCTTTGCATGAATCAATGCATTCTTAGCAGATCAAAAGAAAACCTTGAGTATTATTTACTTACACAAACTCGCAGTTGTTAGATTTATGCTGTTTGCACTACAAGGAGAACGAATACATGCTTTTAAAAGTCTTAAGTTGAAAATATTTTTGTAATGTGCTTTACCGTCAGTGCTTTTTGTTTAGTTTCTTTGATTTATTGTTAATCTCAACAATACTTGAGCTGAAGCCATGCTTTTGAAATGCTTCGTTTTTTGAACTTCCAAATATTTTCTAGACAAAATTTAGAAGATTAAGCAAGCCTCTAAAAATTATTAAGGAATTTGAAAACTGGAATATTTATTGCTTTTTGTCAATACAAATTAAGCAACGAGCAGGTGATTTCCAGATATTTCTCTCCTTAGGATAAGGAAATCATAGCAAAAACAAAAAAGAATAATCTTAACTTATCAGAATCACTTTCACCTCACATAAATCACATACATAATAGCATACTCAAATATGTTACCTTGCTTTTGCTCAAAGTGATGAGAGCTCTTATGATGGGACTAACTGTGAATAATAATGTTAGTTTAGATTAAATGAATCTCAGAGGATTAACATAGATCGACTGTATGCTTTAGTCTTAGCTGTCAATTATATCTTTGTTGGGCACAAACATTATAATATTTTATTTTGATTTTAAACAGACCAAAGAAGAGATTAATTGAGGAATAAATTAACTAAACTCGCTATGCAGCTTATTCTGCCATTTATTAAGTCTAAACGAGCACCTAAGCTTTCTAAAAAAGATTGTTTCACTAGAGAAATCAACAATATTTTTCGTGGTCTGCCAAAACAATTCACATCTTAGTTGCCTAATTGCTTAATTTTTAATTACTAAAATCTATGAGAATATGCCAATCCGAATTGCTGTTCCCTCCCCGTTTCTTAGAAAATAGCAATTAATTTTTTTTTTCACTGAAATAGCTATTCCACAGTTTTGATAAATCTATTTCGTTTTCCCCTTTTACTTTCTTCTATTCGCTAACCT
>Ga0302271_10002376_pt1 | contig 17016 bp, 11 predicted proteins | sample III_Bog_N1_1_FD_198767 | JGI IMG/M metagenome (GOLD analysis project Ga0302271, IMG submission 198767) | Peat permafrost microbial communities from Stordalen Mire near Abisko, Sweden - III_Bog_N1_1 | ecosystem: Environmental > Terrestrial > Soil > Wetlands > Peat | place: Sweden: Abisko...
TTTTTTTTGTTTTATCAAGAAGGTCCCAATTTACTCTTGTGTATGATTAAATTGTTTAGATTGTGAGAATTACATTGAATTGTTGTTTCAAATATTTCATTAAACTTTGAGTGGAGAGAGTAGATTTGAGATCTTGAACTCCTTTGATGAGTTAATTAGGATTAAATCTCAAAGAAGAAGTTATCTTAGCAAAGAAAAAATAAAAATATTATCCCATTTTATTGTATTACTAAAAATGTCAATTTATTCTTCAATTTAAATCAGAATCTACTATCGGACACATAATATTTTCCTAGTTGCTATCATCCTGATTGTTATCTTAGTTACTTATTTTCTCATTCTTTAGAATATCTTTATTATTAGACACTCAATATTAATTTTAGATTCTTAACTAAACAGTGCTTATTAGCTCTCTTATGTAATTATTCTTCAAGAAAAAGAGAAGGGCACTAAAACCTTTTCCATGAAATTTATAGATACTAGCTCTATGTTTAAATATTGAATCTTAAGTTGCTTGCACTAACACTTTTAGATATTTTAAAGATAAATGCTGTACAATAATTGATAAGAGTAATAACTTTTCTTTAGAGCTGAAATATTAAATGTATTTCAAAGTTACTCATGTATTTCAATCGCTTGAGAGTTTTTATAAGAGTTTATTGGATGCTTTTTTAGCACAAAACTGGAGTCCTAGTTTAAACAGAATCTCTTTTTACACATCTAACTCCTCTACAGATGACCAAGAAAGACTAGAGTAATTTTATGCATAAAGACTTAAGCTGGTTTGAGTTTTTTTTCAGGACAAGAAGCAAATTTATTGGTGAAAACAGGGAGCAATGAGATAAGGTAAATGATTTCTGATTTAAAAGTATTGGATGTTGTCTAGCTTATTTTGTTAGTTTCACAATAAGAATATTGAAAATCAAGTATTGATAAGTGCAGTTTCAGATTCTTGAGAAAGTTTTTTTCTTGTAAAAATGTGATGAAATTTTCTTAATCTTCTATGGGTCTTTGAGATTATTTTGTTTAAGTTTCTTCAAAACATGAGAATCTTTTATGTCACCTTATTTAAGGATAAGTCTTTGGAAGCTTCATAATGAATAAGAGTTAGACATCAAAGAAGGTATTTTGCATTTTATTATTCAGGCAGCGCACTTTTGTGGCTGAGGGGAGATAATCGATTGCTTTAAATTAGCGGAAGAGATAAAATAGGAAGGATATCAAATTAGTATTAAGTAGAAGATGCAAAGTATCTGAAATTAAATAAGGAATGCTCTTTCTGTCTAAAGAAAAAATGTTTAAATGAATTAATGTTAAAGAAACAAATTTCATAATTAAATCTATTTCACAGCGCTTTTGAATTTGGAATCAATCTCAAGATGGATTGGAGTTTTTACTTCAGAATCTAAGGATATTATTTTAAAAAATATGGGAATTCTAAGATTATTACCGCAATTATGTAGATATTCATAATTCTAACGTCTGGAAGTGTTGAATTTTAGTAAGGAATGGGAAGTGAAATAATTAGAAAAAAAGTTTTTTAAAAAATGACAAATTATCCTTCGCGAATATGACATCTTATGAAGCAATGATTTCGAATGCGAGCGAAAGAGAAAGAATAAAATTATAGATTAAGCTAAATAGATTTTATAAAGATGAGCTAATATTATGAGATATTGTGAGGTAAATTTAGAGGGTTTATAAATCAGCTAGGGGGAGCTTGTGGGAGCTACGAAACTAAAAATAAATCACTCATTCAACAAGAAATTTAGAAAAAGAAAAACCATCTCCAAAAAACAAAAATGTCTTGCGCCGATACTGCCTGCACTGAAAAACACGACGACCATGATCACGAACATGAAGAAGTCGATGTTGAAAAGCTCATCGAGAACGGAATCAAGGAACTCGCATTGCCTGAGAAGATCAGAGCAGTTGCTATCAACTCTCATCTTGCTGAGAAAAAAGCTCTTGATGAAGAACTTCAAAAGAAAATCTAAGAACTTACCTTCGAGTATGAATAGAAGTCCATGCCCATCTACACAAAGACTCAAGAGATCGTTCAAGGAAGAATCCCTACTGAGGAAGAATTGAAGGATATTGAGAAATATCTTAAGGATGAAGAAAAGCCCCAACTTGAAGGTGCCAAGAAAGAAGAACCTATTGCTGAATACTGGCTTAAAGCAATGAAGAGCAATGATATCTTGGCTTAGGAAATCAAAGAACAAGATGAGCCTGCTCTTAAGGCTCTCACTAAGATCTAGTACGTGCTCGTTGATGCACACAAGTTCGAGATTGTCTTCACTTTCGGTGCCAATGAAATTTTCAACAATACTGAACTCAAGAAAACTGTTGAAATGGACGATGATGATGAACCCGTCAAGACCACTGGTACCCCCATCGAATGGAAGGAAGGCAAGAACACCACTGTCAAGGTCACCAAGAAAACTCAAAAGAACAAAAAGACTGGTGTCAAGCGTGTTGTCGAACGTGAAACTAAGGTTGAATCTTTCTTCAACTTCTTCGCTGACTCTGCTCCTACTGATGAGCCTGAGGAGGAAGATGAAGAAAAAGACGAGAATGCTGCTGACAGCGATAGAATCGGAATTGACTTCGATGTTGCTAGATCCCTCGTTGACGAAGTTATTCCCTACTCTCTTGAGTATTTCCTTGGAATTAAAACTGGTGCCGATGATGAAGATGATGATGAAGTCGACATGGATGATCTCGATGAAGATGAAGTTGCTGAACTCCAAAAGTAGTACGCCGCTAAGACTGGTGGCAAAAAGGGAGCTGCCGGTGGTGCCAATGATAAGAAAGAGTGCAAATAATAGTGAGTAGTTAAATATTAAAAAAATTTAATAATCCCCGATCTCATTTTTTAATTTATCTGTTTTCTTCTCTATTCATGTCAAAATATTGATAAGATTGATTAAAGATCTCCTATATTTACATTTTCCTTTAATAATATTGAGTCAACTTCTTGATTAAATAGCCAAAAATCTAAAAGGGTATTTTTAACTTTTATTTAAGTTTTCTATGTTATTTTTTAATTTAATTCTCAGAATGATTATGATTCTCCCTCCCTTTCTTTCTCTCTCTCTTTCCATTATCCCACAATCACCAACAAAAGGAGAGAAAAAAATAATAAATTCTGATAAATTTGCTCAATCTTCCAATTTTCCAAAATTTCATCTTTTATTTTTGTTTTTTTTATCTTTAGTGCTTTATGAGATGAAATACTTCATTTTATTCTTGTTTTTATTATTTTTCACCAAATTTTTAATATTAGCATTTCTTCATTAATTAATATCATTTCTCTCATTTAAATCCATATTTTAATCACTCATAAAATCGCTTTGAGTGGAATAAATTTATGAGAAATTAAAGAAGAAGAAAATAGACTGATTCTACTAAGCTAAAATTAATCAAACAATCGAGGAGTTTAGATGTAGGAGAGGACGCAAGGATTTGGGAAGAGCTATTAATTATTAGTAATATTGTTAAGAAAATATCAAGATAACTAAACTTCATTTTTTAGAGAAAGTTGTGCATTTGAAGAGAAATGAGTCTAAAGGTTATGAGAGAAGAACCCCTGTCGAAGGAAGAGAAAGATAAAAAGAAGGAAGAAGAGGAGCAGAAGAAAGCGGAAGAAGATTTCGTCAAGCAACTAGAGATCATCTCTTACAAGATTCGTAAAAATCCTGAACTCTATGTGAAAGAAGTCACCGAATATTATGCGGAATTTAAGAGTACCTTCGAGAAGGTGAAGGAGAATCCATTACAGAAGAACAGAAAATTCTCTGATCTTGCTGTTTTCTTAGCCAGAGTTGCTTAGTTCTATAAATTTGAAGTGCTTGATACTTATATTATGGAATTCTTGGAACATTACGCTAATTAGATGAATCCAGCCCTACGTCGCTCTCTGGCAGCAGCATTGATGATTATGCGCTCCAAGAATCTCCTCAAACCAGTCGAAACTACTTCTTTCCTCCTCAGACTCCTTAACTGCCAAGATAAGGTAGCTTAGAGAGATTTTTAGAGACAACATGAAGCTAATATTGACATAATTTAATTGGTTTTTCATTTTTGATTCTAGGAATTACGTAAGATGATTGCAAGTCATATTGTAAATGATGTCCGAAGAATGAACAAACATCACAAGAATCAGAAGATCAATAAATCCATTCAGAATTTGATTTTTGAAATCCTTAAAAGCCACAGTGATGGTATTGCTAAGAGAAGTCTATAAATCATGATTACTCTCTACAAAAAGGGAGTTTGGGTGGATGAAAAAACTACTAATATCATAGCAAGTGGCTGCTTAAACGATAACTACAAGATCAAGCTCATTTCTTGCTATTTCCTTATTTCAACCACTGAAATTGAAGACCCTGTGTCATCCTCCAATGAAGAGGAAGAAATTGATCTCTTTGAAAAGAAGGGTATGAATAAAAAAACAAAAGCAAAAGTCGCAAAGCGTGAAAGAGAAAAGAAGAAAGCTGCTAAAAAATTGAGAAAAAGAATGCAGCAAAATATCAGAAACAACTTCTTCCCTATTGATTAGCTCTACAATGCTTAAGATTTTGCTGAGAAAGTCTTTGCGATTCTCAGAAAATCTCACGAGAAGTTCCCAGTCAAAATGGCTATGATGTCATTGCTTTCTCGTATGATTGGAAGAAATCAACTGATTATTTTGAACTTCTATCCGTTCTTGCAAAAGTATCTCCTACCTCATTAGAAAGAAGTCACAAAGATTCTCTCCTATCTAGCTGAATCGGTCCACAAATTAGGTAAGATTGTTAAATAATTTACTTTTTTTCTTGACAATAATGCTTTTTTCTTTGGTTACTTTTCTCAGTGCCACCTGAGGAGCTTGCAAGCACTGTGAAGCATATTATTGAAAATTTCGTGAATGACCGTTGCTCTGAGCAAGCTATGACTTGGGGATTGAATACAGTCAGAGAAATGTGTGTGAAGAATTACCATATTATGGATTCCTTTTCACTGAATTATTTAGCTGGTTATTACAATTTCAAGAACAAATATGTCTCCAAATCAGCTAAATCAATCATTAATCTCTACAGACAAATCAATCCTAAGTTACTTGAGAAAAAATTCAGAGGTCGCATCAGACAAGACAGCAGACTTAAAGATGATGATGGTGAACTATTGAAATTCGGAGAGGAATATATTTACGACAGCATTGAAGGTGCCGAGTTGCTTTAAGAAGATGGAGTCATTCCAGTTTATATGGATAGATTGTTAACTGATGAGGATTTCAGAAAGATAAAGTTCTTGAAGTAGAAAAAACAACAAAAAGAAGAGTTGGAAAATCAAGAACGAATTGACAGAATGAAAAGAGGAAGACTAGCTGACGGTGAAGAGGAAGAAGAAGATGATGAAGATGATAGTGATATGGACAGTGAGGAAATGGAAGATGTACTGTCTGGAGAATGGGATGATGAAGCAGATGAGTATGAAGATTATGAAGAAGATGAAGAAGAAAGTGAATAACAAAAGAAACTAAAATAAGCTTAGAAGAAAAAATAAGATTAAAGTGGAGAACAAAAGAAGAAGAAAACATAAAAGTTAGGAGATAAGAAAGAGGTCGAAGGAGAAGAAGAAATTGATATTGAAGAAGATTATGAAGATGTTTCTGATATTTCAGAAGACTACGAAGAAGTATCTGAAGATGAAGAAGTTGAGGATGAAGAAGGAAATGAAGAAGAAGAAGGAGAAGGAGACGAAGATGATGATGAAGAAGAAGTAATTGAGTTTGAAAAGGAAGATGAAAAACAAGAAGAAGGATAAGAAGAAATCCAAGAATCTAAAGAAAAGAAAGAATCCAAACCTCTAAGAGACAGCACAGCAGTAAATGTAAAGTAATCTGGATAATCTGAAAAATCAAAGCAACTAAAGAAAGAAAACAAAAAGAGAAAAGTAGACTTAGATGGCTACAGTTCCTTTGATTCTGAAGAATACGACGAAGAAAACTAAGGCTATGGAAATGTCCATGGGTTCATTAACTCCGATGTAATCGAGAATTTCAAGGATAAGCGCTCAGAAGCTAGGAAAAAAATAGAGGAAGCTAGAAAAGGTAAAGCTAAAGAAAAATGGTACTAAGGTCCTAAACAAAAAGGAGGTGGACTCACTAATAAAAATAAGCTCAAGAACAAACCTTTGGAAATGTTACGACCTAAAAAGAATTCCGAATAGATTCTTGCCAAGAAGTCTAAGCTCAAAATCAAGATTCTCAAGCAGCAACTTGGACATTTTCAAGGAGGAAAACACAAAAAAACTGGTAAGAAACATATCAAAAGATAGAATTGATGATATTGAGTTTAACTGGTTCTATGGATGTATTTGTTTTATTCGTTAATTTTATGCCATCAAAAGAGAATAAATATTTTTTTCTTTTCATTTTTACATAAATTCTTCATTAGAAATATACACTAATTCTTGCCATTTTTTGGCTTCATTAATCACATGTCATTATCCCAATCATCGTAGTTTGTAGTAAGCTTCTGGGGCTACTATTAAAGCTCACTTTTACTTTGTTGATCTTTTGTATTATTCTAATAAGTATCTTCTTTTTTCTCTTTCAATGGCTAATGCAATCCAACTGTTGGCTTCTTTTCAGAAGAGAAACCACCGCCCAAGACATCCTCATCGTCGTCATCATCCCAATCTGCATAGGGATTATTATTAGAGATATGAGCATCTTTTTCTTTTCGTGGAGTGGATTCTCCTTTTCTCGCTACAACAGTTTAAGCTTGTGGTTCTCTCTCTTATTTTTTCAAAGGTTCTTTAGTATTATTCTTTTGATCCTTACCATCAAAGCTACTCTTATTTTAAGTCGGTGATAAAGCAGGACTGAAAAGCAACTCAGTTTGTTTAGGTTTCTCTTGGCTTTCTTCTTTTTTCATAGAGTTATCTCTGAGTATTTTATTAAATAATTCAATATCTTACTCAGTCCAATTAGCTTTAGGTTTAGACATAAAATCTATTGTTGGGGAGGATTCTTTGTTTAGAGGATCTTCTACTACATGATTCTCCTTAAAAATAAACACCTCATGCTTCTTCCCAACTACCAAAGGACTAGTCTTCTTTGGTTAATCTCTTTTAGGAGATTTCACTGGTCTCCGAAATACATTCTTTTTTATGTCACTCTCGTCACCGCTGTTTACGAAATCATCTTCAACAAGCTCAACGTCTAGACCTGATTTGGTGACTTCCGCGATAATTGTTTTTCTATCTTCTGCAGGATATTTATTATCTTGTTTGTTCTCAGCTGCTAATCCGTTTATTTTAGGGTCATCATTAGTATTAGATTATTATGAGCTTGAAGAAGAATAAGTATTATTCTTATTCTTCTCCTTATCATTGCTGCTATTATTATTGTTAATGGCATTGCTTCCTATGTTATCTTTCGAATCTACAATGTTAGTTTCAAGCTTTTTATTAATTTTTTATTCCTTCGTATCGACTAGCATTCTCTTATCTTTTTCGCTTCCTTTGTCTTAGAAAATATTCTCTTCATGATCATTGTGGTCATTTGATCTATCTGAATCGAGTGACAAAGCTTGATTTTATATTTTGTTAGGCTCTTCTTCGGATTTATCATTTTCACCTGATTTTTCGGATTCTTCTTTTTTCTCAGATTACGATTTAGTTTCTTCGATTGAAGGAGCGATTGGATCAATCAACTCATTCATAATAACTTCTTGAGGTTTGACATTGCTAGGATTATCTGTAGAAAATAAGATTTTTTTCAGAAATCTTGGATTAAATAGCAAAAACTAAACTCCACATTTATACTGATGAAATAGGATAATACTCCACAATATTTTATGGTCTATGACTTACAAAGCAACGATTGATTGTCGTTAGTGCGTTTGATTGATTAGAACGCCTTGATCCAAAGATCTTTCATTGATTAGTTCTAGCAAAACAGGTTGATGATTTTGTCTTCAAAGTAAATAATGAAATTAAAGGATGTCCATTCTTAGAGTTTTCCAAATGAAGATGGAGGTTTATCCTAGACATACTTCACTGCCTACAATAAATAAAAAACATGTGAATTTCCTAGGCCTAATTATGATTTTTGAGGTAGTAAGTTTTGTTATTGGTGTCGGTCATTTTTACTGATAAGTCAATGTAGGTGATCTCTTTAGCTTGATAATGGTCTCGCGGTGTGTAGAAGAAAAGAAAATGCTGCATGTTCAAAGTAAAGAATCGCAAGTTGTAATTGCTGAATACTTTGCCTAGAGATTTACTGTTTTTTTCCTTCTTTAGATATGTCTAAACGATCAATGGACCCTGTGAATTAAAAATAATGGTGTATTTAATGCTGTTTAGCCATGGTAATATGAATGTCAGGAGAGATAAATACTTTAATTTTAAAGGGAAAGAAAATTGCTGCCTATTCTCTCTCTCCCTCCCTCATATCATATTAGACATTCTTTTACATTATAATTTGGATCTTTGACGAAGAACGAACTCATTTTATTTGCAGCTAAAACGTAATATCCTTTCAAATTTTAATCTTCTTTCCTATTTTTTTTTTTTAATAATTTCATAAAAATTAGTTTTATAAATAGTTTTTCATTCGATCTCTTTGAGAAAGTTTTCGAATTGTATGCACAATGACTTACATTGAACCTTTTTTGCTGAATTACCTGAAATAAATAGTTTTGGCATAGTACTTGAACTGAAATTAAATAAATGCGTTGCTTTGTCTTAAATATTTTTAAGAATTGTAATAAGCATGCCTTATTTGATCTCTATTCGATTCGATTCTATCAGTCATTCCATGTCGTAATTAAATCAAGTAGGATTGAAAAGAAATTACTTGTGAGCAATTTTTTTTCAATTAAATAATCCCTAAAAAGAATAAAAAAATAATAGACATTTTAAATTTCAAACTAATAAAAATTACAATCAATTTTTTTGTATTTTCCCAAGTGTGAATAGACAAAAATACCACCTTATTATTATTTGATAGAATTTCTCAGATCTGATTAATACTTGGAGATTTCAACATTTTTATTAGACTAACTGAGTATTGAAATAAAGAAAAATCTTATTACTTATCTCAAAGCAAACTAAACTACATGTTTTAACCAAACATTTACGTTAGAATGATTAGTTTGTTATTATTTAAGGTGACTGAACTTATCTTTTCTAATAAATCTTTGAAATATATAAATCCCATTTTTAGAAATCTGACTTATTATTGCTTGTTGATGATTAAAATACTTAGTTTCTAAATAATTTGAAATTCAATCGTTTATCTCTAATATATTTCATTTCTTATCAAAAAATATAAATTTTTGATCTTATTAATTGAATTGTAGCGTCATTTCTTTATTACTTTGTTCACCATTTTATGGACAACCAACCAAAAGATACACATAAAACATGCATACACATATTCCCAGATTAGTATCTTCAATTTCTTTTCCATATTCTACAAGATTATTGTACTCTTCTTTTTATCTCTATTTTTTCAGATTGCTGAAGTTCGTTATTTCAATTTAAAATTTGAAATTAAACAAGAAAGAATACTTTTATCAAATTGAGATTTATGTATTTTCATTAGTGATTGGATCTGTTAGTACAAGCCTTCCATTGTTTTTTAGTGTAAGAACTCCTTGTTTCTGTCAATCCAAAAATCAATTATTTTTCAACATAACAACATTGAAATTATTAATAGCTAATAGTCATGCTGAATTGTAGATAATTAATTGGTTTGAAATCTTACAAATGAAGATGGGAATTCAAACAGAATCCCATTTGCACCGATTATTTAAAAATGAGAAGAAATCGGATTCAGCCAGAAAAAATATGGTCTATTATGTGGATCAGAGTAGCTATTGTTCCATGTTTCATTCAACGAAGGTAACATAATTTTTTTAAGCGTTCCTCGACTGGTAAGCGCAATGCAGAATTTAAAATCCTGCGAAAATAATCGCCCGTTGTTCAGTCTTCTTCCTTGAAACGCTTTAGTGTAGGCAATCGCAGAAGGATTGATTAGCTAGTTTAGCTAGGTTAATGGCAGATTCCCATTAAGATTGTTTTAGTTGTTGCTGCTAATATTTTCTGAATCTTCATCATTGATTTTTTAATTATTATTGGTAAATTCGTTTTAATATTTCCTTAGCTAACTAAAAGTCAGCTCTTCTTGATAGGTGAACCATTCCTCTGAAGGTTCCACTTTATTCCATGTAGGATTCTTAATTCTTTTGGGAGTGCCTTTTTAAAATTCACATTCAAATAAGATATTATTTTTGTTCTCTCCTTCTTCGGAAATCACTTTCATCATCCCATCCATTTCGTCTTGGCTATTCAAACAAAGAAAATGTAATAAATAGTTTTTGCTTAAAGTGACGTATTTTCTTCTTATCCTTACACGTAAGTGATTTCGATCACCTGATTATGAAGGCAAGTATGTCTCCCAGGTCCATTCTTTAGTCCTTTAGCAAACTCACCCTGATAGAAACTTTGTTCTGAAGTAAGTTTTCCTTAACCATGAAAACGATCGTTTTTCCATTCTCCTTCGTAAATAAATTGCTAGTTCAATCCAACTAGTTTGCCTTTCCCATGCCTTAAATGATCTTTGAACTCACCAACATAAACTGAGCCGTCTTTGTAAGTAAAAGTAGCACTCCCTTCCAGTGGAGTTTCTTCAAAAGCTAAGTCTTTTTTGCATTTTTCGATTGCTTTTCTGTGTCAAACAAAACAATAAAAAATTGAAAATTCATTCTAAAACTATTAGAAGAATAAGCACACACAAATCCTCTCCAAAATTCAAATATCTTGATGTTTTTATCTACTCTTCAAGCTTGAGTTCAGGTCGATTGCAAGCTTTCTTCATGAGTGCTACTTTCTGTGTTTAGTTTTTCAGAAAACTCTCATATCGCTGCCGTTTGAATTTCATAGCAGATTCCGTATCCATATCATCTGAGACATTCCATATCTATTCAGGATTGCAGTACTGCGTGCATATCAAGGATGGATTATAAGCTAATTATATCTAAATACTTCCAACGAACTTTCCTTAATTCCACAGCACAACTTTTCTCATGTCATTTGTCTTCGCTAATACTCTGCAAAGCGATAAATATCCCGATCCAATGCACTCAAAAACACTCTATCCACTACAATCGTAAATACTACATTTCAAGATATCCTCGCTGATTTCTCTGTGGAATATCAAGATTTCTGTCCAAGTTGGATTAGCACTTTCAGGAGAAATTGACGTTATGCATTTCTGCTTCTCATTCAAACTCACTATCAATAAATACTTCCTATTCGTTGAACATTTCAAAAAAGAATCAATCCTTGAAAAGAATAATACTAATAATACTCTGCAAAACAAACCCAGTTTTGATTAACACTTTTCAAAAGGGTTTCCTTTAAAAAAATAGACTTTATTTCTTTTTTAAAAAAATACATAATAACTCCAGGAGCATCAGGGTATATGTCTAGATTTACTGTTCGTGCTTTGAAACTTACAAATCCAGGTGAATCGAGCTGCTGAGAAATAGGGTTCGAAACAAATGCGCAAGCAAATGATAACTCTAAATACAATTATCCTTTTTTATTATTTCGTTCATCCTTTAGATCTAAGGAGAACTTCTAAGATCCACCATATTTGATGTCCATTAAAGAAACTGCTGTACTGCCAATTAGAATGTCATTTAGAAGCCCATGATCATTCCATATTTCAATCAATATCATCTCATCCTCAACAGTTTTCTAAAACGTAATAACTTCTCCCCAATAAGGTCTATTTCCTTCTAGATTCGATGGATGGCTCTAGACAGTTTTTTTTCCAAAATGTAAAACTGCAAACGCTTCAATCTTTCCGCTGTACCACATGTCTTCTTCGTAAAGAATTGCTGATTCTAGAAATACTCTTACACTTCCGCTGACATTCCCATGGATGTCTTTGACTTAGCTCACTTTGCCGGAAGCACCACAGCCCATATGGTCAGTATGAGAAGAGACTAAGAGGACTAGGTGATATTTTGAAAAATTAAAAAGAAATAATAAGACAAAAATTTTTGTAAGAAATATGATTTGATGTTTCAGGTTTAAGGAAATTGGTTTTTTTGGGGAGAACAAAGAAAGAAACTATTTGGATAAATAATGATCTATTAATGAAAAGTGAGTTCAAGATGTTTAAATCAACCAACCCTATGGGGAAAATGAACACAAAGGACACTAGATTTTTAAAGATTTAGTCACTTTATGAAAGTTTAAGGAAATACAAAAAATATTCAAGAAAAAAAACACAATGGGAACATAATTATATCTATTTCTGAATGGAAAAAGCAATCACGGAGGAGTCGCTGCATTTAGGATTTAAAAGATGATTAGATCATCAAATTAGATTAATCAAATGTATTTTTAAATTGTTTGAATTGTTCAAATGAAATCTCTTTTTTTTTGTTTGGATTTTCAAAGAAAATACATCAAATATGATAATTAAATCTTTTTATTTGCTTCAAGGTTCGCCATTAGCATTATTGTTGTCTTTGCTATTTAAGAGAATATTATCTAGAAGCAATTTCAAAAATATTCTGGGCATTATCTTTTCCTGTATTTTTAACCATAGTAGCAAAAATAGAAAGAGATGTAATTGTGGTATCTCCAATATTCTTTACAAGAAGGAGATAAGGTTAATCATATTCAACAGCAATCCCGTTATCCATGACAATAACTTTATCGTAATCTGCGATTGTGTTGAGTCTATGAGCGATTGTGAAAATTGTTGAATCAGTGAATTATTCTTTGATTATTTTCTAAATCAATTCGTCTGTTCTCAAATCCAAATTTGCAGTGGCTTCGTCGAGAACAAGAATTTTACTATTTTTAAGAATCGCTCTTGCTAAACAGATAAGTTATTTTTAGCCTGCTGAGAAGACACTTTCTGAATTAGACATGTCTGTGAGAAGCCCATCAGGTAGTTTACTGATAAATTCATCTAAATGAGTTTTTTCAAGGGATTTCCATATTGCGATATCAGAATATTCCTCGAGAAGATCAAGATTACGACGAATGGAACCACTAAACACAAATGAAGTTTATGGGATGATACTGATAGAACTTCTAAGCTTATGTAGGCCAATTGTTTGGATATCTACTCCATCTATTGTTATGGAGCTTCCTGGTTCTAATCTTGTCATTCTAAAGAGAGCTTGAATGATGGAAGATTTCCCAGCACCTGTCCTGCCAACACATCCCACTCTTTCTGTTCCTTGAATTGAAAAGGAAGTGCCTTTCAGTACAAAATCCAAATCATTTCTGTATTTCATTTTGACATCCTTGAATTTTATTGATCCATTCTTAATCCAGCCTTGAACTTGCTGAGTAGGGTTTTTATTATTTTTAGAAGAATTGAGATTTGTTTCCTTCAGTTAAGAAAGCCTAGAGCTCTCTGAAAGGATATCAGTACTCAAGTTTCCAAGCCTTTAATCTGAGGGAAGAATAAATGCACCTTCAGAGGGAAGTTCGCAGATTTATAAAATCCGTTCAATGCAAGTCATTTGACTATGAAGATTAGGAATAGAGCGAGAGAGTGTGTAAACAACATCGACTAGCATAGAGAGATAAACGATAGTCTAACCAAGCTAATGTTCATCTTCAGAGGTAAATAATGCAAGAATAATGCCTCCTGTACTAAAAATTAGAGTCAGCACCTGCTGATTATATGAAAAAGCTCTATTGAAAAACCAAAGAGTGATATTTGTCCTGATAGAGTCATTGGCTTTTGCAAACATTTCCTTTGTGAAATTAGCAAGCTATCCATAGATTCTAACGTGAATGGCTCCTTGAATAGTCTTTGAAAAAAATGTGAGAACATGCCCTCTATAAATCATATCTAGCTACTTGCTTTGAACAATGAGTGATTAGAATGTCATTAAGAAACTACTTGAACACAGCACTAGAATGCCTGCGAGTAAAAAGAACCAAGGATTGATGACTCCGACAGTAATACAAATATTTAGAAACTGCATTGGTCCTTCTAAATTATCAAATAGTGCCAAAGGTAGCATCAAATCTGCAGATCCGAGGTCATTTGAGAATTTTGTTAGAATCCTTCCAGATGGAGTTTAATCGAAATACAGATTAGGAGAATGAACCATTGCATGAACCATTTTCCTATGCATATTTGAATTAATATCAGTCGTGATAAAGATAGTTCCTAAATATTTCGCTAAGCAGACAAGCATAAAACAACCGAGTAGTATTCCAACTTACCAAAATAACTCCTAACGATCTTCAGAGGTATCGTAAGATCCAAATAGATAATAAAATCCTGTGTAAAGTGCTTCTGAAGTTGCGTACAGGCATATGACAACTCCCATGGCTAGTCTGCTCTTTGAAAAGCTGAAATGTGATTTATAAGTGGTTTTCAAAGAAATTAATTTTTCATCTTTTTCTTAAGTAAAAAGTGTTCCTTTTTAGATGGCTATTTCCTGTTAGTTCTCGTTATTCGCAGTATCTGTAATTTTCCTCACAAGATGCATTTATTCATGGCTTGACACAACTGAAGACCTTTACTAAGTATTTCCGAATGTTTACTGATTTCCCAGTTCTTAAAGTACCTCCTAAAGTTCTTCATATTTTCCTCGATGAGAAACTCTACCTTCATCTAGAATGAATATCTCATCACTATGCTTTGTGAAATGAATCTAATGCGTAACTAAAATCACTGTTTTCCCCTTCAATAGTCCATTAAGACACTCATGATAAATTCTTCGAGCTACTTTAGCATCAACTGCACTTAAAGGATCATCGAGTAAGTATGTATCGTTTCTACTGTAAATAGCTCTAGCTAAGGAAATCCTTGCTTTTTGTCCTCCACTGAGAGTAACCCCTTTCTCTCCTATTTCTGTTTCGTCTCCATTTGGCAATTAAGCCAGATCATCCAGTAGAACACAGGATTTGAGTACTTTCAAATAAAATTCTTTTTCGTAAGGTTTTCCAAAAAGAATATTATCCTTGAGTTTTCCAGCGAACACATATGGTTCCTGCTCGACAAACGAAAAGGATCCTTTTTTGCGGAACTCTCCTGTGAAATGAGGGATTCCTTCAAGTAAGGTGTGAAGAAAAGTTGTTTTTCCAGAGCTAATTTTTCCAACAATTGAATATTGTTTTCCTTATTGGATTTCTAAAGTTATGTCTTTCAGAGTTGGGTTTCCTTCACAATCCCAAAAAGAGCTAAAGTCTTCAAATTCCACAATATTTTGTTCATTTAATGGTTCTTAAATCGACACTTGCTTTTATAAATATTTTAGATTTGGAATATCCAGTGTTTTTAAATCTTCAGCACAAAGAACAAACTTCAGGTGATCCTTACTTTTTTTGTTTTTAGATGAATTTAATCTTTTTTCCTCTGCAAGTAAAGCTACTTTCTTTTTTAACTTTTTCTATTTCTCAGCAAGAGTTTCATCGTACTTTGCGTTGAGCTCTAGTTAAGTAATGGGCTTTTGAAGACTAAGAAGCTCCACAAATCGCCCGAAAATAAGACTTATTTAGAATATAAAACTAAATCCTGCTCCTGTGAGAAACAGAACGCTTCTCAAAGCATAGAGTTACTCAAGGGTAGCGTAAATCTTAGAACTATTGAGTTGATCAGATTCAACTGTAAACATTATTAATATCAGCATAAACGCTGCGAGTAAAACAAATGAGAGAGAACAAGCCCTATCTGAGGCTCTGAACAGTTAAATTGCCCTAATTGACTTTAATTCTCTATCTCTAGCATCATCAATAAATTGTTCAAAGGCTCTCTCCCAACCTTACATCTTCACGTGCCTTACTCCATCAACAGTTTCAGAGATTAATTTCTGTAAAAAATATAAAAATAATAATAAATTATTAAAAAATATTTAACTAATCTTCTAACATAACTTACAATTCTCTGATCTGAAAACTAATTTTTCAGATTCAAAAATTTCTTTTGGCCAAATCCAATGGCGAGTTGTATTGGAATGTTTAAAACTAAGATAAATACAGGGATCAATCCATAGGCACCGAATCTCAAGTAAAGAACTACTCCAGCAACCACAAGCAGTAGAGGGATGTAGAAAATCATGATGCCATAGTACAGCATCATTTCAAGAACGCTTAGATCAAAAGATAATAAATTAAAGAGTTTTGATCTATTTTCTTATTAAAGCTGGAAACTCGTCAATTAGCTTATCTTCTTGTAAAGGTATGTTATAAGATTTAATCTGATTTCAGCTGGGAAAATTCAATGAAAAATAAAATATTAAAAGCCAGTAATGAAGGTTCAGTGATATTAAAGTAAAGTTAATATTTTTCTGTTCTTCTTCCACAAGGGTTTGTAATTTGTTATTTTTTTGAATTGTTAATTCTTTTTAAGTTTTATCATGCTTTACCAGACATTTATTTAACGACTATGAAGGATCTATTGCTGAGACAAATGTCAATCAATATTAGCAGCATCAGCAGCATTACATAACAAATGGCATTTTCTGGTCCATCGGCACTATATGTATTGATGATTTTCTAGATCACGATAGAGTTGAAGGATTTCATTACAAGGCTCGAAGCAATCAAGATGTGAGCCAAAATGAAATCTTTTCTGAAGACATAAACCACCATCTTGTAGACATGTTTCTTAGATAATTATTTCCCTTCCAATAATCTTTTTAGTGCTTGTTCGAGAACGGAAGATTTATTTTCAACCTTTTGATTTTTTTCTAATCCGGGGAGGTGATGGAGCTCCATCACTTTTCCCTTAGAAATTATATTCTTCCAAATAAGGTACATAACATACGATATGTTAACAAAGAATACCCTCAAAATGAGAGGAATTCCAAGGGAATAAGTTTTATTGTCTAACCTGAAGATATTTGGTTCCTCAATGATTATTTGTTTAGCATTCACAGAAGGTGCTTCTTTTTGTTGAGGTTATGTATGGTTTTCTGAGTGCAAAGTAGAAATGCTTTCCCCCTAAATTCCTTATTCTTCGCTGTC
>Ga0302271_10002377_pt1 | contig 17015 bp, 14 predicted proteins | sample III_Bog_N1_1_FD_198767 | JGI IMG/M metagenome (GOLD analysis project Ga0302271, IMG submission 198767) | Peat permafrost microbial communities from Stordalen Mire near Abisko, Sweden - III_Bog_N1_1 | ecosystem: Environmental > Terrestrial > Soil > Wetlands > Peat | place: Sweden: Abisko...
TTTGCGTTTTTAGCTTATGAAGATGATGATGACGATGAAAGCAAAGGAGATATGTATCTTCTGCATGAACTTCCAAGTAAATCTTCTGGAGAGATAACCATAGTATTGTTATCTTGGGTATCTAAATTACTATTCCTCCTAATATGACTGTTGTTGCTGCTCTTTGGTGTGGTGTTTAGCGATCGATTTCTTGGTGTGCCAGCTGTTTTCAATCTGCTAAATGAGTAAACAACTTTAGATGTAGAGTTCTTGAATGGACTCGGTGACAAATCTTCTTTCTTGCTTCGTGAGGTAGCTTCAACAGTAGAAGGGCTTCTGAATCTTCTGAACAGCTAAGGAGTGCCTGGACTCTTGAAGTTATCATCGCTTTCTTATGGTTTCTTACGTGTCATGCTATTCGGCGTTGTCAACCTGGAATTGGGAGTCACAAGATCTTAGATCGTTAGGGATATCTTTCTTTCTCGGGACCTAGCTGGTTGTTGCTGTTAGAGAACTTAAGTATTCTATTTCGGAATGATCAACAAGGTATCCACTGCTGGTAGAGAGAATTGTTGCTATCTTGTATTGCGGCTGGCTGAATGCCTACTGGAGAAATTACTGCTATTCAAGTATTATTGATCCTATTGCTACTGCTACTACATCCTAGCTATCTCTTCTTATTCTTCTTCAGGTGAGAACAATCTTGTAAGGGTATCTACTTTCAATCTGCTCGTGCTCTAATCAGCTGTGCTCGCAATACTCATGGACACTACATATGCTTGATTCTTAGGATGATTCTTTGACTGGATACCTTTGCTGGTCTGCTTATTCATCGGAAGCTACTGCAGTTCGCTTGAATAACGATATTACTAGTGAAGAGAATCAACTTGCATATTTGGATTATTTTCCCTAATTTCTTCTTCTCCCTTGGATTCCTCTTATGTCATGATCTATTGCTGCGAGCTTGAGTTTGCTGTATGCAAGTAGTTGTTGTAGTTAATAATCGCAGAAGAATCAATAAGACGTGATGGTACAGCTTATCCTGATATTTGCTATGGTTCACTTGTGTTTGATCTGCAGATAATCTTATTATTGTCATTCTTGTATTAATATGATTCAATGAGCTACTCTCCGTAGTTATTCATAATCCTGTGTTGATGTTATTGAAAAAGAGGAACATCATTAATGTCCTAAGCAAACTAGCTTTGATAATCCTCATTATGGCTAATAGGATTCATTGCAAGAACATTCCTGAACGCCTCTTCATAGCTTTTTTAACGAGATTATTGCAGTGACGAATTAGATTAAGAAATAGTTAATGAATCCTTCTTCTTCTGTTACTATTCTTGAATCTAACCAGTTGCTGCCATTTGAGTCTAATAATTACTTAATCTACTGAAGGTAGGACTGTCATTGTAATATGCAAAGTTACTGTTATTACTATTCGTCATGTTATTACCATTGCTACTTTAAGGAATGCATTGATATTGCTGATTATGATTGATGATTCCCGTTGAAAATGGGTTCACGAATGGGAATGCTGAATGCTGCTGAGAAGACTAAGAATACGCAGAAGAAGAGTCTATGTTGTTATTGTAATAGTAATGATCAAATGCAGTGTTATTTTTATTATTTCGTAGTGATTCTTGATTTAGATGAGTCTGGATCGGACTCTTTGGGGAAGGATCTCTCTCTTATTGAAGGATATATCCATATTGCTATTAGTATTGCTGCTGCTACTGCTGATCAAAAGTATGCAGTGACTACGATGACATTGTCTTCGATTGTTCAGTTTCTCCTGCATTACCTTCACATGAGAAACGAGGTAAATACTCTTGTTCCTATTCGTGGTCTAAGGAATGAAACTAACCATCTTCATTCTCTTCTTCTTCATCGCATGTTTAATACCTAGTATTCCCAAGATTAGTATTATTATTATTATTATTCACAGCAGCAACCTCTGAAGCGCTACTGCTAATTACTTGCTAATATGAATTCATAATGATTGACTTATTCTATTATTCTTTGATGGTACTTTCTATGCTGCTACTGCAATTACTGCAGATATTACGATTAGTATTATTATTATTATTATTTTTATTATCGTGGCTCAACTGCTTCCAGCACAAGGAGTTGTTCTATTAGTTATTGTTGGTAATGTTGTTATTGCTGCAGCTATTGATTAAATCTTGCTATTTCATGGATTCTCCTATTAAATAATCAGATTGCCTATTCTTCTGTCTCATAGTATCGACTGTGCTTTAAATTGTATCACTCATAGTAATACCCTGCTGCTGCTTCATATTTTCGAACGGCTTCCAAGCGGAATATTCTAGCTAGGTACTTGATGATACATTGAAGCTTGCTTTGCTTGACTAACCAAGAGGTATTATTGTATTTGTTGGATAGTTTGTTATTTCAGCTAAACAATTATGATTACCTTCTTGGAACTAGCTATTTAGCTTACCTCCTTCGTATTATTACTATGGTCTGCAGTAAGTGTATGGCTAGTTCTTAGAAGGGTCTTTCTGAAGGATGTAAATATTATCATCGTCAGCGTTTTTCACATGTGCATTTTAATCATCATTAGTTAGTTTGTGAGAATCCTAAGGTTAAGAATACATATCTGACTACTATCTGTGGTGATCAAGCGCAGGCTAAGAAGAAGAAGAAGATGAATATTGCTACTCCTAATTGATTAAGTTTGACCAGTTTACTGTAGTTATTGCTCCGTTTTATTAGCGTTCTGTTTTAGTTGCTGAGTCATAATAATTATTCAGTTTGGGAATAACTCCATTTGCTATGGTTGTAATCATTCCTATTACTGAGTCAGCCGCTAAAGCAATGGTAGCATTTGAAGATGAAGGTAGTTAAGCAGTTTCTAATCGACAAGCAGTCGCATCTATGACACTTGGATTCTAAGGCAAAACTGGTTAGGTGGCATTCCTGAAGGTAAACTACTATTGCTATTATTATTACTAAGGCCCTTGCTGTTGTGTGGCATATCCTTAAACAGCAGTATTTGCCTTTACTGATAAATCAGCAACAGTATCGGCATCACTTGCAGTTTATTTACTGTTATTTATATTTCTATCCACACAATTTAAATGTATCTGCAAGACAGGCAACTCTCTCTTGGGTTTAGCAGCTGATTTCTGTCTTTGTTCTTCTTCGAGTTCATACGTTCTCTAGATGAACTTGCTTATGTTGATCATCTCAAATACACACGCAGCAGCCTATTGTGTTTGTTTGATATGTGTAAAAAAGAATATTGATTTTTTTGAAAGTTTGGCGATATTTTGTTGTGCTTCTCCCCTTTTGATTATTTCAATTTAAATGTTGCGGAAAACTTGCATATGTTTATTACGCTCTCTTTCTCTCTTGTCCTCCCCACAAAAACATCAAGCTTTTCATTTGAGATTGATTGTTCTGTTCAAAATTTAAGCGGATTTAAATAAGAGCATGAAGAGATTTAATTGAGAAGCTCAGATGCAGAAGAAGAAGAAGAATAACACAACTACACTGGAGTTGATTAGAAATATACATTTGATGGGTTAGAAGAGGGAAATTTAAAGTAACAGAAACTGAATTGATCTTAGTCTAGTTATCAATTTGAAAGTTTATTCAGTTTGCCAGGTAGTAATGGAGATGATTGATGTACCCATTAGTCTTGAAAGGGAATTGTAAGAATGTTAATTTGAATCAAATTATGCTGTTTAGATTGGGGGGGAGTTGTGATTGCCAAACTCTTAAATTGAAAAATATAATTAAATTTGATTTTGTTTATTCTTTTTCTTAGTGGGAGATGGATGAGTTATTATTTCTTTCACATATTTGCTTCTTGATTTGATTCTGATAATTAGTCTCAGAAATAGAGATTTCATAACAAGTCTGTGTGTGGTCAAGATCTAACATCAATAGATATTACCTCCCTCATTCTCTCAGTAGATTTTTTGCTTACCATCAAGCATGATGGCATGTTTGTCTGATAGAAATCAAACCTGTACAGAGAATAATACTCACAGATAAAACAATGATGGCAATTTGAGTCAGCGGAAACAATGGATAAGTGAGTTAGTTTCGTTAAGTCTTGATGATGATTAGATTCTGTAGCTTTGCATTGGTTCTTATCAGCCACTTGGGATTGGATTTGACTTCAAAAATGCTTCAACGAAACTGCATATTCTTAGGAAAAAAGATGAGTTTATATACTTTGGAGAAGCATCTCAAGGACAAGAGGAGCTTCCTCGCAAAAGAAATGGAATAGGTCAGATTTAAAGAAAGATATTAGGGAGAGTTTATATCATTGTTGTTGCTGTATTTATTTGGAATCCTTATCAATCCAAAAGGAGTCCTGTGCTACTTCGATGGGAGAGTTTACGAAGGTGAATGGAAAAACAATAAGAAGCATGGCAAAGGAATTGAATTATTCTCAAACGGTGGGGCATATTCTGGTGGATTTCATGAGAATAAACGATCAGGAAAAGGATAATTCAAATGGGTATGAATGGATGCGCTTAAAATTTAAGGATTTGCAAATTGACAAACTGAAAAAAAAATGGTTTTAAAGAGTAATGGAGAAATTTACGATGGAGAATGGCTTGCAGGGATGAAGCATGGTTCGGGGTTATGGAGGGGATCCAAAGGTAAAAGAGTTAGATTTTAGGAGAACACATTGGTTAGGTTATGTGGTAGGAATTCAACTTGTTTTTGATGGTTGGTACTGATGGTTTTGAAAGGGGATTCTTATATTGGCGAATGGAAGCATGGGAAGACTGATGGATTCGGGGTGCATACTTGGATAAATGGTAGGAGCAATAATTTTTTTTAAATTATCCGAAAGAATAGAGTGTTTTGTATTATCATTTACCAACAATGTTGAGTTTGTCTCTCATTTTATTAATAATTTGACTTCACAAAAATAGGAGACCGTTATGAAGGATAATTCAAAGAATGTCTAAAACATGGTCAAGGAGCAGAGAAGTTTAGTAACGGTGACAAATACATTGGAAGCTATCAATTTGGAAGGCCACATGGATAAGGTAAAATATCACGTGTTCAATCAGAACAACAACAAAGCATCAATAGAGATATTTGACTTTTTTCAATAATTAGGGGAATACAAATGGTCAAATGGAAGTTTTTACAAGGGTAATTTCGTGAAGGGAGTTCGAGAAGGCAAGGGAATATGGATATCCTCTACAAAGGACGAATATCAAGGTGAGTACAGAAACGATAAGAAAAGTGGTTATGGATAGTATCGATGGTCTTCAGGGAAAGTGTACACTGGATTCTTTGAGAATGATATATAACATGGATATGGGGAAATCACCTATTCTTCAAGGGATGGTGATTAGGATGTGGTTGTTCTTCGTAAGGGTAAGATTGAAGATTTAGAGTTGAGAATTATTATTTTTTCAGTGGTTATGTTGATTAGGATATTATCTCAATGGGATACAAGTCAAAATGGCAGGTTAAAAAGATGAGAATGAAGAACTCAGCTAGCAGAGATAATCATAGAATCAATTACCTTTTCTTGATCAACAACAACAGGTGAACGGTTTACCGTTAATTTACCAAGAATTCGTTGATTAGCAGATATTCCAGCCAGAACGAGCAGAAAGTCCAAGAATCTTAGATAGATTACTGTCTAAAAGACCAATAACTACACTATCTAAAACAGCAAAGCACTAGCTTTCTAGATCAACGAAAGTACCTCCTCCTCCTTTATCTCGTCCACTTGTTCCACTGAATTGCCTTTCGAAAAGTCAAAGCAAAAATTACAAACATAAACGAGTAGATTTAAGCTTAGATTTGATTTATTCTTCTAAACTTCTCCTACCTAATTCAACAAAAAACAGCAGCAGTAGTAATAACACTAATAAGCATCAATGTCCAACAAGAATATCAACAACGACCACACATGACACCTTAACAAAGGACAATACAATCTTAAATAAAATCACAGCTCGTAGTAGTAGCATTTAGAAATCATCACCATGGACAAATATTACTGTTCAGCACTCACAACCTAAATACATGCTTCCATTTGGATATAATCCTTCGCCGAAAACTAAATCATTCAAAGAGAAGCGTTCTTTTTCATCGTTTAATAAGTGAATAATGAGATCTACTTTGTTTGGTAATATTGTAAAGCAGTTTGGAATAGTTTTATTTTTCAATGTTGTGAAGTCAATTAATCTTATCACAATTACATGAATTAAAGTGATTTTATTAAATGAAAGCTCAACATAGGAAATCGTAACTATGTTGTTATCATTCGGAATTAATAATACGATTGATCTATTAATGGATTGATAATCTCCCTCTAACTGGGCGGTTTTAAAAAAAATTACTTTAGAAAAATCAATTCCGCTAAAAAAAAAGAAAGAAAATTAAGTAAAAAAGCCAGCATCATTAATATTCATCAAAGCAGCAATAATATTTAATACAAAAAGAGTGATAAACGAAAGCACATTAGAGAAAAGAATGAGTTTCCCATAACCGTTGCTGGATAAGTCACTTGTCAACTATGACATCAGAGGTAAGAGAGAAATAATTATCTTGCATATAAACTTTTGTGCGCGTTGAATATGTTTGAATAATGCTGGCTAGGTGCGAGATCTAACTTCATCGAGAAGGAGAATAAAGTACTCGAAAGAGCACACAAAAGGTAGGATAAAAAAAGTTTAGTTTAAAGATTGTTTCTTTGAAGCAAATACGAAAAAAATTGTTATTTGTATGCAGTCCTCCTATTCCGGAGAAACAACCCAGTGACTACATTGTCAATACTCGTTTCGGACCTAATCCCTATGTGCAAAGAGGAATGCAACCAGGCTATGAAGTCGCCATGCCTCAAGGTTAAAGTCCATTCCTTGATCTAGGAGGTAAGAAGCATTTCTCAGGTCAGCCAGGGGAAATCAAACAGCAGCGATCACTAGAGAATCCTTTTGATCTCCCGAACAGTTATGAGTTCTCTATGGTAAATAATAGGAAAAATACGTGTGTTTTAACTCTTTAATTGGAGTCAAATTATTAAGAAAAATAGTGAAAATTAGGCTTTTCGGTGAAAAAGCAAGCTTTTAACAGTAGTTTTATGATCATTTCTCTCTTTCTCTTTTTCTATAGCCTTACTATCCTAGGAGTTTGAACGTTCGTGACATCGAGGGAACTAATCCAGGGACACTCATCAGTAAGGCAGTTATCAAACAAAGTCAAGCTCAGAAACTGATTGAACAAGAAAAATCCTTATAAGATGCAGATGAGCACAATCAAAAGGATCCTTACGAAGCATACTAAGATGCACTGGATAAATTCAAGAGCCAAATCAATGGAGGTGGCGGATCGACTTCAGCTCATGGGAATAATTTCAAGGACAGACATTAGATCTAAGCAAGAGGGAATTTATCGGAGAATCCATATGCTCCCATCAATGATCCAAGGTATAATAAGAATAAGATTCCTGATGCTGATAGATGGGAAGATAGTATCTATGAATAGCCACCAGCTAAATTGCAGTAAGAATAATAATATCAATGGAGACAATAATAGCAATAGCAATCTAATAACTACGGAAGTGATAGCAATGGATAAGGGAATAATTATAATAATTACCCTCCACAACAGTAGTAATCTAGAGAATCTTCTAATAACTATGGGTAGCAATAGTTGTCATAACAGCAGCAGTAGGAATAGTAATAATACCAATAAAGACAATCCCAAGGGTCTTAACCATAAAGGTAATATTAATAATATACTCCTCCTCTTCCTTAAGCTCCTTCAGTGTCTTAACAGAACAACAATAACATCTAGCAATATGCAAGATCATAACAACCCTAGATTCCTCCTCAAGATATCAATAATTACTCTTATTCGAATAATCACTACAGTTCTCCATAGCTGTTAACACAATCATAGCTGCAGCAATAATACAATAAAGTAAATCCCAGTAATAAACTATCCTAGCAAAGCGAAATCATCAACCATGCTATGAATAACATCTCCCCATAGATCACTAAGCAACAATTAGGACCAAATCTCTTGAATATTGAAGGATACATTGGAAGCAGGTAAGATGGTACACGGATCAATCCTACTAGCATGTCGTACGGTGCACCATCGAACCATCAGAATCTCATCATGCATCACAGTCTTCTTGGGAATTAAATATATTCTTCTCCTCCTGATGTCTACCCGACGAGATTACCGCATACCCGAGATGGCAGGATCACAGCGAGCTACTTACATCCCAATTTGAATATCGAGAAATTTGAGAAGTTTGCAGGAGAATTATCAGCACCAGGAACATAAGGTACAACAGCAGCAGGAGCTACTATGAAGGCTGTCACGAATTCATCCATATTCAGCATGCCATAGAGGTATAGATTATTAGCAATATCTAGAACTGTACTAGCAAGAGGATTGTTTGAGATATTTCTTTTTATTTATTTGGAATATTTTCTCTTAGAGCTGGCGATCTTGGGAATGGCATGAAGAGCGCTGCAACGATGAGACTTCCAAGTGAAAAAAACCTTGAAAACTACAAGAGAGAAAATCCAAATAGAATCCCTGTTTTTAATGATCCAAGAGACGATCCAAACGCAAGATTTTAAGAGAACAACAACAATAACAACAGTAATTCCCTCGGCAGCACGATGAGCAAGTTAGCAGCTCGTCCTTTGCCATTTGGTGCACCTTTTTCGTACAATCCTAATGAGTTTAGAAAAGCTGACATGGTGTCATCGAACCATCAGAAACTACTCGAGAAGATCGAACATTCGATTGATGTCAATGACAGTAACCTTGAAGCAATCGAGCATGCTGTGCCTGAAATACAGTAGCCACATATTAAAAAAACCTTGAATTAGCAGCCATACGATAAGTTCTTGCAGGAGAATGATTTAGTCCTACAGAAAGAACTAGAAAGAACGTATGGACAGAAAGGAGCTGGTCTAGCTGGTAACAATAATACCTTAATGATTAGAAGAATGCCTTTTGTTGATCTTCTTTTTATTGTTATCAGTTTTGAATATTTTTTTTATTTTTTGTTGGATTAAATTGTTAGGTCTTGGGAATAATTACGGCAATGGAAGGAGTCAAAGCTAACAGTACGCTCCAGAGAGTTACAGGTATCAACAATAAGCTGAAGAGTTCCTTGCTAAACATGGGTAAAAAAGGAATTTGTCTAATAGCATTTAAGTGTAATATTATTGACTGATACGGATATTGATTGGTTGTTTTATTTAACTCATTAAACAGACCAAAGGCACTGAGAAACCTCTCAAACGTCAAGATATTCTGAGACTGTATATAAATATGGTGATCACTACCGACATATAAGATCTAGCATTAATAACCAGTTAATGAGAGCTTTTTATATATTTAATTATTTGATTCTCCTCATTAGAATCATGTTTGTTGTTTTGTTTGGCAATAATATCTCCCAAAGAGCTATATTCCCCTCAACTTATTCTGATACTTTGGGAGATTAGAAAGCACATCATGCTTTTGGAATATAACAAAGTGATGAATATATGATGATAATAATGATAATATTTAAAACTTTGTTGATGGAAATATAGAACGCAAAAGTAAAATGCCACAGAGGCTGGCTGGTTTGAAAGCAAAAGAAAAAGAAGAAAGCAGCCAGAAAAATAGAATAGAGAGAGATCAAAATGTTTATGTTGTTTTATTAGTTAGACGAAAGGATTGCTCTGTCTGTTCGATTCGAAATGCACAGAATCCTAACAATCTTCCTAACGATGATTCTTCCTTCATATATCCTCCTCCACTGCTGCTGCTACTGCTGTGATTCTCATTGCTCCAAACCTTCATCTTCATCGATTCCTCTCCATTTCCCCCACACTGTTGTTATGCTTGCTTTGTTTATTGTGTGACTGCTATAGTTCTTCCCTTCAGAACTTGATCTTCTTCTTGAGCGCCTCTCCAGGCAACGATTCGTGGTTATTTGTCAGGTCTGTAAATAATTGCGATGACTCTGGAATGAAAAATATCAGCTAAATATAATCGAATGCTATTTAATGCTAAACATGCAATGATTTAGATTGATTGATAGATTACCTCGAACAGATGAAGAAAGAGATGTATTATTGCTAGTGTTGCTATTATTTGAGTTGTAATTGCTGCTGTGTTGGGTGTGATGCTAATGATGAGAGTTATTGTTGTTTCCTGAGATATTACTGCTATTGGTATTGCTATTACTATTAATATTATTACTATTGTTACTGTTTCCTTACCATTATTACTATTATTATGATCCTTGATATTATTAGCTTGTAATTGAAGCTCCTTGCTGTTGTTACTAATGATTATTGTATTGCTGATGTTAAGATTATGATGATGAGGATGCACCAGATCCTGATGAAGATTATTACTATTGATTGCTGTTGTTGTTGGTAATATTAGAAGCAAATGGATTAGTATTAATATTATTCCCATTGAATCCTCCTGTTTAATTCGGCATCTTGAAAATTGAGCTCTTAACGGATGCTTTAGGTGTCTGAAGTATCGATGCATTCAGTTGGTTAGTCGCTTAAACATTAGTTGTTGTTGTGGTACTTGCTGGTTGTACTGCTGTATTCCCTGCAGGTGCAGTTGTTCCTGGCTGCAACGAACTAAGTTTCTTTTTCAATACCAACAATTCTTTTTCCAATGAAGAGAGCTTCTTGTGATTCTTCGTCTCATTGATACCTAGCTATTGAACCTGCTACTCTTTGCTCTATTAGTAATGTAACAATAAATCAAGTTAAGAAATCAATGCTAAACACAATATTATATCAAATTCCCTCGTTCTTATAATTACCTTGATGCACTCGAAGAGATTGTTGAAAGCATGGAGAATAAACATCATATTATTGTCTAATGACCTCTGAATAATAGGGATATTATTCAATAGTTCTTTGTTATTGTTGCATGCACTCAGCTACGTCAACACAAATTCACAAAGCTAATTGATTCTCTCCGACATCTCCGGCTAAACATCATTGTGTCCTTATCCAGACATTATCCCTATTTGATTCACTAATCTCTCATTCTCTCGCTTTAAGCGATCGATAGCTTAGTTCTGTTGCTGCTGCGTAGGATTATTGTTATTATTATTGTTATTGGTTTAGTTATTAGCAATTGTTTGTTGTGCTTATTGAAGCTATTACACTGCTTCACTGAGTTAATTCTACCCTGCATCGAACTACTGCTGTAATAACAAATATTTCTTCTTTAATCCTTGGTATTTATCATCTAACTGCATGAACTTCTCTTTATATTTCTGTACATTCTATTCTAAGCTTGGATTCATGCCAGGGATGTTGTTGTTTTAAACATTAGGATTGTTGTTGTTATTCCCAAGTTTAAGTACTCTGATTTGATTCTCCAGTGACTTAAGCTAATGATCTCGGAGATCAATATCTGCTCTCATTTTCTTGTTTTCCTCCGTGACCATTTAGTACTTTGAGAAATATTACTAAGCTTGTTAGATTCCAATTTAGATTTGTGCAATCTTCGAATGCACATCCTTAAGTTCTTTCTCCTTTTCAATCACTGACTATTACAGCTGTTAGATTATCGAATCCTTCTCTTTGATAATGAACTACTGTTACTTCAATAATCTTTCATTTTCCCTTTGTAAATTATCTACTTCTTTCAATGCCGCTCTGACTTTCCCTTCTAGTTATTCGGCCTCGCCATTCACAACCGATTCTTGTTCGAGCTTTCCGTATTCTTGAATCAAATGGTCGATTCTCTTCTTGTAACTGTTTTCTTTATCCGTAACACCTTTCAATTATTGTTTGATTTCCCATTCATTCGTAGTGTACTTCTCAACTAAGGATTGCAATAGTCTGTTGTTCGCAGTGAGTGCTATGTTCTCCTCGATTTTAGCATTAATAATCTTCTACATCTAAGACATTTCAGCTCGTTGTTACGCGAATGATTACAGCAGCTCTTGGACACGCTTTTCAGATAGTGATGATTTCCCTTTGAGTTCAGTTTTAAGTTGTGATGATTCTCGCATGAGAACAGCCATTCTTGTTTCTAGCTCGCCGTTTTTCATTAGAGCTTGCTGGAGATTATCCATTTTGGAACGAAGATTCTCTTGTAATTTGATAACAGTCTCTTTGCATTTCTTCAATCTATTATCTGATTCAATCACCTCTCGTTCTTTCGCTTTCATGTCGTTCTTCATGCCTGTCATACGCTCTTACAGGAATTATACGTTTTCATTAGCGGATTTCATGTCTCTCTAGAGTTCGTACTGTTCCATTTCCTTCGAAGAGAGTGCTTGCTGCAAGTCCTATAAGAATAAGAAAAGAAAGATTTATCAAACAAACAGAGACACATCAAAGTCAAGGTATTCTTGTTTGGTTACTTTGTTCCTTTGCGAGAGACTTTGAAGTTAGTTTCTGACTTCTAAATAAGCCGTCCTGAAATGCTTCTCAGATTATTGCAACTCCGTGACTCTATTGCTGAGTGTATTCATCTACGATCTCAGTGTGATGTTTTAGTTACTCTCAAACTCAACTTGCAATCTCAATTAATGGTTTTGCTCTTAAAGATCCTTGTTTATCTTCCCAACATTATTCTCATTTATTTCTAAGTCAAAAACATCACATCCATAAAACACTTCATAATAGCTCAAAATAATTATTTATTTATTTTACCACTTTTCAGTGAAGGTACACCACCATTTCCTGCAGCATCCGTTTCTTCTTGTGCAATCTAACCACTCTCATTGTTGCTATTGCTAGAAGAACTTGCCGCAGTTGACTAACTACCTGAATTCGCAGCATTATTGCTTGCATTGCTCACCTTGAGTTTTAATTCTTCAATTTCCTTTTACGATTACTTCAAGAGTTCATTTATCTACTCAATTTTAGTATTCTTTTCACTCATCTCCTGGACTTGGTAGTTATACGTATCCGTTAGAATCCCTAGTTCTTCTTGGATCTTATTCTTCTCGGCTTCATACTACCCAAGCTTATCATCTTCTGTTTCCATTTGCTGTTGTAAATGAATTAACTCATCTGATTTCTCATTCAACGCCTATTCCATTTTCTTTAGTTCTTCTGATTTCTCCTTGCAGGCTTCTTGCAGTTAGGTTTCGATCATTTCGAGTTATTAAACTCTTCTTTTCATGCAATCACTGTTTTCAGTCACTGCAGCCATTTCATCAGACATCAATTAAAATTTGCTTTTGAGTTAATTCGTCTTGCTGTCTAGCTCACAGCGCTCTCGATCGAAGGCATTCACTGTCTCATTCAACTAAGTCTACAGCTATTCTTTTGTTTTGATCTCCGATTGGAGAGAGGTATCCTTCCCTGTTAGTTCGGATTGCAGTTCAGCGATTTACTGTTTGCTCGCAGTTAGCTTTGTCTCAAGCTCAATGAGTCTCCTGTTGAGTTATCCAATATTCTACTCATATTCATCACTGGCTTGATTCTTCTCATCGTCGATATGATTAAATTAGCTCAATAATTCTTCAATTTCCGATTAATGATTCATCACATCTCGTGCACGCTGCTCTTTAACTTTAATCACATCTTACTTGAGCTATAGCACTTTGCTACGTTCCTACTCCAATGCTCTCTCACTTGCATTCTCTTTTTGCTTTAAACTTTGAAAAAAATAAAGAAATAAGGATAATTAGTATTGTTAACAATTTGAAGAAATCGAATAATTGTTACTTAGCTAGATCATAATTCAATGCTTGCAAGGCATCGTTGTGTTCTATTTTCAACGTGTGCATTTAGTCTTCAAGTGCGCGATGCTTTTCATTTGGTGGCATCTTCGAAAGATTGATCTTATCTAACCTATCCCGAATGCATTTCCTTTCTTCTATGCTACGCTACAGCACATCATTGAGTTCACATACCTTTTTGACATTTGCGATGACTGCTTTGAGATCAATTTAAGTTGTTTCACCATCCTCAGCTGTATTCCCTTGTAAGCTAAGTTTATCTAGTTTCTAACGTAATTCTACATTCTCATCGAAGACATTCATGACATTCGGTGTTTCGCCCACAATCTTCAATAATTCCTCGTATTATTCGTTCAACATGATCTGATTCTCATTCATCGTGGATTTCAAACTAAAAAGAAGAAAAAACAACAATAATGTTAAGTTATTTCATATTTTGAAGAAACTAAAAGAGGAAAGTAGTTTATTTCTTATTTTGTATGGGATATTCAAAATATATTTGTATATTTTTTTTCTCTCTTACGCATCTGGATCTACTTATGTGTTGAGGAGCTTCGTGAGTGCTTATATTCTCGATTAGTACAGTGTCTGAATATTCTTGTGATGAGTCTCACAAAGATCCTAATGAGTCACACCTGCATGGTATGCAGTGAGATATGTGTCTTTCTTAGCGAATTCTGGGATCACTTGGGTGTCAATGGATTGCTAGATCGTAGATACTGTTCTTTTCAGCTCTTCTTCGATCTCCAAGCAGCGAGAATTACTCTCTAACATAGTTCGAATCTCTTCCTCAGAAATAGCTGTCTTCTAGTTAGTTTGTTGCTATTTAATTCTCTTCTATGCGCTTTGCTATTGAGGCTATCCAGCAATATCTTCTTCGATTTCCAAATCATCCGATCGATTCTAATCATTTTACTGCTGCTGTTAGTCATCTTCGATTTCCATTCCTAACTTCGCTCCTTTTAGCTGTTCTTCCAGCGAGTTCACTTAGTTCTTCGACTAAAGTAAATCTTCCTTCAACCTCTTAATTTCCTTCTTCAGCGACTCCACATTTCCTTATGCTTCTTCATTTATCGAAGCCTTGTTCTTGATCATTTTAGCTCTTTGCGCGAATTGCAAAGTACTTAGCGTTTCTTAGAAACTTGTTGAAGCAGCGCTGACAGCTGCAATCATGTAAGTTCGACTGTTACCTCCTAGAGAATCCTTCAAAAGGAATGTCAACTTAGAATCTCTGTACGGAATATGTCTGTTTCTGCCTTAAGCCTACTCTACAAGTGAATTGATAACTAGCCCAAGAGTTGTAAGTGATTTGTTAATGTTTGATGCTTCTTTGAGTCTATCACCAGCAGCTGCAGTTTGTTTCTATCTCTCGGAACCAGCTAAATCCACGAAATGAATCTTGGAGACTTTCACATTGACCATTCCGTCTTGAGTTTTCTTGGATTCAATCGTCATTGAGAAGACAGAATGCGAACGAGAGCTCTCTAAGTTCATATTCGTAGCTCCAACGTGTCTGTTTCGCATACCTCGAAGAAGCAATTGAATCGTTTCATCGGAGCTCTTAGCAATTTCTTCAGTTAAACCCTCGATGTACACACCTTTCTTCAGATCCTCTCGAACCATTAGATTGCTTTGCATGTTTGAGAGCTGAAGAAATCAAGACAGAACCAACCAAAAGTTAACCATCAAAATATTTTTATTTTATTTTTAACAACTTACGAGATCCATGATTTGTTCATTGTAGATTTCGAGATAACTGCACTTAACTAAATACTCCACGTTGCCTTCTTTCTTGAGTTGTGACGTCAACGCGAAAAGATGATCGAATACTCTTGGCTGCACTCCTCGTTCCTTTGAGTCTCTATCTTCCTCCAGCCCTCGACCTTACATTGTAAATGTCTTACCAGCTCCAGTCTAGCCATAGGCAAAGATGCATGCATTGTAACCTATAATTCAAAGAGGCAAATGTGAGTTAATAAGCTTAAAATAGGTTATTATCGTAATCTTTTCATGCTTTGAACTCTTTTAATATTTAATAAATCCAAACCATTTCTTTATTTTTCCCTTCATTTTTTATCAATACCCTAAAAGCTATGGTTATCTCAATCTTCTTCAAATAGATCTTAACATTTAGCCTTGCATACAGATGTTCAATACCCATAATATTCCCCTCCAATCTGATTACCATCAAGTGCGGAGAGCATGAGTGGCTTTGCAGCAATCTAAAAAATGTCTTCCTGCGTTGTTTTATCACCACCAACGAAATCGAATTTAAATGTTTTTTATTCTGGCTTGGCGTCAATGACAATGCTATTCGGTGCTTCATCATCGAGAATAATGCAAGATTTTGCACCCTCACGCTTTTCACGATCATTGAGAGGACGTACCCTCACCATGACCTGAATATTGTCTGTCTGCTTGTCCATTGAAAAAACAAGATAGATAAAGCAATTATTTTTTTTCCAAATTAAGATGCGAAAAATAATAATTTATATTGAAAAATATCGAGCGAAAAGAAAATTCAATTCACACTTTCGATGGAGATTATCAAGGGGATTCCATTGATTTATTTAGAGTTAATTTTGGTTTCCTTTTGGATGGCATCAACAGCTCGTTTCTTGGAAGTAGTAGGGCATTGCAAAACGTCTAATTCTAGATGCGACAAACATGCAGACAAGAATAAATGGTGCGGGATAAAATTAGATAAAAGGGTGACTTTGAAAAATTCAAATTTGAGAGCGAACCGGGCAGATTCGAAATTAAAACCCCCTCTCAAATAATCAATGTTTTCTTCCTTGTGTGTGATCGCCCACAGATCTTCCAAAGCGAACAATCAAAGATAAAACATAATTTTTTTCTTATCTCTCTCTTGTATTAGCCTTTTTAATCCATAATTTATTGGGAGAATTATTCCCGCAAAACATCAAATGAAAAAAAGAAAAGTGAGTGGGGAAAAGAGAGGATAAGATTTGAGGCTGAAGCAGATTTTGCAGAAGTTAATCAATAACAGAATAAATATCCGCAATCATAGAAAGAAACTCTTAGAAGATTGAAAGATTTATCCAATAAATTGATCTAAAGAGGATATTAGATAGTATGCGATATAAGAGGAGGGGAAATAACTGCAAAAAGACGACTATTCATTGGGTGGTTATCCTTACCAAAAAAGAACAAAGAATTCATTGTTTGTTTTTTTTTTTGATCATCCAACTTCTTTTCCACTCTTATTTTGAGAGATTTCTCTTTGTTCAGTGGGTTTGGGTGATTTTTCAAATTGATTTTAATCGAAAAACCATTTTGAAGTTCAAGAATAGCTTATGCAATT
>Ga0302271_10002378_pt1 | contig 17014 bp, 10 predicted proteins | sample III_Bog_N1_1_FD_198767 | JGI IMG/M metagenome (GOLD analysis project Ga0302271, IMG submission 198767) | Peat permafrost microbial communities from Stordalen Mire near Abisko, Sweden - III_Bog_N1_1 | ecosystem: Environmental > Terrestrial > Soil > Wetlands > Peat | place: Sweden: Abisko...
GTACGATATTTTTAAAGAATATAAAGTATTAGTTTAGTAAAAATTCATGTTTTTTTAATTGCTGTTTGTTTTTTGCTAATTTTGTAAAGGTAGCAGAAGCGAAGATCAGAAACTACAAGAGAATGGAAAAGAAAATGAAGAAAGCTAAGAATAAAGCTAACACAATCATGGAGACTGAAGGTATCTCTGAGCAGATGAAAATTAAACAAGTTAAGAGTCTCTACGCTAAGGAGAAACAGAGTCTCAATACTGAGAAAAAGTACATTATCGGCAAGAAGGGAGCATCTGGTCCTGGAAAGAACTCTAGATTTGTCAAACATGTCGATAATAGACTCAAGAAAGATAGAAGAGCCCTCAAAAGAATTGATACCAATAAAGGATCAAGAAAAAGACAAGTTAAGAGACATAAGGGAAAGAAACAAAAATCATGATGACAAAATAAAATATTTTGTGTGTGTGGTTTTTATTTCATAAATAATTATTCTAATTTTGCTTAGAGAAGAAAATGGGTTTTCACTTGAATATGCATTTGACAATACCATTTAAAAAATAGTTATCTTCTCTTTTATTCTCTCACTCTCTTTCTGCTTAAATTATGAGTCACATTTTGATTCACATATTGATAGCTGCTTTTTTTGGAATGTTCAGTTTGTATTAGATATGTCTCTTGTAAAGGTAAAAAAAACAAAGAATTGTTGCTTGTTGTGATGATTTTCCCTTAAGATCATAATCCACATTAAAAACTAGAGCAAATTGGCAAAGATATTAGCTCAAAATTTTCTTTTTTCTAAATTAAAACATAATTCTTTCAAGACACATTAAGAATTTTTTGTTCCAAGCTCAGCCAATATGGTAATCGCAATTATTCTTGTTTCAATAGTCTCTCACAGTTTTGAATTCTGTTTTAGAGTTCAGTAGTTTTGAAAGAGCAAATAGAGCTAGGGGAATGTATTTCATCACTTGATTTTAGTCCTACTGGAGACTACATCGCAGTAGGTCTCATCGATGAGACAATCAAAGTTTGGTAAAGATTAATAACAAACAAAATCAAGTTGATTCTCATAATAAACAACATTATTATGATGTTTGCACAAACTTAAACAGGAAGGCTGACTTTTCAAAGGAGATATCCAAGCAGGAGCTGTTTAAATTCGATGGTCACATGATGGGAGTTGTTGATGTCAAATTCAACTTAACTGGAAACTGTAAATGAGATTAACTATTAATTAATGGCAAATTGAATATTGATTTAAAATTGTTCGTTTTATTCTCAACAAAGTGATTGCAGTAAGCTCGTTGGATTCTGTGATTCGAGTCTGGAACGTAGATGAAGGTGGCAAAGTGTGTGAAATTTAATGCCCACAGAGTAAAATATTTTTGAAGATTTGGCGTTGTTAAGTCTAAAAACTAAACTATGTTTATTTGAATTGAAAGTGGAAAACTGGAAACTAGCCTTCAGAGATTAAAATAGCTTAGTAACAGCAGGAGAATAAGGCAAAGTATCTGAGTACAACATAAACTCTAAGCAACTTATTTCTCAACTCAACACGAGAGATATTTTCGCTACAGCACTCGCTTCTGTACAATAAATTTCTTCGAATTTCTGATTTATTCATTTTGATGTTTACAAAGTCAAGAGATAAAAAGAAACTTTTAGCTATTGGAAACAACGACGGAGCACTCTTTATCGTTGACTACAATAACAATAAGCAGATCACTGCGTAGAACTATCATAATAAGATGATTCGATCAATTAGCTTTACCAACGATGATTCCAAGTTATTGACGGCTTCAGATGATGGTTCAGCAAAATTAATTGATTTAACAAAGTAGGAAGCAATCCATACTTTCAATGGACATAGCGGCAATGTGAATTGCGTAGACTGCTCTCCGATTGATGACAAACTTTTCATTACAGCGTAATTTAGTTTTATTATTTGAAAATATGGCTTGAAAAACTTTTTTAATATTCTCCACTTAGATCATATGATTAGACTGTGAAAGTATGGGATATCTCCAAAAAGACCTGCATTGAAACTATTAAGTTTCATTAGGACAACGTGTGGGCAGCTAAGTTCCATCCGAATAAGAAAATCATAGGTTCAGGTAAATTATTGGATTTGTTAGAAAATAAAGAAAAACAATTTTATCTTTTTCAGGGAAAATTAATACTCTTTGTTATGCTTTTTGAATTAGTTTCTGATGATGGAATTTTAGCTTTCCATGAGCTAAAATGAGAAAACTAGGGAGTTCATTTCTATTGATTCTTTTTGTAGTTATTCATTAAAAACATTATTTAAAAAATAATTATGTTTTTGTCTTCATTTAACATATATGGGGAAAATAAAGCCAAACCATATGACATAAGTCAAGTTAAAAATATGTAATATTCCTAATAAACTGCGAGTTTAGCTAAAAGGATTACAAGAAATAAGGGATAAACAAAAAACTAGCCTTGCTGGAGTAAATTTTAAAAAAAGAAATTTGACCTATTCTAAGATATTTCATCTGCTTAGGCCTACTTTGAAATTGTAATTAAAAAATAAAGAAAAATCTAAAAGTTTATCACAAAAAAAAGCGAAAAATTGGCATACTTAAAGATGAGTAAAAAAGCTCAAGATTGCGTGTTGTGTTTTGAAACAATCGAATACATCGGATTGGGTCAGTGCAACCATAAAGAAATGTGTTTCAAATGTCATTACAAGATGAGAGAGTTCACTTAGAATCGACACTGTCCGTTGTGCAATGTAAAAGGGATAATGGCGTTATAATCTGAAAGGGTCTATTACTTTTCCTAAAACTTTAGATTATTCTAAAATAAGTTTAATTATTTTTCCAGAGCGAGAACATGGAGTTGATTGTGACAGATGACTTTCAACTTGATTTCGAAGGTTATAGCATCGACCATCTTTAATTATTCGAAGTAATCAGCAATATAAATTTCAATATAAGTTAGGTTTTGTATCATTTTCAGCATGAATAACTTTTTTTAGAAAAAAACAGGCATGTATGCACTCAACAAGGAGATCCTCAACGAACTTAAAAAGGTAAAAAAAAACAGAAAGATTCTTTTGACATGAATGAAATGTGAAATGAATTTTCTATGTGTTTAAAGTTAGTGGAGATTAAATGCTTCGCTTAGGGATGCAAAGACGATAATAACTCTTTCTAGAATGTAGCTAATCTGAAAAAACATCTCAAAGACAGACATCAAAGGAATCTTTGGTATGAAAATTATTCAAAAATATTTTTGTTTTATGTATTTTTGTTTTCAAAACTAATGTATTTTCATGATAAAACAGCGACATTTGTCTGGAGTATAAAACATGCATACTCTCGGAATAGAAGCTTTATACACAGCAATAACTAGAGAAACATACAAAAAAAGGAGATTTCGATGAAGATGGAAATGTTTATTTCTTCCACCCCTACTGCAACGTAAGTTACAAACTTGAAGAAATGAACTTTCTAACAATTTTTTCGTTTTTTTTCTTTCAGTTTTGCCTGAAGTATTTTTACGATGAGGAAGCAATAGTAAAGCACATGCCTGATCATTTCACATGCTTTGTATGTGGGCCAGAACATAAATATACATACTACAAAAATTATCCGAATCTTGAAAAGCACTTTAAACTCTCTCATTATCTCTGTGAAGATAAATCTTGTCTTGAAAAGTGTTTCACTGTCTTCAAGACTGCTCCGGAGTTAGAAATCCATAACACGAAGGTGCATAATTCTCTTAATAATAACGCACGAAAGCATACTCTAAAGTAAGAACAAAGAATTAATCTAAATTTTGAAAGACTTCATAAATACAAATTATTGATTCTTTAATAATTAATAGTCAGGTAAACTTGCAGACGATGACAGGATTTAGTTTTAGCAACAGCGAGGAATCCAAAATCAGGACGAAAGATGATGTCATTAAAGACAAAGAAGGTTTGGATTTCGAAGGATAATTCTTATCACTCAGAAAAACTAAAATGAAAAATACTTAAGTTGATTCTCATTCAGATGAACCAATCGATTACAGAGACTTTTATTGTCAGAAATATGACGAAAAATACCTTAGAGAAGAATCTGAAATATTACAAGCATATTACAGTGAACATTATGACGAAAAAGCTCAAACTAACAGCAACAACTAAAGGGGAAGCACTCGAGATAAAAACTAACGCCCAAAGAGAAAACAATCGTAATTTCATTAAACTCAAGAATTTAGTAGAAAATTGCAATTATTTTACTTTTTCTACCTTCATTAGATCAAAATCGGAGGAAGTATTCTAAGAAGACATCCCACTTCTTCGCTATCACTAGATTTATCTTGCAAATGAAGATCAAATTATGGAGAAACTCTCTCTTGTACTGGATCAATAGAAGTTTGAAGTTCTTGAAGAGGCCCAACGTTCAATGACAAAAAAGAAAAGTTCTGCTAAATAATTCTTCGATATTTTCGAGGGGCTTGTAGGCAAATCTATTGCGTTAAAGCTCTTCCCTGTGATTGCAGCTAGCTTAAATTCAAAATATGAAGTAGTTTAGAAAGACATGGATGACGTGTATATCTCTGAAATAAAGAAGCTTCCTTCGAAGGTGATTTGGTTATTTTTCCAATAAAATAATTCTTAGTTTTAATATTCCTTTTTGTTGAAAACAGCATAAGAACTTTATTAACAGTTCGGAGACTTACAAATAATTTTACAAAATATTCCGCTAACATGTTGAGGATTAGTTATCAATGCGGATTCGAAGTGGTAAACTGAAATTAAACTTAAAAGATCTCAAAATGGATAGAGCAAGAAGATTTTAACTAATTGAGATCCTCCGTAGAGTCAAGACAAAGGAAATGGCAAAATTAAAGTTTGTTTCGAATTTCGGTGTTTCAGTTGAAGTCAACTAGCTGATTCTCCGCAAAGTCTTCTTTGCTGATCTATCCAAGGTTCATGAGCTTCTTGATAGCATCCCTAACCATGAATTCCTTCATCTATTCGTTTATGTGTAAAGAATTTTGAACATTTTCTTTTGGATGTATTTGACAAAAATAAATTATTTTTCCATATTAATTTTATATAATTTCAAAAACAACTTAGGAGCTACTGTGATGATCTGCTGCATGGAAAAGACATACATTAAGAGAAGAATTCGATTTCTGTGAATATGCTGAAAGATTATTTCTAGACTCACTAGGAGATCTATGAAAAATTCTACCCCAAAGGAGAGAATGTTGATGAAAATTTCAAAGAAGAAGATGAACACAAACAGTTGATTGGAATTATTTAAAAATCTACCGTTATCTCAAAAGGCACTTCTTCTTCTAAAGCTTAGTAGATCGATACTTAAGATATCTATGAGTTCCCATCTATGAACCCTTCAAACAATGCTTCAAACAAAGGGAAAAATAAAGTACCTTAAAAGTCTCAGCAATCAAGATAACCAGATGATAATGATCCTGCTCTTCCTGCTTCAGAACCGATTTAACAATCAGCAAGTGTAAAACAACCTCCTGTGTAGAATGCTATCAACAACAACAGCAAAAATATACCTCAACAATAATCTCAATAATAGCCACACGTTAAAAAGGTTGAGATTACTAGCAACTGGGTAACTGCAAATGAGAATCCGTTCCTCTATGAGTCTTAGGATTCTAAAATCAGAGTTAACTAAGTCCTCAAATAAGAATTTCCAACACTTGGTGGTGGCACACTTACACCATTCTAGGTCCCAAAGAGTATTTCAAAATAATTAAAGATTAATTTTTAGGTTTTATTTTGATGTATTTTATTCATTGATTTCTAGGAAAAGTGCAAAGTAGTTTCCCAGAGGAAGAACAAACTTCATTGACCAATTAACAAAAATATAATGGATCTACAAAACCATCGAATACAGATCAGACTTCAAATATGTGGGGCGGACCTGGATCTGAAAATGTCGACAAACATGATATTGCTAATTTGAAGGTTGTTGGAAAGAAGAAAGGAAAAGGTGGATAGATCTAAGTCTCACTTGCTGGATATTTCAAATGAAGATAATCTTTCAACGATAAAGAAGACCACTCTCTTCAATCAAACTATTTCTATTTGAGGAGTTATTGGTTTTTAAAGAGCAAAAAGATACAGATTATATATATTTTGTTAGAATTTAAAATATATTTTTCATTTTTTGTAATGCAGAGAAACTGCTTAACTTTTCAACTTTTTTGATTGAGATTTTCTTGGATTTGTTTTCAATTATTTATTTTAAAAAAAATAGTTTCTTATATTTTTCATTAGTCAATAGTGTTTCCTAATCAATAGAACTAAGCTACTACTACACACACACACATCTACACATATTGACATAACGATTTTATTAACAAAAGATAATTTTTTGACTCTTTTTTTCTTCTTCAAAATTTACCACATTCATCTGCTTCTTCTTATGTGTATGGCTTATCAGCAGCACGTTTGACAGACTTTTTATGTACTTTTGTTGCAATATGTGTATCAATTGATTCTTGATTATTGAAGTATCTTGCACAAGCTATGCAGTAATGCTAACCGAGTCCAGGGAGATCTTCGTTAATCTCTTATTTCAGCCATTTATCTTTGTTTTCTGGTTTGATATCTTCATGAACTTAATCTTGATCTCTTCTGTAATTGCGTGTTTTAAGAACCTTATGAAACACTTTATTTTTACGTTTGGTACCTTTTCTGCGTTGAACGCCACCCATTTTTCTCTTTGCTTTTAATAATTAATTTATCGAATTGATTTAGCTTTTTTTATCCAACCAAAAAAAAAAACTGGCTTGAGAGTGTTCCTCGCTTGGAATAGTTTTTGGTTTTTATATTTATACTCATCTAGAATTATTGCTGCTCTTAATGAGCTTGAAGCATATTCCTACTTTTATTGAAAATCCTTAAATGAAATCAAAAATAAGTACAATAATGCAATATCTTAAATAGATTTATCATCTAAATATCCCTCTAAGATATTTTGCTATTTTTATAAGAATTAAGCAAAATACTGATTATTACTACTTAACAATAAATGAACGATTTCTAAAATAAGAAAAGAGGTTATTTCTTTTTTATCCTGAAAAAATATTTCGAAGTGAGAATGAAATTTTTAAATGTCTAGGAAGAATATCCTAATTAAAACGCGTGGAAAAGCAATAGGCTTTGGATAATCAATAAAATTAAAAAAAAAAGGAGTGAATTTTAACATTTTTGAAAGATGCAAATCAGGACTATTATTGGAACTATCTTGTTCTTCTTTTTGATGGCAAGAGGAATATACTATGTTAACTAAACAAATTAACCTAGGCGAAAGGAGTACACTGATGGCTGGAATCTATTGATGGGTTAGATTAATTAGATTTAGCAGTATGTGTTAGGTGAAATCAAAGTGAACACTCAGGAATTCAGTTTAACTGCTGTTACTATGTAGCAAGCATTCGTGAGGAATATGGGTGTAGTGTACGTAGCCAGTGCAGGTGCAGCCTTATCTAAATCGTCATTAATTAGATTAACAGCATTATTCGGCTTATTGACTTTGAGCTTCATTTATGGAAGAGCCAAAACAACAGGTTTAACAAATGAAGATCTGCTCGAGAAGTTCTAACATCTATTGTTAGGTGTAATGATTGGATTGTTTATCATAACTGAGCCTAGAACATATGATGAAAGTAAAATGGAGAAGATCCTAAAGGGATCGCTAGAAAACTACAAATAAGTCATGGAAAGTAAATCAAGACACAGCTAGAAAGGTGAGGAGCATGCTCATACTGCTAAAGAAAGTGAATCAAAGAAGACTTAAGAATCATCTAGACAAGGGAAGGCAGAGAAGAATTCAAAGGTACACAAAAATAAGGAAGAAGTTGAAAGAGAAGAAAGAGCGAGAGAGAAATAACAACAAGATGAAGAAGATCAAAAACTTAGAGAAGAAGAGGAGGAAGAAGAAGAAAGAATGAAAGAAGAAGAAGATGAGAGGATTAGATAAGAGGAAGAAGAAAGAATCAGGTAAGAAGAAGAGGAAGAAGAAGAACAAAAGAGAAAGTTTAAAGTTGATGAAGATGGGTTTTCAGTCATGCCTAAGAAGAGCGCCAAGAAAGCTCAAGTCCAACGCAGTAATGCAGCAAAGCAAAAGAAGGAACAATATGATATCTGATATTTTGATTACGTTCAAAATATTATGTGTTTTTTCACTTTCTTATGATTTCTTAACAATAAATCATTTATTTAAATCAAAACTAATTTTTTATCGTTCTCTAAAAGAAGCACATACATTTTCTAATATGAGCACAACAATTCTCAGAACATTTTGGAATTAATGGAGTTTGGTTTGATGCTCATAAATTCATTATTCTTAGATCTTAAAAAGATTTAATTTTTCATGAAAAAGATGCCTTCATTGAACAAACTCAGCTTGGATCTCATGGGTATCTCTCAACCATTCGATAAACAAATTCTACTATTTAAAGACACTTGCTAGATGCATATTGTGAACTAATGGTATATCCACACCAAAGGAAGTTACATACTCAAGAAGTTCCTTCTGTAGTCTCTAAAAATATTTTAGAAATAAACAAAAACGAGATCAGCAAACAATAGAGAATCTTTTAAAAATAAGTATTCTAGATACTTCTGAAAGATTGATAAATGCTGGATGGTAAATGTTCTTGTTGGAAGAATATTTTTTAGGTAATTTTCCTTATGCATGCATTTCTTTGCTTGCTAGTTGTTATTTTATAATATTGAAATCGTCAGCTAGCCAAACAGTTTATATGGATATCTCCCCATAAGCCTCTTCGCATTCGTAAACTAAATACTATTCGCTGGTTATGTCTCTCTAGATCACCACCTTTGAAAAAGAACGGATGTTAGAATTTCAAAATGATATCTTTTTTGTTTTACGAAGAAAGTGAAGAAATATTCCTCCAATGGTGCACCAAATGGATTCTCTTGAGAAAGGAGAATATTCTTGGTCATTTTATCTTTGTCTGGAATAATTTAATTGACCAATTCATTTTCGAATCGGATTTCCATTAGATCTTTAGCTTAATCTAATTCATTGTAAGCCAATTGTCTTTCTTCGTCTTCCCTTTTCATATGGTATCGCTCTCTAAAAAGAAGAAGAATATTGAAAGTTAGTTTTTAAAAATATTTTATCAAATAATCTGATATTTTCAGTATTATTATTCATGTGAATTACTATGCTCGAAAGAGAATCTCTATTTTCTAAGATCCGACTATCTTCAGAAGAGTGAGCAATGGATTTTAAGGTTCCTCCATTAGTAAAAAACCAGATTCGCTGAATCCATTCTTTTTATTACAAAAACATAATCAAATAAGCGAGTCTGCACATATCATCATCATCATCATCATCATTACAATCATCTTATTCTTAGATTCTGAAATAGCTGCTTTGTTTTCAATGAAATCAATTGATTCATTGCTTAGAACTCTCCTCAAAGAACAAGCAGTTGCAAGGGTCACTTAGAAAAAAATAAATTGTGTCAGATAAATTAACCATCGCAAATACATTTAGCATCCAATCTCCTCTTTTCCCTCACTAATTCTCAGGAATAATATCTTGTGTTGTTTACGAATGTTCTTTACTTTTTAATATTTCGTTGGTAGGATCATCTTACAGATCCGCTAGGATTTGCTTTTCTCTAGCTTTCATTTCTTCCCGCATTGTAGGAATATCAGTATGGAGTGCTTCAAGATCTTTTAGAGGTTCTTGGGGATGAATTGAACTAGTTTTAGTAGTAAATCGTAAACCAATATGCTTCTGTAAGGAGTTAAAGGATTAGCGGTTTAGCAATCTTAACATTTTTCTACTAATAAAACTCATTTTATGATGTTCTCAAATTTGATGGCTTATTTGGTCAAAAAAAGAGATGAAATTCTGAATAATTATTATTATTTACTAGATTGTTCTGAATTTTCAGCCAAGAAAACAAAAAAAATATGAATCTTCAAAACTAATTAATTCAAGAATAGTCTGGTAGAAACAAACATACACAAACACACAGACTAACTTACAAGCTAAATTAAACTTTTTTGAGATTTTTTTAGTTATGCCATTCAAAAACAGCCCAAAAAGTCAATTTGGTCTTTAATTATTGATAAATATGATCTTCACACAATAGTAAAAGTATTCCCACAGCCAAAACAACGCAAATCAAACTTATCAAGCACCCCAGAAGAAAGATATTTGAAGATTTAAACCCCTCTCTGATACTTTTCAAAATCCCTTAAATGTTTTCAAATTAATATGAGTAGGGATAAGTATCAACAGTAGTAGTTGATTGAGCAGATATTTCTAAATCTTTAATAAAAAGAAAAGGAGAAGAACAATAATACAACATTGAAGAAATTTCTATTTGGTTTCTTTTAATTCTTATTTCTAAAAGATACAACTTTTAATAGAAAAGCGCATATTCAATCAAAACAGATAAAATTCAATTGTTAACGAATTTCAAACGTGCCTTCCTCGTCTATCTTTATTTCGAAATAAATCGGCTTAACTTTTTAGAAGGGACTTCTTTTGTGCAACAATTCCTACAATGTAAACTAATACAATAATAATGTCTTTTTTGCATCAAAAAAAGAATATTTTTATATGCTTTCGAAAGCGCTAGGGCTTCAATATTTCTTCGAATAATAAAACGGAGATTTGCTTTCTTTGAAAAGATACTACGTTTAGTTGGAAAAAAATAGAAGTAATCATAGAATGAAATAAAATTAAAGTTCACATTTTGTGACGTCGAATTTCTCCTGATTATCGGGATAAAAGATGAATACTAGCGTCATATTCCAGTAGAATGTGTGTTAAGTGCCCTCGCCAAGAAATTGGAGGCACAAATAATAATCAACTTAATTATTTTTCTTCACATTTTATAAAAAAAAGATTCAAGAAAATGCAAAGAATTCTACTGAAATCAGCGAGATAGGGTCTTGCTTAGTAACAACCCATGAAGAACTTCTCTGTGATGTACGGTCCACTGTCTGATGTGAAATTCGATTTAGAACATCTTAACAAGCAGAGCACCAAAATTTAGCAGTTCATTAACATCTATCGTAGACATGGCCATTAGTTTGCGAAGATCGATCCTCTTAATCTAGTCAAGAGACCTGAAGATTTCGTTAATCCTTTAGATTTCGGAATTCAGTATACTGAGAACTATCATAAAGACATTGACAGCGATTCATCGTACATTTCGACTCTTAATGGTGCTTAAAGCGTTGAAAAACTAGAAGAGTATCTCCAGGCAGTTTATAAAGATACAGTAGGTGTGGAGTTCGAACATGTTGCTTGCTCTGCAGAGAAGAATTGGCTGTATTACAACTTCGAAAGAGCCTAGCTTCAAGATATTTCAACCTTCGAGAAAGTTAACATTCACTCTCTACTTGCTTAGACTGAAGCGCTTGATCATTTCTTGCATAAGAAGTTCTAAACTTTTGTAAGATTTTTTTCAGTTGTATTTATGTTCATTTTTATGAAAATTAATAAATATTTCCATTAAATAAAAAAAGAAAAGATACGCCGGTGAAGGAGCTGAGTCATCGATCACAGGTCTGAAGACTATCCTCGCTAAAGCAAGTGAAATGGGAGTAAATTATCATCTTTCATTATGTTTTTTCTTTGGTTCTAAACTACCAATAAATTTATATTAATTCATTTTTTGATTTACTCTTTTAACTTAAAGGTAGAAGATGTCGTGATTGGCATGCCACATAGAGGCAGACTCAATGTCTTATGCAATCTTCTTGACTATCCGTTAGTTGATCTTCTCAGAAAAATTAGTGGACATTCAGATTTCCCTGCAGAATTGCATAATTATATTGATGATGTAGTTTCACATATTGCAGTGTCCAAAAAAGCCAAACTTTTCTCTGGAACTGGCTGCAAAGAGAGACCAATCAATGTCTCACTTCTTCACAACCCTTCTCATCTCGAGTTAGTCAACCCTGTTAGTATGGGTAAAGCACGTGCTAAACTTGATGGCAAAACTAACGAGGAAGTATTGAATATTTAACTTCACGGTGATGCAGCATTCTCTGCATAAGGTGTTGTGTACGAATCTTTTGCACTCGGAAAAGTTCCAAAGTTTTCAGTTGGAGGTACTATCCATGTGATTGTCAATAACTAAATTGGTTTCACGACTAATCCGATTGATGGAAGAGGTTCTTTCTACTGCAGTGATGTTGCTAAAGCATTTGATACCCCAATTATTCATGTCAATGCTGATGATCCAGAAGCGATCCACAGAGTATGCAAATTCGCAGTAGAATACAGATAGCGATTTCATAAGGATATTCTCATTGATATTATTGGTTATCGTCGTTATGGACATAACGAGCTTGACGAACCTGAATTCACTCAGCCTCACATGTATGAAAAGATTCGCAAAATCTAAAAAACTGGGCCTTAAATTTATGATGCCAAGCTTGTTGCTGAAGGTCTCATTAAAGACAGTGCTTACTAGAGAATCAGAGACAAAACTCTTGCATTTTGTGATCAAGAATTCGCTAAGATTCCCACTGTCAAGAAAACAGTCGAATAATACAAATCTGATGGTCACAATGGAGCTTCTGCTTTCCGTGGAAATTGGGAAAATATGAATTTCAGTTTGTTTGGAGGAGAAGCTAAGTAAACTGGATTCAACCCAAAACTCCTAAGAGAAATGGCTAAACAAAGTATCATGCTACCAGATGGATTCAAAGTTCACCACAGACTGCAGAAGCACTTCATCGAGTCGAGATTGAAAGCTATCGAGACCGACTAATTAGATTGGGCGACTTGTGAAGCACTTGCGGCTATGTCACTCTTAGATGAAGGATATAACATCAGATTTACAGGAGAAGATGTCGAAAGAGGTACTTTCTCCCATAGACACTGGGTATTTACTGATTAGGTTTCTCATCAACAATGGAACCCAATTAAGGTAAATTTTATTATTTTTATCATTTTCGAACATTTTATTTACCAAACTTATTTTATATATTCCCTTAGGATCTCTACACCAGACTGAACAAAGGCAAGCTCTCCGTTTACAATAGTCCCTTGAGTGAAACAGGAACTCTCTCTTATGAATACGGATATTCTCTTGAATCCGAGAAAATCTTATCAATTTGGGAAGCTCAATTTGGTGATTTCAATAACTGTGCTTAAACTACGATTGATACATTCTTTACTTCATCTGAGCATAAGTGGGCTAGACAATCATCACTGACTCTTCTTTTACCACACGGAATGGACGGAGCTGGTCCAGAACACTCCAGTTGCAGGATTGAGAGATTCCTTCAAATGGCCAACACAGAAGGTATCGATAGACATTTAACTCTGTCTCCACACAACCCTACCAGACACCCAACTAAAATAGAAGACACTCATTTCCACAGCAACCATCAAGAAGCTAATTTCTAGCTAATCTATCCCACAACACCAGCTAACTACTTCCACTCACTTCGTAGACAAATGCACAGAGATTACAGAAAACCACTCGTTATTGTTGCACCCAAGACATGTAAATTAATTAAATTATTTTTAGATTCTTTTAAAAAGGATGATATTTTCCCAAAATTATAACATAAATTTCCCTTCTTTATTAGTGATCAGACATCAAGAAGCTAAGTCATCATTCAATGACATGTCCGAGCATACAAAGTTCTAAGAAATCATTGAGGAGCTTGAAGTCACCAAGAAAACTAAGAACATCTTCATCATGACAGGAAAATATTCATATGATCTCTACGCTTAAATTGTAGCAGAACACAAGACAGAGACATCTTCTCTAGTTGTCCTTGAAGAACTCCTTCCTTTCCCCGAAACATAGCTCAAGACAATTCTTGCAAAGGCAGATGCAGCTCATGCTAAGGTAAAAAAATATAACGATTTATAAATCACACAAAAATTTTCTCAAAAGTTTCTAAATTAACGTTGTTCTTTTTTTAAATAAGATATTCTGGGTGCAAGAAGAGCACATAAACGCTGGAGCATACACATACAGTGAACCACATATTGCAAGAATCATCAGAGAACTGCACTTCAAGCATCAAAACATTGTCTACGTCGGAAGAAAAGGTTCGCCTGCCCCCGCAACTGGCAAGAGTAAAGACCATTCTGCCGAATCTAAATAAATTCAAGCATTTATTTCAAAGATTATGTCTTCTGATCATTGAATAAAAAAATGAAAATCAACTTAACTGTTTAGCAGTATTATTTATGTTGTTGCATAGATGTGTATTTCAAATATGCTTTTTAAGTTCATTTTACTTTTGAAATTGGCATAATTGTTTGAAGAAAAAAACAAGAAAAAATGTCATAGAAATCAAGAAAATCAGCAGAACAGCGAATTTGTAGGATACAAACATTTTAAAACATAGAAGATAGATTCAAGAAATAAATCGTTATTTTATCTTTCAATCTTTTTGTGCTTCACGATCAGGTACTGAAGACTGCTGCTATTACTAAGGTGCATCATAAGCTTCAAATGGAACTGGATTATGGGCTGTGTATGGCTGATTATTTCTTTAGTAATGAGCTTGCTGACGGCTAAGTTGATTATGAATAGAGAAAAACAAATCAGTAAAAAATTATTTTTTTTAAAAGAAGTTATTACGATCCAAAATGATTCTTAAATTGATGTTGTTGTTGTTGTTGCTGCTGCTGGGGTTGTAACTACTATGAAGTTTGCTATTACTGCGTGTACTGCTATGATTAAGGCAATTATTTTCCTTAGTTGCTACCTCCTCTTTCGTATTTTATGTAATTTCCTATGTTTTTCAAATCTTACAATTAAACACAGTTTGATTAACAAAATATTAAAATTACTAGATTGTTGCTGATTGCTTGGAGATCCTGAGTTATACATGCTATTTCCGTAGTTTGAAGCATTAGGAGGAAATCTCATCATCCCTCGTGGCTTTAAAAAAGAAAAAAAGGGAGTTTATTACCTCAAACATAAATATGTTGAATAAATATTTTAATCTACATTTCCAGTTCCTAGATTTTGATTAGGTGGATAACCCCGTCCATTAGCACCGAGGTAGCTAGGAGCTTGCGATTATTGTGAAGGACCTTGAGAACTACCAGTCTGAGTGCCAGGAATTAGATGATTAGAACCATTTGGATTAATTTTTCCTGCATATCCACCATATCCTTTGCCTTGAATTCCTCCCATGTACATTTGAGAAGGAGCATTTGCAGAAGGAACAGAAGGCCATTGCTGAGGTTGCTAAAGTTGGTTTAAGTGGGGAGGTGGAGGAGGAGCAGAGTTAGGAGGGAGATATGGAGGATATTATTGTTTTACTGAATAATTCTAACTAAAACCAGAAGGCTATTGTTACGGTTATTAAGATGTCTCTTAGGACTGTGAGCGCTGACTTAATAATAGTTATTAGATATTTTATGTAGAATTTGGTTCTGTTGTTGTAATTGCATTTTCAGGTGGATAAAATGCATTAGCAACAGAATCTTGTAAACTTGACTGCCGTCCAAATGTTTGTGCAGGCTATTATTATTGTGCGATAGGCTGATCATTTGAAGGAATGCTTGGAGGTTTTTCTGACGATAATTCTGCTTTATCATCTTAAAGTAATGTCTGCACAAAATCAAAATCGATGTCCTTGAAATCAAGTTCAAGATGTTCAGGTATGTGTTCTTCAATATTCATTGAGGTTTGGTCAATAGCAGTTTCATCCTTTTTTTCTGAGTTTTCAGGGATATTTAAATTTGTTTGTTTTTCTTGTTCTTGGGGATTAAATACTGCCTGCAGAGGGGGCTAAGTCAAAGATGATTGATTCACATATGCAGGATTGGGATTATTTATGTAAGAAGGCTATGATTGGGGATACAAAGGAGGGTATTGAAGATGATGCCGAGGTGGAGGGGGAGGAAGATGTTAGTAATTATGCATAGGTTAATTCATTCTAGAGTATTACGGCATATTATTCTAATAACTTTATGGAGGGATATATTGTCTCAACGGAGCAGCTGCAGCAGCTTAACGAGAGTAGCTGTGTGTAGGAGCTTCAATGACTGGATAGTCTGCTTCAGTAGGAATGTCCAGCAATGACATTTGAATCTAGAGATACAAAAAAATGTTAGAATTTACAATACAAAAATTTAAACAAAAGAATTTAAATGATTTGTTGTTTTCTCCTTACTGACTAGAGATCAATGTCTTAAAGTATCTTGAGATCCACATTAGTGATAGATTAAGCAGCAGCTGCAGCTTATCCAAGTTTAGGATTTGAACTATCTTTATCTTAAAAGAGTGAATCCATCTTTTAGAGATCATTAGGATCGATTCTCTCATGCTTATCTTCATCTTCTGAAGTTATTGGACTGAGAATCTACTATTCTTACATTGAAGATGATTTCGAATTCTTCGAACCTGTTATGTTCCTTTAATCTTCTACAAATTTCACAAATTTAAAAGGATTAACAGGCCCTCCAACTGACAACGGTGATGGATCTGTTTTCTTTTTGTAGATAATAAACGGAAGTAACGCCTGTAAATCAGAACTGCATGGTTTTGGTGTAAATTTATAATCCGTTTTTTGTATTAATCTCTCCGTGAATACATTGAATGTCATGCCGTTGATTTTAAATCCGGACACTTTATCTTTCGAATCTTGTATCCTTATCGCATCGAGCAATCGCTTTGAATCTGATTTAGGATTTTATAACTCAAACCAACCTTTCAGAACGATTATCGATTTATTCACTTGCTTGTCTAAATAGTTTTTGATTTAGGAGAAATCGGTGTAGGAATTTATCTCAAATGCCTTGGAAGTATCGATTAAAGGGAATTTCTTTAAATCTTTCGCGGAATCCATGGTGTACATAGCAGCTGGTAGGCTCGAAGCACCTTTGGATGTACGGATCCTACATTTTGCGATCCGAATTACACATCCCTCTGGAGTAGGCTCGTCAGCTTCTTCTATCTCCATAGTAGGTTATTCTGCTTTCTTATCATATTAGAGTTTAGATATACCTACAGGAGAAGAAGGTGATGCAATTGTTT
>Ga0302271_10002379_pt1 | contig 17011 bp, 11 predicted proteins | sample III_Bog_N1_1_FD_198767 | JGI IMG/M metagenome (GOLD analysis project Ga0302271, IMG submission 198767) | Peat permafrost microbial communities from Stordalen Mire near Abisko, Sweden - III_Bog_N1_1 | ecosystem: Environmental > Terrestrial > Soil > Wetlands > Peat | place: Sweden: Abisko...
TAGATTTGAAACTAAAATCTGATATCATTTTGAACTATTCAATAAAACTCCATTTGGAGTTATTCTCAATATTAGATCGCTGTTGCACTAAATTAATCTCAATCCCTGTGAGTATCGTTCTTTAAGTAAACCAAAGACTAAGTATTCTCTCAGCTAACTCTTTACTCTCATTCACATCGAAGAAAGTCAGATAAGGGATTGCTTCAGATATCTTTAACCATTTTTTAGAAATAAACCAACTTGGAGTTTTGTTTTCCCATTTTGATTTCTCATATTCTCCTTAGTAAGCTAGGTTCTGGATGGATATATTAAATCGTCGTTCGCTGATATCATGGTAAAATACACAGTTCTTCCGATGACATTCTTTCCCTTAATTGCAAGGTTTTTCCTTGTAAGATTTGTTTTTGGAATAGAAGTCAAATTTTAAGTCTGCTTCACAGTGGGCGTATGGACATTCATAGATCTTCCAACATTCTTGATATTTTATTTGGTAATGGCAGAGTTGAGATTTGTTTTTTCGGTTGTTCCTGCGATCATGTCTTAGTATTTCTCTCTTCGGATCAGTGTAGCGAGGAATTCCACTAGCATGTTTTGATAATTTAACTCTTAGCTTGCTAGGCATTGTGTGCTTAAAATTCTAGGAGGATTTGCAGTTAAAGGGTTGGTAAAATGGGCTCTTTTATGATATTTTTGAAGCGCTTCTCTTACCAAATATCTTGTATTATGTTTTTATTTTGTTTAATTAATTGCGTGTTTGTTTGATCAAACTTAATTATTTGTGATTGCTTAGAAATAATTGCGTCTAGGAATTGAAGACAAATTCAGATTTTATTTATCTTTGATTAGTTACATAAATTAAAGTATCCTCAAAAAGTGTAACTGCCATTTAGGAAGATTTCAAAGAAATCATTGGATTCTGCAGTGTTGTTTATTAATTTTTTTTAAAAATGCGAAGCTTAGTGATTACATTTGAGATACTTAGATAGAATTATAAATCAATTTCTCATCTTTAATAAAATAAGTTTGTTAAACTTGAATAATTAATTATAAATTTGTTGTCATCATAATCCTAGATTTATCTTGGAGAAAAGACCAGGTTTTTTTGTTTTTCAAGAGAAAGATAGTCAGAAATTGAAGAGAATAGATAAAAAAGAACAGAATGTTCCAGAAAATAATAATAATCTGATGAAAAACGATGCTTTACATTAGTTCCTTGATGAATTAAAATGGATGGACAATATGGAACTTGAAAACCTAAATAACTAAAGCATTTATCACAGACTCTCCCCAGAATCAGAATCTTCCTCGCTTATTCTAAGAATTTATTTTGTTCTTCTTGTTCAATCAAGAAAATGAGCAGATAGAGTAAGGTATTAGTTCATATATTTTACTTTTAACAAATGAATTTGCAAAATAGACAATTTTTACTTTGAGCGAATCAATCCCTAAAAATGTGTGAAAGGAAATTATTATTACATCATATTTGGGTGATTAGAGTTTAACTTTTAACCTTAAAATAATCAACACTCTACTTGAAGATTTATCAAAAAGAGAGAAATGGAGGAAGAAGAAGGAATTTTAGATCAAGAAAGAACTACTCAAGAAAGCTAGGAATTGTAGAAATACAGCTCTAGCACAATTCAAGCAGATATTCTCGCCAAGAAAAAACAAATCCGCAAGATCAACAAACGATCGAAGGACAAATCATAACTTGTCTTGAAGCAATATGGATTCTTGAATTGCTTCGTGAGAGAACCTAGCTTTGAGAAAAAGATATTTCTTCTGACTGACATAATCATCGATTTAGAAGCATTCACTAATCCGAAAACGAAGAAACTCGAAAAATTTGAAGCTATTACAAGCTGGCGGCCACCCGTGTGTGTGCGATAAGATTCAGGAATGGTACATGTCAAACTAGATACAAGTATCGATGGGTTATCTACATTCTAAGCTGTGAGTGCGATATTGATGACATTGCCGAGCGAATCAGCTATGCGCATGAGTAGAAGACTACTGAAATATGCTAATCTAGTGAAACAACGAATATAAATGAAAGAGTAGTTAAACTAGTTTCTGTGGATACTTCAAGGGGAAATATCGACATCAAGAAACAAAAACACCTTAGTTTTAAGCTAAAAAGAGTTGGATTAAGAACAAAAATTTATTGATTTTTTGAGAGGATCAAAACCACAAGTGGAGAGTACCAGTACACCTGAAACGGTCGCTTTCTAATAATGGGAATACATCCCTTAAATACCCAAAGAAACGAAATATAATACTTCGAATCTATCTGTATAACCATACAGTTTATACAAAGCGTACTCTTTGGATGATTATTTCGAGGAATTGCTGAAAGAACGAAACAAACTTGCATAAGTGTTCATCAACTCTGTCAGGGAAACTACTCCTTATCTCTCGTACATGATTAAGAGTCTAAAACGAGGGAATATTGTTATCAGCGACTATGGTTACTCTGAACCACTCCTCCGATTACTAGGATATGATTCGCAGAGTTCAATCAGATTATTGACATAAAATGGGCCACTTCTTTTCTTTGAAACTGAAGATATGATTAAGAGAATGGAAGCCAGCATGGATGCTAGGATAGGTTCCATGGAAAATTAAACCTTAAAATGCTTGGATGTCATTTATGAGCAGCAGACGATCATAACAGTCGATGATTTTAGATTTAAATGTGACATCAGGATGGTTAGGAGAAATTTCTCTGATCATCCAAATTTTTTTGTGCAGCACTGTTTCTTGTTGCAGCTCGCTACGTATATTATAGATGACTCTGTAGTAAGGCAGATATAAGTGCTAAGAAATCATTCTAAAAATAATGCACCTTTGGATGAATGTAGGATACTATGTGGGGTAGAATATGAAGTAAATTCCGATATTTTTCTGTAGAAATATTATCAAAATAATAATACAAACAATAATAATAATAATGAGAAGAAAATAGATAAAACGAACTAAAATGATCAATCAAAGGAAAATGAAAGTGTTTCTAGCAATTAAGATAACAACAAAACGAATGACAAATGTGATAGAAATGAAATTGCAGCATTAGGAGATAAAGATAGCACGTTTTACTTTGAAAGCCCATAATAAGGTTTTGAAGTAAATTTTGATAATAATTAAATTTTCTGAGGAAACGAAGTCTCGAAAATAAATTATGATTGTCTAGCAGAGCAACAACACACTAATTAACCATATAAAATACTCTTTTTTACTCTAATTCAACCAATGGTTTTTAAAGAAACATCTAAGTAATTGATTTGCTTTTGTGTTTCTTTGAAAGTCAATTACATTGTTGTGAATTTCTATTTTGAAAATCTTTCTAAACACATCATATTACTTTTAATTGATTAGTTCAACACCTCAGTCTCTCTACTGCTTTTAAAACTCATTGATTTCATTTGAGAGCACACTTTTCATAGATCTTAAGGAAATTACTATTCATTAATTCTTCTTTCTTTTTTCTCAGTCAGAATGGTTGATATTTTTAATAGGAAACTTAGCTGATTTCAAGCCTATTCCATCAGACCAAAGTATTTATGCATTATTCCTTATGTTTCGGATCTCTACTGGATTCTCAGCTCGAAAATGCAGCAACTCAAATAAATAAACCTGATTCAAAATTCTATTCATATTAATGAACTCCTCCTTGATACTCTTGGATAAATTGTTAGCCCATCTTGCTCTTGCAATTTCAAAAATCTCACTTTGCGTCGCTTTAGGGTAATCTGCTTTGAGCTTGTCCTGCATGACTCGTGTGTACAGAAAGAATGGCGTAGGAGGCTTCTAAGGCTAAATAGTGAAAAAGACAAAAAAATATGAAGGAATTCAATAGAAGAAACATATTTTTTTCATATTTATTATCATTTTTATTTACTTTTGCTGTGCATCTATCAATGAGTTTAATGGAATACTTCGATGCAAATGCTGAGACTTGCTCAAAGATGAGTTTGTTCTACTCTGGAAGTTAAACCCAAACTAGATACTACTTCTTTTTGATTTCGTCATCGTAATTATCGATGTTCCTGCCAACAAATGCTGCCACTGTGGATTTTCGATAGAAGTAATACGCCGAATGAGATGACTGCGGAGGGAAGGATATGTGACAATTTTTAAATATCATATCGCAAATTATTTGTTGTTATTATTAAAGACATTTAATTTGAAGAAATTTTTGATTAAAAACAAGAAAAAAGATCAGAGAAACCTTATAATTTCTATTTTTCTATATAAATTGCGGGTAAAATTGAAGGTCAAGATAACAGCAGTAATGGACGAAAGAAATACAAGGAATATGCTCCAATAGCTGAGTGTCTAGGAGCAGAAAAAAGGAATCGAATTAGTCTAAGAGCTTATTTCACAGTGTTAGTATTAGAGAGCATTGCTTGAATGTGACTCCGCATTAGGTGAAAAAGGCAAAGATTATGGGTATATGCTGCAGCGGATCAGAGCTGTAGTGTTGCAAGGTAAAAAGGAAGCAGACAAGTCGAATTTCTTCCTTAATTAGCTCAAATAAACCCACACGAATGCAGCAATTAAGGATGTTGTATTCCTTGAAATGAATGCTAGGCATCACTTGCAATCTTCCAGCTTTGCTCAAGCTGAAAAAGCTGTGTAGTAATTCATTGAAAATGTCGGTGAAGATAGTTAAATTGGTAGGAGATTTACTTCAGAACTGATCATTTTAGCTCGACGATATGCAGATGCTGAGAGACATATCGCAGAAGCTTAATTAATACATCCTTACGACGCAGCGTTATATGAGCTTAGAGGGGATGTACTTCTGAAAGAGCTAGATAAAACGGAGCAAGCCTTGGAGCAGTTTCGTTTTGCTATGTAAATGAATAAACGGAATTCTTCACTTTATTCGAAAGCCTCTGCAATCCTATTTAACAAGCACTTTTATTCTGAAGCAGCTTTGCATGCTAGTGTTGCACTGGAGTAGCTTCGATCTGATATTGATGCGACTGATTAATAATCTTGTTTGCTTATTCGAGGAACTTCATATTTGAATCTCAAAGAAACTGACGATGCATTGAAGGATTTTTAGAGTTTACTTGATGCAAACGAAAAGTGCTTACCAGCGAGGATTGGGAAAATGAAAGCTTGTTTGGTAAAGGGAAAAATAGATTAAGTTATCGCGATTCTCAAAAAAGCGGAAGAGCTGCATGGAGTGTAAGGCTCCGTGAGTAGAATCGGTTGCTTGTAGAACCTGCAATCTTCGAGTATTGTTGATTCTGAGAAGGTTTATGGTTAAATCAGTGAGACAGCATAAGAGAAAATTGATTTCTGCGAATGGATGGCATTGGCATATTTCATGCGGAAAGATTTCGATAATTGTGAGATTTTTCTCAAAAAAAAACTAAGAAGAGCTGAATCTCTTTCTGATTTCGCATCGTTGCTCAATTATATTAACTATTGGTATCTGTAAGAATCCTATGCTAAGTCTAGCATGGAGAAATCCAAAAATGCCTTGGATTTGAAACCACTGAATCTTAGGGAGATCGATATTCAAATTGTTGAAGATCTGCAGTCAGAGGAGAAATTGAAAAATAATTTCTATGAATATCTCCAGCAAATGATCTTGTATGTGTTCACTGGGTTGTATAGATGGTACCCGCAAGATCTGTTTGCTCTTCTAGTCAAGCATAAAGAAAATACTGAAGAAAGTAGGGTGTTTTAAAGAGCACTGGTTCATGCGGAGAAAGGAATGCAACAGCAAGAAGGTACAATCAAATGAAAGTTGTTTAGTATTTTGAACAAGGAGAATATATAAATTAGTGGATGTTCATGTGTAGATCAGTGTAAAATATGTGTGAATAGCAGAAAAACGAAAAGATAAAAAATGAATATTTTAGAATAAATAATAGTATTATTTAAGATCTTTTTGTTTAAAATTTAGAGATGGATTGGCTTATTGTTTGCTTGGTTTTTGTTTTTGATTTGAAAGGGAAAAAGAATTATTAGAAGAGCTCAATTAGTACTTAAGTGGAAGAAAGAAGAGAAAAAGAAAGGGAGGAAATCATTATTGCTCACAACATTACTTTAGGAGATAAATAAGAAGAAAAAACAAGTGAAAAAGCTAGTATTTTATAGGAAAATCAAAGAAATACTCCAATCAAAGAATCTGAATTGTAAAAAAGTTAAAAATAGGAGAAACCACTGGAAAGAAGCGAAAAGCCAGAAAAAATAATTGTGTATGAATAAATCAATCAGGGGAACTCCTCCACTGTTGAAAAAGAAGATATGACTAAAATAAAAGAATTGCCAAGTAATAACAGAGAAGATGATAATGTTAGTGTCTCTGAAAAATTTGAGATAATTTCACATCTGCAATTTGTTTAAGAAAATTCTTAAATAACATTAGAACAAGAAATAGTTTCAAGTTCTTAATAGAATAATCATATTATTTAACCAATAGACACTACTCATGAATAAGAGTGCAAAAAATAATTTGAAAACCTTGCTTCAGACAATAATTTTAGTGATTCAAATGACATTATTGCTAGTTCTAGCCTGCAATCGTCGAAAATAGATGAAAATCAAAAAGAAAATCAAATAACCGAGAACTCCTAGCAAATTCCATAAGTAATCGAAGAAAAAACAAAAGTACTTTTGACTGCTTCTGAGAATGGTAAAATCACAGAAGATCCTTCTTTAGCTATGGAAGTTTAAATAAAGGAGTCCTTAGTGACTTAAGAATAGTCGCTAAAGAACTGCAAAGAATAAGATAAAGTAGAAATAGCAAAAATTGATAAAAATGATGAAAAGTCAGACAATAATAATTAAATAAATACTAATACCAAAATAAATGACAACTGCAAAGATAATTTAGCTGAGGATTTAACTAAAAATGAAAGAGAATAAGAGAAACAAAATGGATAGATTCTTCCAGTGAATTAAAGTTAAAATAACTAATCCTTGACGCAGGTATAAAAAACCCCAGATTCTTCTTCTGTTGAATATATGGCCAATAAATAAATTACTAATAAGGGAGTTTTGGCTTAAAAAGAAGAAGAAGAAGCTGACAGAAGTGAAGTTATTAGCAGCTAGGATGAATTCAAAATTACAAAAAAAGATTTTTAATAATAATCTTTCTAATCCCCTGAGATTGTTCGGCCTAATTCTTCATGTTGTGTAATTTTTTGAATATTAAACCACTTTGATCATAAGGAATTTCTTCTCCTTTATTAAATCTGGAATAAAGAGTATATAATTACACAAAAAGGGAGGTTTATTTCAATAATAAGAAAGTTGTTTGATGAAGGAAAAGCAGAAAATAGTTACAATTCAATGTATATATAAGAGTAACTTAAATATGGAGAATAAGTTAAAATTGTAAAGTAATATATTCGCTGCTTTCAGCAATTAAAAAATTCAATGCAGTCCTTTTTTTCTGTTCTTAAGAGATTTCCAAAGATGAATTCTATCTTAGGGGAAGAAGAAGATGATGATAGTCGAAATCATATCAAAGAAGAACTTTTTTTACTTTTGAACTTTTTCTTCTTCACATTGTCTGCAAGTATTTCTCAACATCCTTGCCAATTTCTTACTGCTTCTTAGTGGAGTCTTTCTTCGAGCAAAGCTTCTTGATTTATGTGAGAGCCTACTTGATTTTGAGTTCTTCTGCTAATTATTTAATATCACTGACTGTCTTAGTGACATACTCATCTTAAGGAGCATCTTCAACAAGTTTTCCACACATTTCCTTCACGCATGCTTGCTGTTGGTTCAGCAGGTATTACATCACGTAAGATTACAGATACTATGCCTCCATTGCGTATTGTTGCATGTAGAGTTACTACTGATTTCTCTAACCACTGGAGTTGTTTACGTGTTTCTGACTGCTGCGGGAGTTTTTAAGTTGACTTTGGATATTCTCAGGTAGCTAGAGATCAAAAAGAGAGGGGAGGAAATAAGAAAAAATTGAACTAAAAAGATTTTTATGATTTTTTACTTGTCTTTTTTCTTGGTCACCATGAGCGAAATTGCAATTTTAGTCATACTTGCAAGTACCAACTGTTTTTTCAAAGCGTGAATGTCAAGAATGAGGGTCATAAAAATACAATAATTATCTTAGATTTGCATTCTAATAATAGCATAGGTGTAAGCACTATGTAAACTATGAATTCTCTTTACCTTGCTCGTAGAACTTGCAGAGGGTTGTCTTATCTAGCAACCAAAAAAGAATACAACTCATGAGTAAAAATTATCTAAAATGCTGAACCAAAAGAACTTACAATTAGTGGGGATATTGGAAGGCCACTTGTTCAGGTAGTCAGTGTCTGCTTTCTCGACTTCTTCGAAAAATCCTGAGTTCTAATTTGTTTTTTTTAATACAAATAATTCAGATTAGCCAACTATTCATGATCATGTTTTTATCAAATGTTCATTGATTTCTCTCTCTTTATTCACCTCAGATACAGCGCGAAGCTCTTCAGATCCCTTTTCGATATCAAACACAAGATTAGACAAAGGTTGCATTACCAAAACAAATGATGCTATTTAATCAAAAAGTATTTTTTTTACATGTGCAAAATGGCAACCAGAGTTACGATTGCATGTGGTGTCTGTCATAATAATCAAAAAATAAATGTGATTAGATTAACTGAACATCTTTAATCAAAACAAACTATCCTCTTTCTCTTCTATTTTACTGATGAAATTTCTGCAAAGAGCAGTCTTAAACTTAGGGTTAGGGATATCTGAACTGCCTTGGGATGATGGAGACATCGGAGACGAAGCTGCAGCGGCAGTTGCTTTCGTATCTTCGATGATTGCTTCTGCTGATGAAACGTTTCTCTCTTGCACAGTCTTGGTTGCTGCTGGTTATTCTACTTGGCTCATTTCTAAAGAGTTATGTGATTCTGTTTTTTTATCTTGTTGTTTTGAACTTTTTTTGTTTCTTTTGGTTTAGCTTTTTGTATTTTGTCTCTAATCCCTCTAATCCAGAGATGATTCATATCCTCTGATTGATGCTTTTTAATATTATTCAATCCTTCCTTCCCCAAATTCCTTCCCTTTTAATTTTTGTCCACTCACATCTTCGATACAAAAGGTAGAAATTATCATGATCTCTACCCCTCATATTTTAGCCCTTAAGTTTCGCTCTTTTTGTTTCCCGATGATATTTGCTAGAAGAAAAATGCAAAGTCATTTAGGCTCATTTTTTGGTATCTTACATATACAGTATTTTATTAAATCAACCTCCCATTACGAAATAGTTTAATAGATTTTATAAAATAAACTCAAGTTAATTCAATAAATCAATTATATCAGAACTATTAGGCTACTGCCCTATTAGTTATTATTAATGCACAAAATCTATTCAAAATAGCAAATTAATTGAATCTTAAACTTTGACATTGATTTTAAACATTAACAAGTGTTATCAATAATTACTCAAGTTTATTACACAATTATTGTCTTTCACCGCAGCACTTCTATCTTCTATCTTTTACTTTTTTCATTTATTTATCTTGATTATTACAACAGTATCTTATGCTTCTCACTACTTTTGTGTTTCTTGCTTGGGAGTTGCTCCAAGTTTCAGATCTTTGATGGAATCAACTGAATCGCTCTAAATCTCAGAAGGCAACCAATTCAGAGTCTCGCATATCCAAGTATGATTTGTGTAGACACATTTATCGGCAGCTATTTTCATGCTTTTCAAAGCGATATCTTTAGCAGTCAGTCCTTCGACGTCGATTAAAGCTCGAGCAGCACCTGAAAATGAAAAATAGTCAAATAGAAAAAATATAAAATAAACAAGCATATTTTAAGTAATATTTTACATTCAGCAAATGCACCACCACTTCCAATCCCAATCACTTATGGAATTTCTAGCACCTAACAAATGAAAATAAGCAAAATAAGAGAACAAAGAGATTATAAAAATTGAGGAAACATGAAGAAATATTGCTATTTTTGGATCTAAACAAAAGTACATTTCCTGTGCCATCGAGTTCAACAATAAGATCCTTGTCAACAATGAGCATTGTAGCTTCAAGGTGCTTCAGCATTTTTCCTAATTATGTTGGAAAATAGAATATCTTTAATACATTTAGAAAGCAATAGTTTAGTTTATTTTTCCCTCTAAATAAACTTTACCAGTCCTCCATTATTTAGCATATGTTATGCATGCCTTTAAGGTTTGCTGCTTAGTCATTACGTTTTCGAGACCTTCCATGAGCGTGAATGCATCAGCTAAACTGCCTTAAAATCATTGAGAAACAAAATATTGAGAATAAAACCATCTTTTTGGCTTTATTTCGAAAGCAATTCCCATCTTCCCCCATATTTAATTCTTATTCTCTTTTACCAGCGAATCCGCAGACAGAGCCATTAGCTAGTTTACGTATTTTCCTACCATCAGTTTTCACAACCATTGATCCTAATGTAACTTATCCATCTCCAATAATGCAAACTTCATTATTTTTTTTAACCGCGAGAATTGTTGTATGTCTCCATTGGCTATCTGCACTTAAAGCAGCAAAGTTGAACTTCTATCCTTACACAATGCTGCTACGATTGCAAAGTTAACTTAATCTTCCTAACATATTGTATTGAGTTCTTTTGATTTTGTCTTGAAATACAGTATAAATATATATGAATGTTTTTGATTTTAAAAAAAAGAAGAATAGAACTTTCTTGAGTGAGAAACAAAAAGAACAATCTCGCACTGTCTATGAAGAGATTAGGGTTTAATAAGAGCTGATCTAACAAATATTAACTTTGTGCTTCTTTCAATGGTTTTGGTTAAATCATTTCTTTCTCAATTTTCCAAAATAAGATATTGTTTTTTTCTACTAAGATAATAAAAGATAAAAATCCCACACCAAATTTCACTTCATAACCTTTATTTTCATATTTTTATTAACTCTCCTTCTCTCTTTTCAATATTCGATTCGCAATTTTTTTTCCCAAATAATCAAATAATGCAATAATTCATCGAAAAATCTCTAAGAAAAGTTTCTTTTTTTTGATCTGAAGAATTCTGCTTAGCAAGAAAATATACTGAAAGAAATACAAGACAACTTCGATCGAATATCACTATAATTTGAGAGATAGTGAAAGAAAACAAAAAACAAAACAAAAACACAAAGAAGTTTTGTTAAAATCTCAATACAAACGAAAAAAAGCTCTTATTCTTTATGGGAGTTAGTTGTGCAAAGTAAAAGCCATAAAGAAGAGGCTCTCATTCAGAACCAACACAAGTCATTGGTGTGGGTAAAGGGAGACTACCAGCCAATGATATTTAAACTTCTCCTGTTATCATTGTGAAAAAGGCTGTGAGATCTAGACAAGATGAAATTGTTACATCCTTCGAAGATATCCGGAAAATCTATGAGTTCGAGCCCAATATTCTAGGTAAAGAATTGTAGATTTAGAGAGTTAATACATTGATTTTCACTATGATAATTGAAATCAATTGAAAGAATATCAATTAATGAGCAGCATTTTCAATTAAAAATGGTTGAAAACAACTTGTTTTCCTAATATTTTGTTCTGGTAATCATTTTATTGTTTTTTTTTCCTCCTTCATAGGTCACGGACACTATGGAACAGTGAGGCTAGCTAGTCTTGTGAGAGATAAGACTAAAAAATTCGCAGTGAAGTCAATTTCGAAGCAAAAAATCAAAAAGGATTTACATCTTTTTAAAAGAGAACTCGAAATTCTCAAGAGCTTAGACCATCCAAATGTCATAAAGTTCTACGAGACATATCAAGACAACAAGCACTTCCACCTTGTCATGGAGGTAAAGATAATTAATTATTTTATTATTTGGGTGGTTGTTTCATTTTTATTTTGTGATCACATCAAATCTTGATCAGTTGTTGGGAAAATTATTTTTTCGCTACCTGATTATTCGAAAATTTCCAGCCTGTTTTTTCAAATGGAATGCGTCACTTTCTTCCTTAAATACACAACAATTGAATTGATTCCATGAGTTTGCTATATCTTTGAAGGGAAATGGGGCTGTGTAAGCGGAGCAGGCTTAATATTTTTTGGATTTCAAGAGATTTGAATATTCTAAAATTGAGAAGTTGAATCATTGTTAAGAACATTTTTAATCAGTTTTAATGAAAGAATAAAGAAGATTATGCCTATCAAACTGCGTGATATTTCTTTTATTGAATCATCTAAGTATGAAATTTGAAATTAAGTCTTCAAATCAACTCAGAAATCCATTCAATTTTTCAAACGATTTGAATTAAAATAAACATTCTGAATTCTAGACGTTAAAATTTTAATTTTATTTTAACTAAAGTATTGTTCAGGCGGAGAGCTACTTGAGCGAATTGCTCGAGACAAAATGATATCCGAAGCATAGACCAGCAGAATCCTTAAGAAGATTCTCATTGGTGTAAAGTACCTCCACCAAAAAGGGATCTGTCACAGGGATATCAAACTAGAAAACTTTCTATTTTCTTCACCAGCAGAAGACAGTGAGATTAAAATCATTGACTTTGGGCTGTCCACGTATATCTTGAATGAAGGGGAATTACTAAGGGACTCTTAAGAATAATTCTAGAAAGAATTTCATTTTGATAATGAACTCTAGACAATGTGTGGAACTGCACTTTATTTAGCACCAGAAGTAATCAAGGGAAGTTACGATCAAAGATGCGATATCTGGAGCATAGGGATTATGCTATTTACACTGTTATCAGGGGAACTTCCATTTGTTGGTAAATTTATTGTTGTTTTAAAAAGAAGATTAATTGAAAAATTATTGCTCAAATGATTAATTAGTAATAAACTATTTTTCTTTGTTTTTAGGGTCAACAAATAATGAGATTTTTGAGAAAGTACTAAACCATAAAAAAATGGATTTCTCATCGGAAGCTTGGAAAAAAGTCTCCAAAGAAGCTAAAGATCTTGTCAAAAAACTACTCGTGACTGATCCAAACAACAGAATCACTTTAGATTAAGCTTTGAAACACCCTTGGATGAAGATGAACATTTAGCAAAGAATGCCACTAGGTGCAAATGAAACAGATTAGAGACTTCTGAATATTCTCAGAAACTGCTAAGGCACCGCTAAATTTAAAAAAGAGGCACTCAAAGTCCTTGTGAATTTTCTGGAAGAAGATGAAATCAAAGAACTTAAAATGATCTTCAGGTAACTAAACCAATGCCTTCAAGGAAAAAGACTATTTTAGCACTAAAATATATTCATTTTCTTGCAATAACTGTTGTTTGGGATTCTCTTAGAAAAATAGATGTAAAACATACTGGGATGATCAACATCGAGGAGCTGCGTAGTGCGCTAATTCAAATCGGTGTCAGCAACACAGAAGAAGAAATCAAAAATATCATGAAAACTGTCTATGTCAATGAACAAAGCAGATCAATCCATTACAGCGGTTTTATTGCAGCAACTTTAGATGAAAAGAAACTCTGCAATAAAGAGCGTCTCTGGAATGTGTTCAAGCATTTTGACGTCGACGACACCAACTACATCACACTCGCTAATCTCAGAGATGTTTTAGCACGAGCTGGAAGAAAAGTTGAAAACGAAGAACTTCAAGAAATCATGGATGAAGTTGATTTGAATCAAAATCAACGGATTGAATGGAAAGAATTCGTTGCTATTATGACTTAAGACAACAATGGCTCACCAGGCCAGATTAACTCATCCCAAATAGACCCTGAAATGAAAGATCCTATAGACAATAGCGATTCTGATGGGTCGGAGAATAGATTTGATGTTAATTCATAAGCAGTTTGTCCAACTCCTGCTACTATGCTTCCAGTCACAAACCCTACTAACACAAATAATTATCCTTAGATGAAAATTGAAGATAATGTAGTCCTCACCTTGAACACAGAGAACTCAGAGACTGGGTGCGATGAAGAGAAACGGCTCTTTGATTGCTCTACTAAATCAAAACTACCCAATAAAAATCACCTCTCGAAACTGGATAGCTACACTTATAATGAATAACTGCAATTGGAGTAGAATTAATAACATAAAAATGTGAGATTATTCTAAGCCAATTGATTAATCCACTTTCTTAATAACAATAAAAATTAGTCTTCTAAAGCTTTTAGATCTTATCAATTGTTTTATAATAACTCCCTTAGAGATAGATTAGCTCTTTCTAGCTTCGAAAGTTAGTTATTACATAGAATTCAAAGAAAACACATCAAATAAGGGTTAAAGCTTGATTGATTTATCTCAGCTTCCTTAATAGAGTGGATTCTCTGTTGAAATAATAGCCGTAATGCTCTATCAAATTAAACAGAATTTCTAGATATTTTGATGAGAAAAAGAGTGCTCAAATGAGTTAAAATTTACTTTTTTTGCTAAAAGAGAGCTTCATCACAATTAGTGAGCTAAGACATTGAAAAGAATAACTAATATCTCTATCTGAAAAATTTCTGTATTAGATCTAACTACCTAGAATATAATACGTTTTTCTTTTACTTGTGATCTATTGATAATAAAGTTGGTATTTTGATTCTTCTGTAAGATATTGTTTAAATTATATGTTCTGTGTATCTGTGTATGCTGGCTTGTCACTTGAATTTTAATTAAATAAAACAAGATATTTGTTTATTTTATTAAAGGTTTTAATAGATATATGAGAATAGCTTGCATATTAATAGATAATCTTCATTTACCTGACGAATTGAAGAAAACAATTAAGATTTTTAGTTTAAATGCCTTTGATTAAAAATCTTAGAAATAACGAATTTCTGAGAGATGATCTTTAAACTCTGATTCACTTAATTTTGTTTCAAGATTACTCATTGAAAAGGAAGTAAATGAATTAATTGTTACTGCTAAAATAAATATTTTAGACAAATAGAAATGGATAATAAGAGATTCAAAATCATTTCGGGTTTTTCATTTGGTGAAGGAGAAGTAATTTTTAATCTAGATGACTTAATTAAAGTAGTTTAGGAGAAAATATCAAATTTCAAACAAGAATAATACCAAAAATAGAAAGAAAAGACTTACTACATGTAAAGATTACTTCAAAAATGCTATTTTTTCTAATGTTTAGTCTAGTTGCTATTGAAATAAGACATATCAGTGATAGTGTATTCAAACTGATTTTACCTTTATTAATGAACTTTGAAACAACATATTTGAGAGCATTCAAAAATCTGAGATTTCATGAGAGGTATGATGATAGGTCCTTTTACAGAAATGGTAGCAATAGCAAGTCAAGATAACAATAAAATTAAAGATATTTTTTAGTTTGGGAGAGGAAAGAGGGAGATGCGATATTTGAATGATTGACGTTGGCTGAATAATTAAAAATAAACCACATAAAATTTTTACAGTCGTCATCTTTCTAATTTATGAAAAATGAAGGAAAATAAAAAGGTATTAGAGGAGATAACTAAAAAAGGCTATGCGATCAAACAGCGATAGCGAGATTGATGGAGATGTTGGTTTGGGGTGGATATTAGTAAATAAGCTTGATTGCAGAGAGAAGTCGAGTATTTTTGGATTTTTTGGTAGAATTTTAGGTCTTTTTTTTTTTGCGAAAAAGAGCAATGCTTAACATTCACTAAGAAAGTGAAAATAAGATGAATTTGAGAGTTGTAGGGAAAAAACAAATAAAAATAAAAAGAATTGAAGAAGGAGGAAGAGACAAAAAATGAGAATAATTAGTTCTATTGGTTTATGTTGATCTAATAATAACAATTCTTGAAATGTATGTAAATGTGGTGTGAGAATTACAACAAAGGATTCAAAGATTTACTGAATAAAAACGGAGTCGAAGGTACTCAGTCTTAATAATATATTAAATTAATTTAATAAAAGATTGCTTTTGCAGAAGTAGTTTTTAGCATATTCCTTGAATTTTCAAACCAAAGAGTACTAAATATTTATCTAAGCCAAGATAATATGTCAACTGAAGCTTCACGTTAACCAGCGGCTAGAAGGCCATCGAGAAGATCTTCTTCTTTTGCGAAGAACGACTCTTTCTCTTAGTTGTATCGTCCTGAGTTCGGTTCGGGATAGAGCCTCGTGCAGAATGAGAAAATGTGGAAGCTTATGCAATCCTACATCAAGAACGACAAAGAAACGATTCAACAGTCAATCGTCAACCACGTCGAGTACACCTTGGCTAAGACAAGATTTGACTTCTCCATCCTCCACGCATATCAAGCAATCTCCCACTCAGTCAGAGGTAATTAGATTTGCTTTGCTTTAACAAAATGCCAAAAATCATTATTTGTCCCATCATCTTTTCTAATTTCCCTTTCTCCTTTAGATAGACTTATCGAAGCTTTCAACGATACTGCTTAGATCTTCACTCACCACGACGTGAAGAGAGTGTACTATCTCTCCATCGAATTCTTGATTGGAAGATATCTCCAAAACGCACTTATCAACTTAGAAGTCGAAGAAAACTACAGAGAAGCTGTTCTTGAGCTTGGATATAACTTAGAAAGTGTTTATGAACAAGAAATCGATCCAGCACTCGGCAACGGAGGTCTCGGGTATGCTATCAAAAAGAAATTTATTATTTTGTATGGCCATTAAATTTATTGATTTTTATTATTTGATAACTTTAACAGCCGTCTTGCAGCTTGTTTCTTGGATTCCATGGCAACTCTTAACCTACCTGCTTGGGGATATGGTATTAGATATAACTATGGTATCTTCAGATAGCTAATCAAGGATGGTTACCAAATTGAGGTGCCTGACTACTGGTTGGACAACGGAAACCCTTGGGAAATCGAAAGACTTGATGTTAACTGCCCAGTGAAATTCTACGGATATGTCCGCAAGATCCAAGAGAACGGGAAGGAAAAATCCGTCTGGGAAGGTGGCGAGGTAATTAATTTTTTAAAATAGATAGAAAACAACATCAGGAATTTAAATAAAAGTTCAATTTTGCAAAAATAAAATAAATGTTATTATTTCACCCAATCAATTACGGTTTTTAAATTGAAGGGGGGGGGGGGGGGGGGGTTAAGGAAGGGTTAGTGGGGCCCCCGCACCAGAAATTTTTGGAT
>Ga0302271_10002380_pt1 | contig 17000 bp, 8 predicted proteins | sample III_Bog_N1_1_FD_198767 | JGI IMG/M metagenome (GOLD analysis project Ga0302271, IMG submission 198767) | Peat permafrost microbial communities from Stordalen Mire near Abisko, Sweden - III_Bog_N1_1 | ecosystem: Environmental > Terrestrial > Soil > Wetlands > Peat | place: Sweden: Abisko...
CTTAAATTAGCTAATTTACTTTATTGCTTAAAATAAAAGATAATTTTTAGTTACTGTCTTACAAAGATATCAACATTTAAAATAGATGTAAGGTTTGTTTTCTCATTTTCAAAGTATCTCTTAGTATTAATTTAAGATTTGCACTTTTTGGATTGTCAAATAAGAAAATATTTTGGGATGATTTGTGAGGAATGTAGAAACCTTGAGTTGATACAAAAACAAACAAAAGAAAAAACAATAAATACTCTCTCACTAATAATTTCTTCCTCCCAATCATTTCGCAAAAAAAAAATTCCTTTGATTTGCGGAGGATGAATGGGCATGCTAGCGGCTTGAATCTATCGAACCTTAGACTCTACTGGCGAGAGTTTATGAAGACGATTCTATAAATCATCGAAGATTAACCTCACAGCTAAGTCACTGATAATATGTATGTGATATTGATCGCTTGGCATTTCTTGTAGATCGCAGGGTATCTGTATTCAGATGAAAAAAGAGTAATTGAAAATGAATACAATTCTGTAGTTCAGCTGGTGGAATACATAAGCACTTTCACGTATTTGCTGTACTTTAAAGAGAATGACTCTCTCACAATAGCAATCTGGGGTATTATGTTTTCGTTCATGGTGTTTTATTACTCTTACTTGATTTTCCTGACATTCAAAAGGCTCTTCGATTAAAGTTGGATATTATACTACCAAGAAACCTTAACCTCGATAAATCGCACTTTAAACATCTTCTTCGTTCTCTATCAATGGGTGTTTTTCATTCCATTCTTCGAAATCAACATTGGGACTATGATCTGCGGGCCTTAATGTTTTTTTCCAAGCCATAGAGATGAATATATTTTATCCTGTAGCATCAATCCTGCTCAAGTTATAATAAGCTCAATAGGGTTAATTTTAGCACTCATAACTAGCACAATTATCATTGTTTTCTATAGAAACTATGAATTCAATGAGTAGAATTTACTCAAAAGGAGATACAGCCATATTCTGTTATTCCAATTTGCATTGTATTTCGTCATTGTGTTTTTCACCTTCGCGAATACAATATCTCTGACTTTAAAATATTTTTGCCTGCAAGGGATCGTGCTGACACTACTCTATGATCTTTTTTGGAACATTCCCTTTCGAAATCCAACTGTTATCAAGGCATACTCGATTGCTAGCGTGTTCTTTGAAGCGACTTGTGTTGTCTACACATATCTTATTTTATACCCATCAGAATCAGATGAAGAAATGCTTTACTAGGTTCTCATTTTTGGAGCGCTCGCATCTACACTTCTCCTTACATTCTGGAGCTACAGATACCACACGATAATCAAAATGAAAACTGAAAGTTTTTACAAGTAAGAGAAAAATCATTCATATTTAAATTATCTTTTTTTGGGAAAAAAAAAATAAATCACTCACAAAGGAGTTGATTTTTCAAAAAAGTCTTCTTACATTTCTCTTCCCAGAATATCCTATTTTTTCTCTGAATTGTAATATAACCCTTTTTAAACAATTCAGGTCATATAAATTCATAGACTTCTATTTAGAGGAGATTTTCAGACTAAACCAATTAGCCTAAAGTGACTAGATATCACGATATATTCTCCAAGAAGTAGTCATATCTCATCGTGATTCCTGCGTTAATCTCGAATGCAGCTGCCACACATTTCGGAAAAAAACTCTAACAAACGATAATATTTTGAGTTTAATTTAAAGTATATTTTAATCTAATTTAAACTCCAAAGAAGTTCAAAAAGATACCTTTGAAAGAGAGCATCTCTCACTGAAATATATCTCCTTCGTCGCAAAATATCTGAATAACTCAACCCAAGCATATTTTCAGCTTAAAAAATTAATCACAGTCTCAAAATCTTAAAGTTTCTACTTTAAAGTAATTGGTGAGCTCCTTTCAAGAAGGATTGAACATATGATGTCTGAAAGAATTCAACGAGAAGCGATTGGATATGAAGATTCTTCTAGATCCTTAAGGAAAACCCTTTAGGAATTTCAATCATAAGATTTATCAAGAGAAACATTGATTCCTTAGCTAGCGAGTTTTGTTGAAAAGAAAATTGATTTTTGGAAATATGTGAAAGATCCAAACTTATCACTGAATTATCTCTTAAAAAGAGTATTAGATTTAAGTGCCAGCAGCCAGCAGCTGACAGAGGAAGTAACTAAATAATTTGGCCCTCTGTCATTGATAACTAGAACTTCCTAGAATGCTGTAGTCCTGAAGGTAGTATTTTTAAAATTAAAATCCTTTTTATTAACATTTTATTCATTTTTTCATATCAGATAGTCTCAATTTTCAAATGTTTAGTCCAATTACAGTTAACATAATCTCGTATTTTAGAGTAAAACACAATAGATCTTGTCAAAAAAGATTATGGAAAAAGCTAAGAATTGCTTACAAACATAAATGTAATCTAAGGAAATGTCGTCTGCGCTCTAGTGAGTCTTATCAAAGAACGAGGTAAGATCCTCAATGCTTCTAAAAATCAACTCCTTGGGTTCTTTGGATTTCAATTAGATGAATCCAAAGAGCTTAATTATATTGAGCAACTTATGCCATCTTTTATTTCAACTGCACACAACGGATTGATGTTTAATTTCATTCGACGAGGGTATTCTGTGGTTTTCAACAGAGGACATCATACCTTTGCGTAGAATAAATAAGGTTTTTTAATTCCAATAAAAATCTAACTTGATTTTTCAACCTAATTCAACGATGATTTTGTACTCAACTGTTGCATCCTGAGATTACAAACACCTGTGTAATATATCCTTCTTGATAATAAAGGGATCATTAGAGGCATAACTCAGCGTCTTTATGAGTTACTTTTCTCTGAAATATCTAATACAAAAGCATTCACAACATTTCAAGTAAATTTTTTTAAATTTCTCACATTTTTTAATGAATTCATTCTCAATTTATCTTTTTTTCTCTTCATCTAAGACTCTAGGAATCAAATCTAAAGACAAGTCCTTCTCATATGCATCATTCTTGAATTCCTTGCACTTGATGTTTATATCACCTCTTTTGCTCTAGACTATCGAAAAAAGAAAATAGGAACCTAAAAAAGTATTAGAAGATAGGGACCCTACAGTTGATGTAGAAGGAAGCTTGATAAATTAAGAGAAAGCTGTGTTAATCGTTCCAAAGCTGCTTTAGACTCTTGTGAATGATTTTTACACAAAAAATCCTTAACATCGTGCTGCACAAACAACAAATCATGAGATAAATGAAATAGATCCATCACTTAGTTAATCTTTTAAGACTTTTTACTTCCAGAATAAAGTTGTAAGCAGCTTTAATATGTGTTTCTTATTTAAAAATAGCAGAAAATACTTATAATTGTGGTATTTTTGATTATTTTTCTTTGAAATTAACAACAACAGCATTGGGAGTATTTTAAGTCAAAGCAAGTACAAATCATATTTAACGTCTAAGAGAAATCCCTAGCATATCAAGAAGAAGGTGCAATATCTGCTGAAAGAAGAGACTATTATGTCATAGAAGTCACCGATGCGGCATAAATCATAAAGACAACGAAAACAGATTTTTTTAGCGAAGAAAATTACTCCAAAAGTGGAGTTTTACTGAAAAGTTCCGTGAATTTATTCGGCAGTGCTGAAGGTATGGTAAGTTAGCAGCAGATAGCGTTACCATAATCGACTAGATCGATAGTTAATAGACCGAATAAAGACCGTAGACTCTCCACATCGATAATGACAAATAATCCAATTCTGGCTGCATCTTTGAATCTTCAAGATGGAATCGATAAAATTATCTTTCTTTAAAATCACTCATCAATTGATAAAACAAATGCTCCTTCGTTGATACAAAAATCTCCTAAAAGCTCCTCTCCTGTACAAAAACAAAATGAAAATGCATTAGATAAAGCCTTAACGTTTCAGTTAGGTCAATTCCAGAATATTGATTCACCTCGTAGTAGCATCGTCGCTTTCAATGACGATAATGTTCTTTCACCACATTGGAAAACTGATTCTTCTGTAGGATTTGAAAATACTAAATTATAAAGAAGTAAATTTAGTGAAGCTAAATAGCCTGGTTAATAGAGTCAACAGCAATCTAAATCTGCTCCTGTTACACGAAAAGACATGGAATTTCAAACTAATAATACTTAAAGTGCTTAACAAACCCAATCAAAATCTACAGATGGTTAAAAGAACAATCTAATTGGTTAGATGATCGAATAGGAAAGTAAATCCCTTCCTTCGTCACCATCAGACGATTCTTCATATTAGTCAAGTGAAAATGCAGAAAATATCCCTGAAGAAAATGGAGACCATCAATAGTACATTGATAAGCTCATCCATCGGAACAATATTCACACTTTAAAACTTGAAGTCATGCATGATGAAACCCCTGTCAATGAGTTGTATGAAGTTCTCTCTAGTCAGCATTAAATCCATACTACAGAAGGCACAAACATGCTCTCCCCAACTAAAATGACTTAGGGTCAAGAATCGGAGAGGTAATTGATCGAAGAACATAAATGGAAAATCGGCGATGAAGGGATTTTAGAAGTTGATGGCGAAGAATCATAATATTTTGAGTAAATAAAAAACGCAACTTCACCAAAAGTTCGAAGGAAAAGTGAGCGGAGAGTAACTGTAACTGAAAGGTCTAGAAATGTTATTAAATAACAACTAAACTCAGTATTTTTCTGGAAAAAAGTATCTGATCGTCCAGGAAGTGATGTGAAAAGCGAAGAATCTTATGAGCGACGAAAAAGAGCAATTACGAATATCCGATCGAGCAACAATATTCCAAAAGATAGAAGGTCTTTTGAATCTGTGTCTTCAAGTGAACTAGGGGTGATAAAGCTACAAAGGACGTCTCTCAACTCGCACAGCACGCACTCCAGGATTCAAGATAATTAAATTATTTAAAATATTCTTCTCACCAAAAAACCTGTTATCATCAGACCGCTCAGAATGCTCATAAGTAAGATAATCGATACAATTGTTCTATTATTTTTAATAAGTTTACTTTCGTTCTTACAGCTGGAAGATTCTTAATATTCTTTAGTCTTATCGCAATAATATTAATCAGCAGTCTTATTCAGATATCTTAGCTGGAGGAATCATTGGATAAATCCTTAGAAATTGGAAATATTCTGAAATTATGTGCTGAAATAAATTATATTACGCTCAAGATATTTTAAATTGAAGTTGGTATGCTAAGCAATTTCATCAGCGCACAGGAGCTCATCTAAATGTAATAGATGCTCACAACAGCGATTGAATAATATGCTTAGTAGTAACAAAGTAGTTTTGAATTGATCCTGGAAATAGGCTAGGAGATGAAATATTCTCAAATCAATGAAACATCCTTCTCATACAAAGAAGCAGTACAATCTAAAGTCAACTTAATAGAATTCTTCTTTTACACAACAAATGCTGTCCTTCAAGCTAAAGCCAATCCTAGTAACTAATATAAATTTGGTTTGTATTATCTCCATGCTAACTTTGAGAGTTATTCTGAAGTTTTAAAGCAAATCAACGATCAATACATGACGAAATACTTTAACTTCAAAGACTCCTTAGAACTTTAGTATTTCGTTCTAGGATTAGCAGTCATTTCGTTTTTAGCTTTCCTGTTTGTTATCACTAACTTCTACTTACGAAATATCGCAGCTTATAAAAAAAAAATACTTTCGCTTCTCACTAGGATCACACCAAACGGTATCGATAAAGAAATACTCATCTTAGAAACCTGCAAAGCGCAGTTGAAAGATACTAACTTTTCATGGTAGCAAGTTGATTTCTCGGCGTTTATCTCTGATAACGTTTTTCATTCTGTGAATTTTACTTCATTAGAGAAGAAAATACCTAAATAATTGGAGCAGAAATAAGAATAATTCTCGCCTGCTAAAATTGACAATAATCCAGCTGATAAATAGCAGAATGTTCATTTAACTCAAAGTCCGGTCTCCTTAGAAGGTGATGGAGAAATGAAAAGCAGTCTCAGTGAAATAAATAAAAATATACAATAAAACCATACCATCAGCCCTGTATCTAGTACAGCACCTCATGGGATATCTGTGAAAACTCCAATTCAAAGTAATCCTTCGGAAAACAAAATGAAACCAGGAAGAAACAAACCATTTTAGGGGAAAAAAATAAAAATAAATTAACCTAACAATCACAACAACAGTTACACCAACAACACCTAGAAAGGATAATAGAACATATCGATCAAGCTACAAGGCCAACAGCTGCATACAAGGTCATTCCACATATTCATAATGAGTGCATTGCAATTAAGTGGGATATTTTCCTTAGGCATGCTCCTATTATCATATTTTCAAACATAGAATTTAACTTCTAGTTTATCTGTGTTACAGAATGCTTCGGAGTTTTATTAAGCCTTCAACGTAGGGCTAGTGTTAAGTGAGTTTTTAGTAGATGACATATTAGTTAACTCCTTCGATGTAACTTATCCTGTTCATTCATCACAAAAAATATCTAATTCCTTGAATATTGCAGAAACAAATATCAACTCGTTTATGGCAGAAATCATGGTGGATTTGAGTACTCTCAGTGACTCTGTGGATAACTCATTTGCCCTAATAAGACAACTGTACAGCAATGACATTTGTGATTAGTTTAGTACATCTTCTTTCTGTTCTTAAACTACCTCGATTTCTCTAAGTCCAATGCAAGAAAGGTTTAGGTTAACTCTGAACTAAGGTATTTCTGGAATATTAAGTGTTTACCTCTCCTTCTTCAAGACAGCTTAGCAAATCGTCACCACAACTTAATCTCCTTCTGCACAGCAATAATTAGCTTCCGATTACATCAACTCAGAATCTGAATATTTGTATTATTTTGAAGCTTACAATCTGCCAATAAACGCAATAGAGATGCTCTTCAACACGACGGTTGCATTTAATAAAAATCAATCTTCGAATCTCTTCTCGTAGACACTTATTTCCTATGCTATTTTAGGGATACTCATAATTGTGCTTTAGTTCTTCATTGATTTATGGATTAGAGGCAATCTCAATCGATAGATTAAAAGGATTAATCTCGCCCTTACGTTTATTCCTCCGGTGATTGCGCAAGAAGAATCGACTAATCAAATTCTTAAATCGATTTTCTCACATTTTTGACTTATTCTCTTGATATATTATTGTGAAAAATTTCATAAAGATCTTTACATTTTTTGCAAAATAAATATCTTCCATGTATTTGTGTAGTATGATACTATCTCAAAGTCCCTTTCTTATGCATTTTTATTGGATTTCAACAACTATTCTTTGAAAGAAATAATGCTTTTAAGAGAGTCTTTTTCGTTTCAGAATCTATTTCTTTTTTAGTTACTTAGAAAATAAATTAAAAGTAAACAATATTGATATCCACAGGACTTCTTTGAATCAATTATACAGAAACAGTGATTTATATTAAAAAATTAATATCCTTGTAATCAATAAGAGTAATTAAAGGTGATTAATTAAATGAAAATGATGAGAAAGAGACACTTAATACTCTCCAAAATCGATTCAAGAAGAAATAAATCCCTTGAAATGGTTTTGAAAGCGATAGTAAGTCAATTGAATAGCAGCAACAACAATGGGAAGGTTCTAAATATTAAACAAAATAAGAAACCCAGAAGGAGGTTAATGGATAAATTTATTTCAAGACATAAACTTACATAGCGATCAAAAATCAAGCAAGAAAACATACGATCAAAGATCCAAGGAGAATTCGTGCAGAATAAAAAAAAGAGTAATCTTCCCTTGTGTTTTATGTTAGTTTGAAATTCTCTGGATGATTGCAGATTAAGATCTCATTTATTTGATTAATCCAAAGATTATTGAGAAGATTCCAATTTAATATTCAGGTTAAATTCCCTAGATTTGAGATTTGACAAACGCAAATAATAAAAACAAAAATAAGAAAAATACATATCTTATCAACAACAAAAAATTAAGAAAAAAGATGGGAAAAGACGCAGGCGAAACTAGCAAGAAGTTAAGTCGTAGACCTCTTAAGTCACTAATAGGTGTGGTCATTTTGGCAATCTACAACTTTATCCCTGGAATTATGTTTTACATTTACTACAAAGCAGTCATGGGTAGCATCCTTTGCATTACTTTATCGATAATACAAATAACTGTTTAGCATTTTGCCTAGAGGAGCCCTCTTTACTTGAGCTTCATGAAATTTCTCGAGATTGATAGATTCTTCGATGACTACACGATTGAATTCGATGAAAATATTGCAACCGAAAAAACTCTTCTCGCTGTGCATCCACATAACGCAGTCACTTGCGGACTCACAGTGAATGTTTACAATGGCAAACTTGGCAATATCCTTGTCTGTGCTAGCAGAATGCTACTCAACACACCTTTACTAGGGTTAGCTCACAAACTCAGTGGAATGACATCAGTTGATCCATCGAATTTAAAAGTTCAAATGAAGAAAAAGAGAAACATCGCTATTCTCCCTGGTGGATTTGAAGAAGCTACTCTGACTACTCCCAAAGAAAATAGGGTCTACTTGCAAAGGAAAGGATTCATCAAGTATGCCTTGAGACATGGATACAAAGTTCATCCAGTGTTTATCTTCGGTGAGCATAAAATATTCTACACGATGGAAAGATTCGAGAAGTTCCGTCTGCTGCTGAATAAGCTCAAGCTCGTTGGTGTGATCTTCTGGTCTCGTTTTGGAATTATTCCTGAGTGCAAGAATGAAGTTCACACAGTTGTTGGTAAGGGTATTCAAATGCCTGAAATCGCAGAACCAACAGATCAAGATGTTGATAAATACCATGCTATGTTCGTGGAAGGACTCAAGGAAGTTTACAATAATCACAAAGCTCAATATGCAGATAACAAGAATCTTAAAATTTACTGAATATATACAAAGAGTATTTATTGTGTTTTGAGCATAATAATTGAAATATCCATTTGTTTAGTGTTAATAAAACATTTTTGGGGGAGAACAGGTTCATAAACAAAAAAAGATCACTAAAGGAAGAGAAAAATGAGTTTTATTGGTTGATTTAAGAATATGAGCATCATTAACCTTTGAGTTTAGTCAAATACTAGTGATTTTGTCAAAACTGTGATGATTTTTAATAATTCTAACATGCTTCACTTCCCCAACGATATTGGGCTTTAGAGGTTTGTAGGATTGATCGTTGAAGGTGAAATAAATGAGACATGTGCTACAGATTTCTATTGCCTGTTATCATCTCTGGAAATTGGTTTTGAAAGTAATTTGTGACTATCTTTAGGAGATTTGATTTCTTTCATTTGAAAAAAAATAAAAAATAAATATATTTCTCTTTTTTAATACATTCAATTAACTTTTACGTTTGCTTTCATCCACTATCACAAGGTTATATGTCTCGAACCGCTGTTTACCATCGTTTTAAATAGCAAACTTTTCATTCTGGAATTTGTTTTCCCCTTGGATCTTATTTTTTTCAAAAAAAAACAACAAAATAACATTTGTTTTTTCATGGCAATATTCTCAACTAAAATAATGATATCTTACTGCAATTCCATCGAGATCAGAAGAAGTAAAATAATCAAGATATGGCTGCTTCGTAGTTGAATTACTTGATCTAAATGACGATAATTTAGTTCTCTCCAAAAACGAAGAAGAATTTGTAAATGCATCTCTACTCGAATTGAATCCTTTGCTATCTAGTGCCTCCTTCCCACTAGTGCTATGAAGATTGCGGCTAGCAAACGAATCATGAATAATCCTAGGTGTACGAATAACTTCAAGAAGCTCGTAGTTCTTAGCAGTCACAATTCTAGCTCCTTTCGTGTTGACCATTTCTCTGTACGTGAAATCTGTTTTTTGAAATGTCAAATCGATTTTTTGAGGTTAAGACAAATGCAGGCTTTGTGAGGAAGACTAAGATAATTTATTATTAATTGGATGAAATTTCCTTCTGCTGGAGTTATCAAAAGCGATAATCTCATTGCCTTCCTTGTCAGTTATTGGTCCATTAGGAGAAACTATTTTATGTGCATTGTTGTTAGCTGCAAAATTATTCGAGCTTTTCCCAAGAAGAGCATGCAGATCTTCAGTTGAAGAAATCTAAACAGGAGTATGAAGATGGGGTTAATGACCAAACGATGAAGGAGCATTTTAAGGGAAAAAGTAATCTCTAATTTTATGTCTTTGCGAATATTTAGTGGTTATATCGATTGTGTCATTCCTTAACATACTTTCCCAGAGATGTTTTTACCCGATAACATCAATTGGTTCTTTAAGATGGTCAAGATATTCATTTTGTTCTTTCTTCTTTCGCTGAGCATCTTCACTTCGAATTAGAAGAGTGCTATCGATGCTTGATCGGGAGTAATTATGATATTTTTGTATAGTACTTGTAGAAAGTTTTCCTTTTCCTAGTAGATTCTTCGATCCTTCTTGTCTTTGCAAAATAGAATTAGCTGTTGATGCCCAAACTTCAGATTATTCTTAAAATGTCTTGAGGCAGCGCTCTTGCTTTGTTTCATCAATTTCCCTTTGAAATTATGTTGATTTCTTCCTGCTATTACAAGTATTTATTGTTTCGTCTGATTTAAGTGCATTTTATTGAAGGCGATTTTCAATTTCTTTGAATTTCATGAGAATGTGATCTTTCGTGACGAGTTAAATAACTCCATTTTCTCCATCAATATTAGGTTCCTCGCTGATTTTCTGAGTGCTTTTCTTTCCATTTTGTCGTGATAGCACTGATTTCATGTCGAAGTTCTGCTGTTTATTATTCAGATTCGTTGTTGTGTTATTCCCACTGTGCAAAAATGTTCAAGCAAAAAAATATTTTAATTATTATGATTTTCAAAGCTAAATTTTTTAGAATTTATTCATAACTACTCCATATCTATCTCACCTTGTTAATTTTACATTTTTTGTTGTGAGTTTGTTCCCATTCTTTTGAGCATCCACCTTTTTGTACCACTCTGGTTTTCCAACAATCGAATATTTAACAAGTTCGCTGTCTGGACCATAGCGAGGTCCGTTATTAAACAAAGGAGAAACCTATTTCGATTTCAAATCAACATTTTCATTGAAGATATTGCGCATCGTATTCTACTCCTCTTCATTAAAAGCATAAATATCTTCAACTTTCTCAGCCTAATGTTCAGTTTTCTATCCGCTTTTAGATGTTTTGCTTCCTGTCAACCAATTAGGTGAAGAAGGTATTACAGTCTTTAAATTATTCAGTGGACTACTTTATTCATGAAAAGACTTTGGAGAGACTAGACTTAACCTTTATGTCGCTCCAGATTCACTTTATCTCCTGAACCCAAGTTGTAATGTCCCTCCAAGAATCGCTGGTTTGTTCATAGGAGTAAGCTTATCTTTCATGTTAAATCCACTGCTTGTGCTTTTTTCGAGTTATTTCTCATCGACATATTGGTTAAGTGGTTTCATTATGAATTTGACTTTAGTGAAAATAATAGGTGTTTTTCGAATTTTCTGTACTTCATCTTCAAAGTCAGAATCGAATATGCAAGTAGTACCACCTCGTTTTGGTGAAAAGCTTTTCATCTAGCCTGCTCCCTTTGGCTTTTATACCTTGCGAAGCTACGAAGGACTTATGCATTCGTCGTCTAGCTCATCATCAGCTGCTTTGTCGGAAGAAACAGAATTTTATACTTTTATGGCTTCAAAATCAGATAGCGTTTTTGTGAATGTTTGCTTATCTTTTTTATCAGAGCTGCCTGATTCTAGAATCATTGTAGCACACACACACACACACACAAGATTTAACAGAAAAGGAATGATGCTTATTGAGATATTAATTATTATTATCTCTGTTTTTTGTTGCTGTTTCGTTCACTGTTATATTTATTGAATTTATTTTATATGCACCTAACCTTCAAAGAAGTAGTTTTTTAATCAATATTCCCCCTTACTCTTGGTTAGCTTGAAAATATGAATTGGACTGATTGAGAGGTATTGTAAGTCCTTCATTGAATATGAAAAAACGGTTGAAAAAATGAAAATATTATCAATCCTTTGTTATTGAGCTTGTAGTTATTATTATTATTTTGCTTTATTATGACTACTTTTTAACCCCAACAGCTGAAAAATATTAATAAAAGGACTTTTTCACAGCAAAGGGAAATCAAGAAGCAAGAGAAATTGAAAATACAATTCTCAAAAATAATAAGAAATGAAGGTACTTGGAATGGGGGGTGATAATTATGATTGAGAAAACATTGTATGTTCTGCTGATATTTATCAGTATTTTTCTCAAAAATATTTTCCCTTTTTCAAAGATTTATTCACAATCCTGAATATGTTTAAACCCCCTCTCTTCTTATATTTTGTTGGCTAGTAGCAGAAGCGCAGATAATGATTAAAAAAGTAGTAGTTTCATGAACAAAAAAGACTGGATTAATTCATTTCTAAAAATTTGATGAGCAAGAGGAATAAAAGCAAAAAGAAGAAACAGCCTTCCAAAGGCGAAGAAATCGACTTATTAAAGCCATACGTGTCCAAGTACAAGGAAGAATACAAGAAGAAATATTTCTACGATGACGAAGAAGATGAAAATAAAGATGAATACCAAGAAGATCTTTAAGATCTGCGATATCGGCTTCATGCAATTAGTTACTAATACTATCAAGATACACTAAAGCAACTTCTTTACGAATAAAGTGTATGGTGATATAAATCTTCAATTTATATAGAAATCTCCATTTGTTTATAAGTGTTTTTCCCTGTCTCATTGGTATTTGTTATCTTTCTTTAGAAACCCCTTCTTCCTCTGAAACTAGGCCCATTACTTCCTAAAGTAACAAATTATCATCAATAGTTTTAGACGATCTTTCTTCTTTGTTCTTTGCATGTTAACAATTCCTTAAATCGAAATAGGGCACAGCTCCACGAGAACCAGCGCAGGATTACAATGGTCATAATTTCTACGTTCCTAGCTTTAACGCAGGAGATAGCTTTAATAAAATGACAAGTCCAGAATATGAATAGTACATCCAAACTTAAATGGCTCCACCAATCATCAATTCTCAAGGAGATTCGGAATCTTTGTAAGATAAGCTGGAAAAAATGATTAAACGATGATTTTTTTAAAGTTTAAACAAATAATGATCAAAAGGAAGTGTATTTTTATGGAAAATTATGATGTTTTTGTGTTAATTCTTGAATTTCTTTTCCTTGCCATAAGACCAAGCATAACTCAGGGAAGCATGACGAATCAATAATATACTTAATAGCTAGTAAACAATAATTAAAGAGATTAGACTGTCAGGTTACCTTAAATCACACAGGGTAGCACTGTGACTCAACAACAAAATTAATCGATGGATTCTGGTACTCAACAGAGCAACGTAGAATATCGAGTTATAAATGGTAAACGAGTTAAAGTCAAACGAACTGTAGTCGATGGTCCTGTGACATAGACTTTCGGAGCTGATAGCTACATGAATAGCAAGGCAAAAGATAAATATAATGGTCCAATGAGAACTGCACTTGGAGCAGTTATTTAACCTTCCTCTAATCAACAACAATAACCGCAGATGACATAGCAAAGAATTCAATAATAATAGCCGCAGACAAGATAATAAATATAATATTAATAATAGTAATAGTATTAATAGCCTTAATTGCAGAATTCATAGTCATCACCAATGAATTTTTCATAATAATCAATTTAATATTAGTAGCAACAGCTGTAGTAAACATATTCGTAGCCTTAAGCATAATAGCAAGATTATGATTCTCCTAATGCTGGATCATAAGGGTAAGAGATTCGTTTTCAAGAAGTTTACGTGATTTTTTTGTGTTATTTTGGAGGGATTTATGAATGTTTTTTTGTTTGTTTTTTTAGAAGATAAAATCAAAGAGAAATAACTTTGAATGACACTGATCCGCAGAGAGTGCCAAGAAAAGGAAAGGATTTGTTGAGGAAATCAAGGAGAAATATCAGAGCACATACAAAATCAAGAAGGAATGAAGATGATGACGATGAGTTTGATGACGATGAAGAAACTTAAGAGTAAAAATCTGTTAGGGCATTTAAATCTCGAAAGAGAATTGGATAAAATGATCGTGATGATCAAAATGACGATGATGATGCTGATGATAGACAATCTAGGAATTAAAGAAGAAGAAAACCAAAAGTTATTGATGAGATTGTGAATGAAGAAGACGATGATATGGATGATTTAAGATCACACAAAACAAGAACAAAAATTAGATCAAATACGAGAAAAACTAGAAATCCTTCCAGAAGAGATGACGATTTCGATGATATAGATGATAATGATACTCGATCAAGAAAGAGTAATAGAAGTGGTGAGCATGGGACTAGGATAATGAAGAGAACGAAAACAGGATTTAGAAACAATGAAAACGAACAAGGAGGAGGAGATGAAAATGAAGAAAATATCTCCCCTGCTAGATCAATGAAGAGAAGTGCAGCTGCTGCGAGTAGACGAGATATCATTGAAGATGATAGAAGATCTGAGTAATCTGAGGGGATGTCGTAAGGATCGAGGATGCAAAATTCTCGCAAGACGTTTGTAGCTAAGAAAAAAACATTTCTAGCTTCTCAGAGAAACTTGAAAAGCTCGAAATTCATCTAAGAAAATGAATGAACAAAAAATGAACTTTCAAAAGATAAAATAATAGGGAAGATAGTGAATATTTTTTGAGGGAGTACATTAACCTTTTGTAAATTCAGTTTATTTCTATGCATCAACTGTATGTACCCATTAATGTGATTGATTTCTTTCAAAAAATATCGCATTTATTCTTTAAAATCTATTAAATTCCTTGAAAACACAAATACTATGTGTTTACAACATTATTAAAAATATGTAATTCTTTCTTTTTAAATCTCAAGAACATTTCTTTTTTTAGTAATGATATTATTATTCAAATAGCCTTTTCAAAGGTTAATGCATGATTTATGGTAATTTAAACTCCTCATGAGCTTCTATTCCTTGAGTTTCTAATGGCTTTTCTTGAGATTTTCAACTGTTTTAACTAAACTATCTTCACTATCTTCTTCTTCTGCTTATCCTGCTTGGGTATTTTCATCGTTTGTGTTGAGGGAATCAACTCTGAATTGTAGTCTCATCTCCTTGCATAAGTAGATTGGATTTATGGATGCTTTACTCCTGTGATTGTTTTCTTCATTTTTGGACTTATCCTAGTGTGTATCTTCGTTTATTTCATCAACTTCATCAATACCATCTCCAAAATCTAAATCTGCATAATTATGAGGTGTTTTCTCGCCAAGCATGAAATACCCTTTGGTTGTGCTCGACGAAAGATCGTTGAGACTCTTGACTTGTCTATCTAGTTCAGCTTGACACCCTGATAACCTATGCATAGATGGGATGTCTTCCATTTTTGCTCGCAAGCACTCTATGAAATAATTTGTTCCTCCACTGATTTCTTCAACTTCTGCTTCTAAGCTTTTCCCTTCATTATTACTGCGGTCTTCGTCAGAATCAAGAGAATCTTCATTTGAGCTTCCTTCTTTTGCTCCTATGACTGAATCAATATGCGATTTTCTCTTACCAATTTGTGGAAGAGAAGAGAACTGCAAGTGAGAATCTCCTTCTGATCCAGTAAAGAATTCATCTTATAATTAATTTGAAATGGATGATCTTGTCCTTTGCTCTGATCTGCCAAGTGGTGATTTCAAATGATCTGAATCGTCATGTCTCGCATGATTACCAATCGAAAGTGCTCCTTTAACTGGACTTTTGATTTAACTATCTTTCTTTGAACTCATCTCACGATTATCATGAAAAGCTGCAGGAGTCTTTTCAACAAATGCCTCGGTCTGAATTGCATGCTCCAGGGCATGTTCTCTGTCATTTTATTGACTTTTGGTTTCTTTAGAATTGCTCATAAATCCTTTTTTCTTTCTTTCTTTTTTAACTTTTTCTTCTTTTTTGTGAGCTCCTCTGAAATTCGCTGGATTTCTGAGAATCTAAGTGATGGAATTAAAATTCTCTTCAAATTTGTTCAGTGATCTCATTCTCAAGAAACGATCAGAAGAGTAAATGTACACAACAAATATAAGGGAAGGGGGTATCATTCATTCCCTGAAATCTCCTTCCCCAAATCTGATTCAGTACAAAATCATAGTTATCAAGTAAGCAATTTCTCTTCTTATTTGAAATAATCTTAAGGCTTTAGAGAGAGAGATAATTTAAGCCAAGGTAAATAGGCTGAAAATGAATTCTCATTTTTAAATCTTACCTTAATAGCCAAAACATAATTGAGAGATGTGCACATATTACAAAATTTGCTAAATAAAGTGGCATGCTTGGTATATTTATGTTGAGCGTTCATTTTAAGACTTCAATAAATCTTTACAAATTTTTCAAGAAATCAATGAATGATTGTCAACCTTTTTAAATCCATTCACAGAGATAGCAACATCAACAGAAAAAGCATAAAGATAATTTTATCTCTGATAACTCTTAAACGTTTATCAGAAAGGGAATATGCTCAAATTATTTTTTTTAGGCTGTGGGAAGATAGGATATTTTTAGCTGTTCAAGTTTGCATGCAGGTTGAAGTCAAATCAGGTATTTTTAGCTAATTGTTTTCCAAAGAAATAACACAGTTATTAAATTAGTTAAATGCACATGAACTTGCTTTTTAATGTAGTTTAGCCCGTTCGTTGCTAACAACAAGTAGGTTTACCATAGAATCCAATAACAACAAATAAATTGATAATTGTTAGATGTTGATTTCCTATCCAAACGTGAGGGAGATAATTTTCACTGCATTCTTGGTGGTGTTATTTTCACTTTCAACTACCAAAAGAGAATGAGGTAGGGATGGTAACATCTATGCAAGCTGCTATGATTATCTTTATGGGCTTAAAGAACATACAAGTCAAACATTAAATCATATTCTTGCAAAATAATCTGTTTACAAAAAAGAAAGTGTAAATAAGCAAACAGTCAACAATCTTGAAAATAATGAATTAGCTGCAATACACATAAAAAT
>Ga0302271_10002381_pt1 | contig 16994 bp, 7 predicted proteins | sample III_Bog_N1_1_FD_198767 | JGI IMG/M metagenome (GOLD analysis project Ga0302271, IMG submission 198767) | Peat permafrost microbial communities from Stordalen Mire near Abisko, Sweden - III_Bog_N1_1 | ecosystem: Environmental > Terrestrial > Soil > Wetlands > Peat | place: Sweden: Abisko...
GGTTTCAAAGAACATGAGTGTTGTATCATTGTTGTAATCCGTGACATGATGGTTAGCTGGCTCGACAAAGGAGATCATCGGATAGATTATCCCAATCATAAAGAGAAAATTTTACCATCCAGCAGAAGTCTGCCAGTAATAAATTTAACGCATCAGATTACTTTCACCGGCTGGATATTTCAAATAAATAGGGTAAATGTTAATAAATGTGTGAGAAAATAGATGAAAAATTAGAAAAGTAATGATTTTATTCAATATGTAGTTTTATATATATCTCCAATTATTATTTTGAACCAGCCAATTTAATTTGTGTTAATGATTGAAAACTAAATATCAACTAAAACTAACTCAATAAAGGTTATTCAGTAAGAAATAAATTATCAACTGCGGGAGAAAATTAGTACTATGAGGGGGGGAGTTTTATCTGAGAAATCGAAAAATTATTAATAATTTACTCTCAATGTCATGCCGGACAGGATTCAGAGCTAGAGAGTCTCTGAAATGTCTAATAGCTTTTTCAAAGCGCTACTCTTATGTGAGCTGGTTAAGAGAATGAAACAATGAATCTAGTTTTTTTTCTTCTTCTGTGTCCTTTTCCAAATTAAATCAAAAAATTGGTCTTTTTTTTTTTTGTTTACCTTAAAATTTATTTGATTTTTGTTTTACATCTTCATTCTTGGATTCTTCTTTTTTGCGAGATTTATCTGAAGAAGAAGTATTCACTGTCATTAAACTGCTTCTGAATATTGAATGGATTCTTCCTTTGGCAGTTCCAGTTCCTTCGTTTACGTGATTGGTACGATTTGTGGTGAGGGATTCTTTATCATTGTCAGCTTTTAGTTTCTAAATCTTTCCTCCAGATGGATTTACTTCGTTCGATGGCATATCATCAAGTTCCTCGATTTTCAATAGGGTATTAGAATTCTACTATCGAATCTCTAGAAGAGAATTTGGGCTAGATAGCTTCTGAAGAAGTGAAGATCTAATTTTTTTAAACCTATGTTGCGAGTCGATCGGAGGGGAATCTGTTGGAATGCTAATTCCATTAGTCAATGGTCCTTAGAGCATGAAATTGTATGAAAGTGATTTAATATATTTGGAAATATTTCTCTTAGGAGATGTGTGATTCAAAGTGAGTTAACCCACTTAACACTGCAAATTATTCTTTTTTAGAGCGCTTTATCTTTTTTAATTACTGTTTTCCTTTAAAAGCCTGAAATATTAAATCACATCTAACTGGATTATTGTATTAATTATTAACTCGAAGATTTACCATCAAAGGCACTACTTCAATGCTAACAAAGTCTATTATTAATTTTATTATTATTATTAAAAAACATCGATGTTTAATATCCTCTATTTTTCATTTAATAATTTTTTCAAAAATAATCCATAAACATTTTTGTTAATAGATAAGCTGATTTCTAGATTGCTTTCGAAACGATTCCAATTTTTTTTAATTTATCATTTGGATAAGATTTTGATGAATTTCAACTTTCTTTTGGGGAAATATTCCTTTCTTTATTAATTAACAATCTATTCAAAACAATGTATTATTTAAATATGGCTTTAAGTCTTTGTTTGATTTTGGAATAGTTTATTTTTTTTAAATTCGCAATTTGGCATAATCTTGAATACTTTTAATTGTAAAAATTTAAAATAAAAGCAATCTCATAATTCTAGCCTAGTATCTTAAGACATTTACTATTGTTGCTTAATATTTTCAAAGGATGGGATGACATCACTTAGTCTAATATGATTATCATGTATATTTTTAATTATTTTATTTAATTCTGATATCACATTTAAAAATAAACCTTCCATAGACACCATATAAAGAATAATAACTTTAATTAAAAGATTTACTTAGTCCTTAATAGGCTTACATATTAGAAATTATTAATTCTATTACTACCAAATATTATCATATTTTAACTTTAAATAAAATTATATTTGAGTAGGATGTGTAGCGATGTAAAAACTGTTATTATATGGATACTCTCGCTCACCATTCCAAATAAACTTTTCTGCATTAACAAAGCATACAAAAAAAAACTATGCAATGGCTAGAGTTTAACTCAGTCAAAAATTATTAAAAATGAAGCGTGAATTTTTAATCACATGCATACAATCTCTTAAGAACTTTACATCCCCACCTTATTTCCATGCAATCAAAATTACAATCTGCATATTTGATTTACTTTTCTCTCAAAAGTAACACTAATGCATGGGTTATTTTTCATTGTCTATCTTAAAACCATCTAAATCAAGAAAAAACAGAAATCTTTTTTTGGTAAACAAAGAGCTTTAACAATTGATTCAAGAGTTTTGTAAATCAAAGCAGTAAGCAAATTAGTAGGCTTACGTCCCATGTTAAATTTGGAGGTTGAACCTGGGAGAAAGCGAATATAAAAAAAGAAAAGAAATAATTGAGAATAAAGTTGGAAGGGGGACAAGCAGCAAAACAAAGTTGGCTAAGAACCTTCATAACTCAAAATTATTCACGATGAAACCTAGTGTTGGGTCAGGTTCCAATTTGCAGATTGAAGAAAAAGAAAAGGAAACCTTTGTAGACTATCCTTACAGGTACAGCATATCTGATTTTGCTGGAAAATTTTGAAAAAGTGTTTTTTCTTTAGATGGGTTAATATGGTGCTGTACTTTATGCCAAGTATGATGAACGCTGTTGCTTGGATCACATTCTCATCTATTTCAACTCAAATTGAGAAAGTAGAATTGAGATTTTTTAATAATTATTGACCTTCTTGTTTCTTTGTTTCTGAAGTCAAAATGGAATTTCAATATTTGATGGATATTGACATTGTTTTGTTCTCTTTTCGCAGGCATATGACTAATCCTAGTTTGTTGTGACATTGACGTCCTTAGTATATATGATTGTCTATGTCTTTGTTAACTTTCCGTCAAATTACATCCTATAAGTCAGTCTCAAAAAGGGAGTAAAATATTGAAAAATTATTTTTGAGCTAAAAAACAAAGATTAATTGTTCTTAAATTCTGCTGATAGGTATTGATTGGCTGCATTTTAACCATCGGAGGAGCATGGATTAGGATTCTAATAAACTAGAATTTCTGGTGGGTAATCTTTGGATAGATTCTAGGAGGAATTGGCTAGCCTATTATCCTCAATGCTCCTTCTAAAATAGCGGGTGTGTGGTTCAAACCGAATCAAGTACTTTTTTTAATTTCATTCGAGCTTGAAAATATCATCAGTTCAAAAAAGAACAATTTTTTACTTTTCTTTACCTTTTTTTTCAGCGTTAGATTGCAACTTCCTTACTGGCAGTTATCAACACACTTGGAGCTGGTCTTGGTTTTTTGTTTCCTAGTTTCTTTGTGGATGATACGTTTTCAGATTAGACAAGAGATTAAGTCTACGATATGCTCTTTTGGTAGGCTATAATCATTACCATAACCATTGGTCCGTGTTTTATATTTTTCAGAGAAAAACCACCAACTCCTCCTAGTCTAGCTGCTGAAACTGAAAAAATATCCTTTGCAAAATCATTCGCAATAACGATGAATAACGTTGATTACAGATATTTGTTGTGCGGTTTTGGATTAACGCTCGGGAACATAAACTGTCTATCCACAGTAGTTAACTTCTACATCGAATAGTTTGGGTTTTCAAGTGTAAAAAATATTTTTCCTCTCTTTTCAAGTTAGTTAATCTCAAAGTTTCATTTGTATTTTGTTTTTCCTTAAACAGGATGCGACAAGCTACTTTGGAGCATTATTTTTGGTTTCAGGAGTAGTTGGTTCAGGAGTTTTCAGTAAAATAGTAGAAAAAACAAATGCTTATAAAAAAGTTATGGTATCTTGCAGTGGATTGTCTTGCTTATTTAATGCCTTAGTGCTAGGAGTATTATTCACTGAGAGCTTATACTTGCTTTTACCAGCTTGTTTTCTTATGGGTTTCTTCACAACTGCGCTTATTCCTATCTCTATGGAATTCGCTTGTGAAATTACATTTCCTGTATCTGAACCATTTAGTTCAGGTCTCACACTCACATCTGGATAAATTATTGGAGCCATATTAGTAAAAAAACTAAAAATTACTTAAATTTTCAAAGAAATCATAAAAATAATTGGTAAAATGAAGATAAAAATCAATATTTTTTGCTTTGTTTTTTGTTAATCCTGAAAAAATAGGTTGCAATAAGCACACAAGGGATAACTCTACATAGTTAATCGGATGTGGCAATATCCATGTGTATTGGAATAGGACTGCAAGCTGTTGGATTCTTATTTTACACAAGGGTAAATTAAACCCTCAAGCGATCAGGATAAGAAGAATTAAAGATTTGGAATGAACCTACTAAGGATATCAAAGAAGCTGAAGTAATTAATTGAGTCAATTAAATCAAACAAGAAAAGTTTCTATTCTATTAGCAAACTAAATTGCACTTCTAGCGGGTCGAATTGTAAAGAAGTAACTTGAAGGCAAAAAGATCTCTCATTCATTTTTGGGAATCTCTTCCTCGTTATTTCTCATTTTTATCACATTCTGTTATTATTTATATTATATTCACAGCCAACAAACATTGTATTTCTTATTTGCCAAAAATGATATTAAAATATCTTCAAAATATCATTATTATTTCAAATATTTTTTTAAGTAATCTTTGGAATTGCAAATAATTCATTTGATCGATCAATTATCCTTGCCAAAAAAGCCTGAAAATTAAAGATAATTATTAATAGACATTAGAGTGTGTTTTGATCTATTCTGAATAGACCTTGAGGGAGATGAATAGGTTATATTCTGCTAAAGATGAAGTGGCCGAGCGGTCTAAGGCGGTAGTTTCAGGTACTATTCCGAAAGGGCGAGTGTTCGAATCCCTCCTTCATCAGATTTTTTTTTAATTTAAAAATCACTTGAATAAAACAAACAAAAAAAGCAAAAAGAACTGGTTAATTTTTCTTCTTCAGATAAAGGAAATGTAAATAATTTCGGAATTCCAGAGATTATTATTATGGGAGAAAGAAGATTAATTTAGAAAGATTATCTCATAAGAATAGAACAAGAACAACTATCAAGAGAGAGAGAGATATAAGAGAAATGTCTCAATAAATGTAACCATTAAATCTAATGTCGTACTATCTACGCGGAGGTGAATATTGACATTCTTAAATTTTGTGAGACTTACTAAAATTGATTTTTGGTTTTATTTTTAAGGCGCAGGATGTTCTCATTCATTGACAGAGTGTGTTAATGGAACTAGCAATAGTCTTTTTGGATATAAGAGCGTTGATCAACTCGATAAATCAGGAAATCAATCATCGAAAACACCATCTAAATCGTTAGCTGGTATTATTACTTCATCGTCATTTTAACAGTAGCAGCAGTAATCATACAGAAAAAGTAGCAATCCATATGTGATAAGTGTTACAGAATAATCTTGTGACAGTCTCATGACAGCGAATGACATTTAAATACAACGTAAATCACTCACAGAGTTGTCAACATAGTAGTCACATATTAAAGATACGTCTAGGAATATTAATATTACAGATACTCTTTATTCTGGAGTATCTCCTTCAAAGCAATCATTCCATAAGAAAGTTGACTCTCTGAAGCATTTAACTTAACATGCAAATTGTAATCATAATAATTCACCACATTAATTACTCGAATCTAGACGTAAGACTGGAGTAGTTTCGATGCATACTGATGAACCTTCTTAGTTGTTTTTCAAGGGGGCTAATAGATCCCTGTTTAAATCAGCTCGAGCTGAAAAAAATAATTAAATTTAAGCTTCTTCTATTAATAAAGCGTACCTTACATCTATTAATTCAGGAAGATTTTAACCTCCTTCGAGAGCTAGCATCATCTAATAGAGATATCTCTCTTAGCTTTAAACTAACTCTCTAGTTTAGACTAAATTCTTTGAAATTGGACCATTTCAAAGTCTAGTTCATGGATTTGCTGTGAATGATACTCTATTACTTCATATATCAGAGACTGAAGAACGCGATCTACAACAACCACAACATCCTTAATAATAATAATAACAATAAAATCTAACACAAGAGTCAGCTGGATCTAGTCCCTTATTTTTTACAGAGCCAAGTGCTACTGAGAAATCAAACTATTGTATTAAATCTGATAATAATTATTGTTCTTAATAGGATCAAGATAGAACTGAAAGTTTGAAAGGAGGTAGGAATTATTCAAAACAAAACAAAATATTTTAGAGTTTTATTATTAATATTATTTTAGATGAAAAAGATGAAGTAATGGTGCTGATGCTTGATTTGCTGAGAGAGCTAGAAAAACCATTCAAAGAAGGCATGAGTGGGTTATTATATCCCAGAACAGACATGATTAAATTCATTTTAGAAGAATTACTTCAGTTTAGCAACAAAGCAATCAAATATTTATCTGGAATAGGTGAGACAGCAACATGTCTATGTATCAACTCCTTGCTAAAGATGTTTGGTTAGATATTTTCAAAATAAGAAGCAAGAATAAGTGTAGAAGTTAAAAGAAGAGTGGATTTAGAAGTAGAATAAACTACTCTGTAACTACAGTTCCTGAAACAACATAATAAAGATTTAGCAGAGTAACTTAGCGTAGCTTAGAAAGAACGAGAAACGAGGGAGAAATTATTTAAAGCGAAGATCAATCATTTGGAAGAATTGAAGAATGAATAGACTGAAATAGCGAATATATTGAAGGAATAAATAGATGATTTCAGATCAAAAAAGTACAAGGATTCTTAGCTCGATAAGATTTAGCATTCATCGAAAGAGATTCTCAAATAATGTGCTTTTCTCGATGCAGAATTAGTCAAAAGCAAGAATGCTGCTGATGATTCACTTTTTTAGCTTGCAAAATTCGCAGCAGATAAAGCTGTAGATTTGAAACAAGATCTAAAACATAAAGGTTTTTTTCAATCTGAGAATATTTCTCCTGATTTTCGTCCTAAGATGCAAGCGTTACTTTAAGATCGTGCAACATTCGATGATTAATCTGTTCCGATTGTGTTTGCTGAAAAATATGATGCCCCTGAAAGCAAAGCAGCTTATTTATTCTAGCATCCGTTCTTTTTCTACCTTTAGCCGGATATATCAAATTGTCTTTACGATAGATTCCTGCCTAAAATGACACGCCAGCAAATCGCTGGATATCTTGAAGATTTCTTGGATTAAGAAGATTTATTAAGAATTGGAGGAACAAGACTGAATGCACCTACGAATTTTGTAGCGTAAAACATTTTTTATTTCTTTGTTTTTGGGTTTTTCGCTAGCCATGAGTAACTCTATTAATTTTTAACTTCATTAGATAGGTGTTGTAAGAGGAAAACGATTTTTTTAAAGGAACAGTTAGAATCCAGGAAATATGTGGATTGATCAAGGCAGCTTTGGATAATTAAAAGTAATAAGGGTTTTTCTTTGCAAATGTCTTTGGAATTTTCCAGGAGAACATGTTAACCGATTCACAATTCGAGTTAATTTTGACATTGCGCAAACAACTCAAGGAGAATAATTTGATTTTTCAAAAAACTTAAGACAAATAATTTCAACAGAAACTCCTCGAAGATGAGATCTACGTTACATAATAATCCTTCTCTGCAGCATTCTAGAATGTATTTCGCTCCCATCCAAACTTTACAAGATTATCCGAACGATTTCAGCTATTTTTAAGCTCAAAACGTATGCAAATCAATTAGAAAGCTATCCAAGAGCAACGCAAAGTTGGTGGATATTCCCTCTTCTCTAATGAATCTTCTTCTCTTGTGCTCGTCCCTAATCTCATGGAAAAACTCAAAACTGAAAATATCAATGATGTGTTACATTCTCTTGAGAAAATTTTTGAAAAACTTGACTTAAAAAATAACTCAAAAGGTATTTAGAATTAGCTTAATTTGATTAGATTCGTTAATTGTTATTTTTAGTGAATTATTAGAGTTTCAAGAAACTAATGAACAATCACTTCGGGATTGACACAGAGGATCCTACATCTTCTGAATATTTTAGGCCTTTCATTGAGGGGGATAATTTTAACTACATTGCGTTCATGAATAAGATCACAGCGCTGCATGTGCCTGAAGCCTTAAATGATCAACTTATCCCTTATTACGTAGCCTTAAACGAAATAGCGAACATTCTTATTCTCACATAAAATCAAAGTTTTCATGATTTCAAGAATAAACTCAGCAATCTTCTTTTCAGTAAAAAAACACCAGCTCTTTTCTGCTTCTCCCTGTAAGAGATATATTTAAAAGAAAGCACATTCTACAGGAATAGGGCCCATATTAGGCAATCGTTGAATTCCTAGAACTCATTTATTTATTTTTTTATTTTTTTTTTTCACAAATATTTTAGAATCGAAGACTTCTTCAAGGAATACGAGAATTCTCATGATAATTTACTGCAATACAACACGAAGCGAATCACACCTGCTATTCTCTACCAAAACATTTTCATTAAAAACGAATGGATAGGCCTTTACAATGTATTTAAGTAAGAAGGAAAGATCGAGAAGCCAAATGAAGACACTTTCTTATAACTCTATCCAAAGGAAGAATTAATAAATAATTTCACTGACTACATGGATTATCTCCGTCATATCTACTCATTCTTACTCGTCTAAGAGAAAATATAAATTTATCCCTAAACCATCCCACCTACAGAAACATCAATCTCAGCACCATCGTCGAATAAACTCATTAGGCCAAGAGGGTTTACATAATAAAAGAGCTCTGTTGGAAAGATTAAAAGCCTTTAATTAAGGTAATAAGACAGTACAATGAGTATTAAATCATAACCAACGGGTGTTGGAGTTAAGAAATCATAATTCCTAATGCAGACAAGCATTTAATAGTAATCATCTGAGAGGAACATATCAGACTCTTACGAATCTCCTATCACACCTGTTTCGACTACAAAGAAATCATAATTTGCATTGATTTGAATAAATATTTTGAGGTTTTTAGAAAATTAATAAAAAAAAACGTCAGCTGCAGGATTTGAACCTGCGCGGGTAAACCCAGCGGATTTCAAGTCCGTCTCCTTAACCACTCGGACAAACTGACTGCATGGTATTTTTATTCATAATGATAACTTTATTCAATTGAACAGTTCTTGTAATAGATTAAATTATCCAAATTGATTGTGAATATTCCCTTTGAAAAATAGTTGTTAACCAACTTCCAATAAGAATAAAAAAGGGGATATAATTTGTAATTTTTGTGAAAATCAAATATTTCTCAACAAAAATAAAGGCGGGTAATCATTCATTAATAGTTAGCTCTTTTGCTTTAATTAAATGATAAAAAGTTGTTGCAGTTTTTGGTTATTTTATGAGGAGGAAATAGATATGTAGTTTTGTTTTGGAAATTAATCAATTATGAGATCACCCCAACTAAACTAAGAGAGAGAAAGAATATTAATTAAAGAATATAAACATCATAAAATTCACAAACCTAAAAGATAACTTTGAGTCAGAATCTCAGAAACGATTTTCAGCACAACTGTGCATGACTCTCAAGATCATAGATCAATTAAGTATCTACTATATTGGCAGATGCATGAGTACATGCCTAGGTTATTTACTACCTTACTGTTAACTGCTACTATTTTAGTAAGATGACTAAGGCTGTTGATGTGTATATTAATCGGAGTATTTTAAAGTATTTTCTTGATTTTTGAATTATCTTTCAGTTTAAGCAGCAGCTCTAGATGGATTTGGCTGATTTTTTCGTTATGTTGATTAGGAAGTGCTCTTTAGACTTTCTCTATCGATTCTTGCGTTCCTCATTCGATCAATTATCTATTTAAAATTATTCAAAATGTATCAGCTAATCTCATAGTAAACCCATAACTCTCCTTCCTAATAAGCCAATTAATTTAATTTCTTACTTTATTGACGTTCTTTCCATAGATTCCTCCGCTGTATATTTTTTCAAATCTATTTTCTAAAGAATCAAGTTCCTCTCCATTTTTCTTCTGACAATCTTTGCTGCTTTAATTTTGTAGAACTTGACTGTGTTAAACGATATTCTCCTTGCCTTCAAGTTAAGATAATCTTTAGCAGAAATTGTTGGTTGACTGTTCCATAAAAAAGGGTTTTAGTGTTAGTTTTGGAAGAGAAAGTAATTCATTTTTAAAGCTTAGATTGATTACTGATAGCTATTATTTTAATTCCTCATGGGTTTATCCAGTTGCATTGAGACTGAAATTCATTGATTTTTCCTTTAAATATTTAGTTGATTGCTCAAAAGCACTGTGATTTCTGCAAAATGGTTCAAATATCTATCGTATGAGAGCCTTTTCTTCTTCGTTTCCATTCCTAAAATCGATTAGAAAGGCATAATTCATTAAAAGTAGATAAATTAGCAAAAAAATAATAAAAATCTAGAAAGTCATTTCTACCATAATTATCGATTCGGAGTCAAACTTTCAAGGAAGGACTCAGGTGCATTTGACAGAAAAGATTCATAGGCTGCAATCACTAGCTGGATATTCATTTGGAGTGGCTATTGTGGGGATTGATGCTATTTTTGAATAGAATTTGATGTTTTTTTGAGAAGTGCAGAAAATGTATCAGCTACTTTATTTGTCTTTTTTTTCTAGGTAAACAAACCAAGATGAGAATTCGATGCGGATAACTACAATGACGATAAGGAACTGCTGCATCTATTTTTCTAGAGAGTAGGTGAGATGCTTCTTTGCTAATAATATTGAGAGTTATTGCTACTTCCAATATTAGTAATGGGATATTTTTCTGAAGGTTTAAGTAAATTGAGATCTCCTAATAGTGATGGTGATGAAATAGGAATATTCATAATAGTAATCAGCAATTGAATAAGAGCATTCACATTGATTGATTATGAATTCTTCCCTCCTAGGAGTGTCCACATGGTAAAGAACAGTTTCTATTCGATTCCAGATTCTTCAGTTAAATTAATCCTATGATTTTGGTTAGAATTGTTGTTTTTTGTTGATTGATCTTCTTAGAAGGAAGTTGAAGACAAGAAACCTGCATTAATCATAAGTAACAAGAGATGCTAGAAGTCAAGAGATTCTCTGTGAGTTACTAGTAATAAACTGAGTATTTCATCAGCAAATATCTATGCTTTTGTAGTCTCACTCGAAAATAATGCAGACTATGATGTTTGATTGATGTTTTAATGCTATGAAATCTGCCTAGCTCGCTAAGTAGTAGTATCTGCTAAGTTAGCTGTAGATTTCGAGTTATTTCTCGAAGCTCCTTTGGTGAGTGCATGTTGCTTATCCCTTAACCAACCAATTTCTTCATTTTTTGGAATAATCTTTTGATTTGATTAAGAAATATTTTTTGTTTTAGAAATCCCTGAATTATCTTTATGATTTAGGTTATTCAGTCGATTTAAAAAGCTAGACGATCTTAGGATCTTCCCTGGTTAGATAGGTGTAGAAGCTTTTTAAGAAAAAACATGTTCATTTTGTTGTTTCAGTTCACTGATGTTGGATGAACTTCTTTGCCAAACTAATCTGTCAGATTCTCTAAGTGAATTAGGATTTTAAGAAAGCTGCAAAAGTTAATTGTTTCTTTGATTTTCAGATGGATATTCAAGTTAAAGTAATTAACTAAGCTGCAAATGCTACTGTTACTGCTACTATTGCATCTGTCCATGAGCAGCGAACTAAGGAGATAACATAGTCAATGATGCAGCTGGAGAACACAGAGTATTCTCATGAATATCCTTGTTCAAATTAGCAAACGAAACAGTTGAGTTCAAATGGACATTACTCTTGATATTATTATTCGCCTCATTCTTTGAGTACATGCTGTAGGTTTTCAGGTTCAACTCTTGGTTCTTACACCAGGCACTGTTAATGTCATATGAAGTGTGGTCATTATAGCAATTATTGATTCCCTTTTGGCTATTAGTAGTCTAACTCAGAAGTGTTTAGTGTTGTACAGGGAATGATGCACCCAAGGGTGAATTAGCTTAGAGTGTAGAATTTATTTACAACTAAATTTCTTAGAATCTTGAGAATTCTTAAGTATTCATGAGGAGATCTTCAGGGTTCAGCACATCGTTCTCGCATTATGATGATTACTGTGATTTTGCAGTGCCTTATTGAAGAAGGAACTGTTTTTCTTAGAATTAGATTAATCCTTTGGGTGAAGATATCCTTTTTTCTTACTCTGCATTCTAGAGATTATCCTTTTGAAAGAAGTCATTTGATTCTAATTTGAACTTGTTCTAGGACGTACAATCAAGTGGATATTGCAGATTAGATTACTGTTCGAGTGCTTTATTTTAAGAAATATGTTGATTTGAGTTAAGTTACTCAAGATTCGTTGGAATCATCCCAGGATTTGGATTATTGTTGAACATTTGAGGATTGTTGGTGGATGCTAATAACATATTCTCAGATAATCGTTGCCTCCAAGGAGATAATTCAGCTGGTAGAAACGATTAGCTTGGTCCAGTTGACAGCCCAAGGACATCTGTTGCTGATTTATGACAAAAAAAGGAGGTTAATTACATTTTGATGGGAGTGATTCATAAAATCCAATCAAATTACATAAAAAAACTAATTTTTACCCCGAAACTAAGTGATTTCATCTCTTGTGTTACTTTCTTAACTTCTACCAACACAATCCTTTAAATTTGCATTGGAGGATATCAATCTTCCTTATTGTTTGTCAGACTATTATTGCTGTTAGATAGCTTCTTAGTCTTCTTTTTTCCTCGCCTAATTCTCCTTAGTTTGTTTTTAAAAGACTAGAGAATCGCAAATATTCTTAAAAGAACTGCGCCGTTTCAACTATGAGAGTATTTATGAATCACTCAATTGTGCTAGGTGCATTGTTTGTTTCTTGCTAATCGATGAACAATTGTCTTATTCCTCTAGAAGTTGGTATTCTATTGTTATGAAGAAATATATTTCAGGATTTTATCCATACACCAATTTCTTGGTTTAAGATAACAAAAATGAATTGTTACTTTAAAGCAAAGAAGTGCTAGCTTGCCTGCTTAGAAAAGACGTCTACAACATAAGAGGCTTAGCTTAAGGAGCGTCTTCTGAAATATTTGTATCGCATTGATCACTGTCCCCAAACGGATGATATGCAGGAGCAATATTGATTGATGATAGTCCTTCATTTAAACTATTCTTTCTGGAATTTTATTGATTAGGCATCCCACTCAGCAAACTATGCGCTGATCTCGAGGGCTTAAGACCTCCTGGGATATTGCAAGATGCTAAGTTTTTCATAGGAATACGGTTATGATAAAATTGACACTGATGTTGATGGTAAAGATGGAAAGATGAAGGGGTTGTTAGAGAGAGAGTTATCTGTTGGAATTGTGTGTGTGTCAGTTGAAAAATCTGTGATATCAATAGATTTCGAATTAAACTTGGAATTTTTTAAACATCAAGCACAATCAAATCAAATTATGTTTTCTAAAAGTTATTCCAAGCTAGCTTAGAAATAAAAAGAGTAACATCAAGTCTACTTAACACAGCTAAAATGCATCATTCTTTATTCCACTTTTGTAGTAAATTTAAAAATGGAAAAATCACAGAAAAATAGATTTGTCTACAATTTCATTATGAAATACAATTTTTTTAGCTAAAATTTGCTTGAAAATTAAAAATGAAATTAGCATGGAATCCAAAGAAATAATTATGGTTGCCAAACATATTGATCTTGAAAGCTCCAAATAGTTCTTAAATTATCCCAAAGCAAACAATAATTGCGGGAAGATTTGCATCAAAAGGAAACACTTTAACTAAACGAATAAATCATTGAAGAACTGTCAGAAAAAAAGATATTTTTCACTAGATATTACTAAGAAAAAATACTAAAAAGTTAAGAAGTAATAATAAGTCTTTTGAAAATCTAATTACTAAGATATATTGTCCTATTTTCTGATTTGCCGAAATGAGCCAGAAATATGCAGTCCAAGGCGGTTTTGATACATCCTCAGGTGGAAACTAAAAATCAGGGTAGAAAGGTCAGTAGGTATGCAGACATTTACTGATTGCTTGATTTGATTCATTGAATTTGATTATGACTTTCCATTTTTTGTTTTTTCTTCACAGGAACCTGATAAAATTCCTAGTAACACAGTCCCATTGAACTGTTTTATGATCAACTAACTGAGAGACGGAGCATATGGTGGAAGCCATCCTTTCGCTTATGATCTCGATGGTGTCTTTGAGTTGGCTTAAATCACAGCCAGATACTAATACATAGGAGATCAAGGATAGTCTAAAGTATCAGGTTTACTTTCAGACAGCACAGGATCTGTGGAAGTAGTCACTCCCAAGTAGAGAGATTCAGATGAAATTCCTGCTTTTATTCAGAACTTCAATAAGTAAATTTTCTTTTGATTTGATTTACAATTCATTTTTTTGTTAATAAATATACTTTTCATTCATTTTTATGTTCAAAAAATATCTATATTTTGATTTGATCTATGCTTAGAAACTTTGGAAGTAATTCGGGATATGTCCGCGCAGTTCTAAGACTCAGAAAGAAACAACCCGCTGTTCTTCTTAATTTCACAATCATCACCGATTTTAACGAAATCACCCGGCACAATCTCGATATCGCTCTCAGACACATGCAGAGAAATGTAGGAATCATCCCTTTCCCCCATACGGAAAAATAAAATACTGCTGCAGCTGCCGTTCCAGGACAATAACCAAGTATTATAATTGATGCTAGTCTTCATCCTCAAGTCCAAGTAAAAATTATTAAAAAATCTAAAAAAACTAGTTGAAAAAACTGTCACTAAAAACCCCATCTGTTGTTTTCCTTAAATTTCTCATTTTTTTCTTCCTATTAAACTCTCATCGAATTTCATGGCTTTTTCTCTAAATTGTTAATAAAGTCTTAAATTTTGCTTTTAGATAGTCTAATTCTTCAAGGCTGTCATCAAACAGTAAGGCAGCAATAACATTCAAATTTCGAAGGACTAGATCGTTGCTTTCTTCAAGGACAGATTCTAAATCCCTTAAATCACGTAAGTTTTTGTTTGACTGACATAATTTAACTTGCACTAATGCCTTCCTATTTTAAAAAAAGTCTTAGATTAATGTGACATATATTATATTAAATAAACCAACAATAATAATTTAACCCTAAATAAGCAGATATTTAGTTTTCTAATAATGACTTATTTTGTTTCTAGGAACTACCTTTAACAACTCATCAAAGATGAGTCAATCTTCAGCATCGCAGGCACAAACTCCTATTTCCTCAATTTACAATGAAATATTGGATTTATGGATGAATATTTTTGAATGTTTCTTTATGTATTTTTGCTATTTTCTTTATTTTTCTGTCTGTCAACTTGAATAAAAATAAAGAATTCTGACAATTCGATGATCTCAGGTTGATTTTTAAGCACAAATATTTGTTTATCTATGGCTCTTCTTATTTAAATGGTTTATTTCTTTTTCAAGAATCTTCTTAAAAATCGATTAATTAGTATGTGTTTATTGTTCTCTTGCAAAAATAGAATAAAAATGGGATGGGTTTAGCATTGTTACTTACATTTCTGCAATTAATGGAACAAGTGTTGGCTTTTTCAAAGATCAAAAACAAACAAAGTGTAGTGTCGTTGCTTGTTTGAAGATCTTGAAAGAAATTAGATAAAAAAGGATTTTTCTGTGAATATCATCATTTAATGTAAGACAAAGAGAAAGAAAGATATTTAGCAATATTATTGCTAACTAAGAAAAAAGAATTCAATCCTCGAAAGCAACAAAAAATAGTTCACTTTTAAACTCACATACATACAAATCTAACATATTCTCAAGATTATTAGAACTGGCGAGAAATACTATTGGCACTGAACTAATCACTATCTCATCTATATTTTTTTTTGGAGTTATGAAGCAAACTTTTCAAGATGGAGGAGGAGAGGGATTGTCTTCTAGATAAATCTTCTCTACAAGTGTTGTATCTTCCATGACTCTGAGCATATCTTGATATTCAATAAAATTTCTCCCTTTTGGATCGAAGAATTTTCTGATTTAATCGGAATCTCCAGCACTCAATCCGATGATCTCTGTCAAGATGTAGGAGAATTAGATCAAGTTGATTTAACCTAAAAAACAAAAAAAGGAAAATGTCCAGAGAGAAATGTTCATCCCTCGCAAAAGAAAAATAAGACTAATTAACCTTTAGCAGCTTTATCATGATCAGCGAATAGCTTAGCTAAATCTATTGCTCTTTCTTAGCAAAGTTTTTTAATTAGATTCATTTGAACTTCGATAAAATGGATGAATGGAATCTATCCTCTCGAATTCTTTACACCCTGCTATCTAGCTGCATTCACTAGATCTACATAATCAGCTTTAGGTCGAGCAAAATAATGCCTTTGATTCCCATGGAATTTAGCTTCTGGTGTCTTTATCGTGTAACCCTCAACTATTCATATTACAAAATAATATTTTGTTGATCGAAACAAGAGAGATAAATTAAGTTAAATGTTAATGATTGGTTGTTTACATCCTTCAGGGATTCTTGTGTTGACAGTGCATTTCTTGTTGATTGTCTTGTCATCCATAGATGTTCCACAATAGAAGCATATTAGCTGGTATTTCTTCAGTTCACTTGAGAATTTATCTGTTAGTCTATTATTGTTGGAGGTGATAAAATAAGTCATAAACTCATCAATAGTTTGTTGTAAAATATATCTTTTACTTTGCCCATTCGTTGATTTCATCTGCAGCAGCTTTCTCCATTTTAGCACGGACTTCATCTTCATTTTCTTTGCGTTCTTCCATGATCTTCCAGATGATTTCGTTCTTAAAATCAATCAAAGCTTGCTATGCGGAAGCCTTCTAAAGCTGCAATCGCATGTCAGTTAGCTCTCGAGGGAGATCATATGGATAGACTTCAATGTTCACTAAGATATTTTAGATTTTTTCGAACAAAAAAAGATTCTCATATTTAAAGATTTTTTGGAGTTGAATTTATTTAATTATGTACCTTTGAACGGTTTAGCAACAAGAAA
>Ga0302271_10002382_pt1 | contig 16992 bp, 7 predicted proteins | sample III_Bog_N1_1_FD_198767 | JGI IMG/M metagenome (GOLD analysis project Ga0302271, IMG submission 198767) | Peat permafrost microbial communities from Stordalen Mire near Abisko, Sweden - III_Bog_N1_1 | ecosystem: Environmental > Terrestrial > Soil > Wetlands > Peat | place: Sweden: Abisko...
CAGTGCATTCTCCTTAGTTGACACTCGTGTGACTTTATCTTTGTTGTTGCCCTGTGAATTCATAAAATCTAGAGTTATTATGCTAACTGTTATCAGTGGGGTTTGCATTTTGGAATAACGAGGTAGGTGTATTGCAAGGAAGGATACTAAATAAATCTCACATGATGATGTTCTCTTTAGCTTCAAGTAGAATGACTTATCTTATTCATGAAAGAAATAAAAATTAAGGAAAAGGGGGAATAATCCAAATGAATATTTTTGATTGATTAATTATGCTGAATATGCTTTTTTCAAGTCTGTGGGGAGGATCTTTATCTGTCTAGTAATAATCATAGATTCTAGTCATTGTAACCAAATGAAGCACACATTGTAATCCCAGCTAGCAACGAACATAAAAAATATAAAAACAACATTAATTTAAAAATAAACCTACATAGGCTAGATAGGCTATTGAAAAAGATTGTTAAAGCACTTAATTTTTTGTTTTTTTCTTATTAAGATGATGAAATTCATGAGATCAAAGAGAGTAATTGTGTTTTTAAAATGATAAGCAAAGATAACATCTCCGGAGAGGTACATGTGGTTAAAAGATGAGTTGCTTAGAAGATAATTAGAAGGAGAAGGGTGAAGATTGAGTGGTGATTGGACAGGTAAAGAGAAGGGAGATTATTTAATTTTTTGAATGTTCTACACAAAATAAAAAAATAAAGTTAAGATTGCTTGCTGGACAGGAAAATTTTATTTAGCATGTAGAATCCATATGAATTATTCACAATAAAGAAAGTTCATTTCTACTAATTACACTGAAGTACAGTGGATACAATGAAGAACATACTTGATCATATTTCGTTTTGTGTTGTTTCAGAGTTGCTAAATGTGTAAGCAAAGCAAGAAGAGAGAGAATTACATAAATTATTGAAATTCATAAATTATTGATTTAAATTCAAGCAGATGAATCTTTTGATTAATCACTTGTTCTGTAATTTATCTTTTTGATATCGCCCTGTCTGATCTAACGCCTTCTTCAGGATTCAAATTTTACTTATCTCTTCTGTTGAGATTATTATCTAATACTTTATTTTCTTGACTTTTCTAGGAACAGTTAATGTACTGACTGATCTTTTTGGTGCTTTTTGTAAAGAAATGTTATTATTCAATTTTAATCTGTAACCACTGTATCACTCATGAGCAATTGCGCAGTTTGATTATACAATCTTTATTTGACTGTGGGATGATTTATTACCCAAACAACAGATTAGATAATTAGTGATCAAAAAGTTATTCAGATCAGTTAATAATACATATTTTGTGGATTTGTTTTGAAGAGAAATAAAAACAAAAAAATAGCAAATCAACATTTATATATTTTTTCTTTATTCACTCTTTAAATCTCTCTCTCTCTCTCACTAACTATTTGGTAAATGGGAAGCTCTCCGAGTAGCAGTGCGATCGTTTCAAGCTCCATTATTACTAGCAATAGTAAAATAAATTCTACGTCCAATGAAGGAAAAGGGTAGTAATAACAATAATAAATACTCCCTCGTAGTCATTTCTCAAAAAGAGTAGTGAATGCACCCAGTTAGCCACAACAAAGTGAGGAGCTATCTAATGAAGAACGAGATAATAAAGATAACAATATCAACAATATTGAGTCATTTCACTGTGAGAAATCAATTCAATCTGAGATGCTGCTGTTTCATGACACTGAAAAGGATATAAAAATACACGGAGGACACAACAACAGCAAGAATTATAATAGTAATAGAATTTTACCTAAGAATCTCAATGCAAATACAACTAGAAATCATTATGATACTAAAAACGTAGAACATAACAATGCATGCTCATAATCATAAGCTTAAAAAAGAGGATCTTTCTAAAGTATTGAGTTTTAGCATTAACCAAATAAGATTAATACAAATATCAATATTAATACACTTAATAATGGTAATACTATGACGGATAGTAATAATAACAATAATCATAATTACCCTGGTTCTCCTGTTGGCATGGGTATGGGTGAGAATCGATTGAGTTTTCGACTCACATTAGAATAATAATAACAACAATAATAACAAGTGGCTGATCATTTTGATAGCAAAACACATAACAAAAATAATACTAATTGTAATTACAAGGAATCTTCAGTAGCTGTTTCTTAGCATAATGGAGATATTTCTAAAATCTAACCACCACCAACAAATCTCTTTGAGAACGAAGCTGATCAGCTATTCAAAACGCATGGTAGCTCAATCGATGGAGAAGTAACATTTTATTTCGGAGATATTTTAAAGATTTTTCCTCTAATATTGTGTTTATTTTTTTACCATTAATTAGGCACGAAACAGTAAGAAAAATACTAATATAATTAACTCTTCTAACACGCCTCAGCAATCCTAGTAATAGCAGCCCCTCTCAGAAGAAATCTTAATCTAACTCTTAACGCACTAAAGAACAACAGCTAATAGCAATACCTTGGGGGTTATTCAAGAATCGGGTGACTCTTCTGCCATTTCATCTGCTAATTCACCGAATGGGAAATAAATCTTCAAATCTGAGATAATCTAGGCATCCAAGAGTAAAACCAATAAGGATACTTTCAAAAAAGGGAATATTCTACTGACTGTTCAAGAGGATACTGCTAATGCTATATAATAGCAGCTCAAGAAGTCAGCATAAAATAACTTCATAGCTGAGTTAGTAGATAACAAAATTAACATAACTGACTTTTTACTCAGTGAAAAAGAAGATATTTAACATAAAATTGTAGTTTAAAAGTAAAAACTCAAGTAAAGTAAACTTCAAGCGTAATAAGAAGGAGATTAAGCTAAGATAAATAAAAATAAGAGAAATCATTATGGAAAGACACAAACCAGTGATGATGGTAGCAGTAGCTAGCTAGGATCTTCAGCATAGTCACAGTCATCATTGACTTCATTTGGTTCTACTACATCATGTCCAAATCCATAAACTTAAGCTGAATCTAATATTATGATATCTTACTGTTAAGACTGGGAGACAATGCGCAAAACAGGTTTTAAAACTTAAACGATTTCTACAATCAGCTGATGAACAGGATGAGAAACTTAACGTCTTCTTCCTTTGGAGAGCCAAAATTTTTTACTAACATTTTCTAATTTTTTTTTTCTTCAGTATTTAAAAAAAAACCCATTACATTTTTCCTTTTTTTTATTTTCTTGTAAATGTTTGTTATTTTTCTTCATGAGCAGCTAGCTATTCGAACATAAATGAGCAATCTCATGTTATATTTTCTTTTTTCTTTTCTATTTCCTTGTCTCTCTTTCCCTCCCCAGCATTTCCCTTCTTTAACCCAAAAATATTCATTTTCGAAAAAAAAGAAGGTTTATTTAATTTTATAAAATTTTAACACAAAACCTATGGGAGCAATCATTGCCATTCTAATGAACTTTTCTTTCTGAAAAAGAAAAAAAAACAATACAAAAATCAAAGAGCAGATTGTCTTTCAAAGGGGGGGAGAAAAAAGAAAAAGAAGAAGAAACAATAACAAAAACAAAAAAGAAGTTATATATCGTATTTGATTTTACTTATCAAAATAAAATAACATTCTCCCAAACACACCTACACTTACATCCACATAACAGATAAACATAAAGACAAAATGAATCTAGATAGCATCTTCGAATGGTAAGAATTATTTAGATTATATAGATTTGAAGGATGTTAAGTGGGTGGCTGTAGTTGATATCATCACATTTGAAACTACTGGGTTCTGTGAAGATGATTTGCCTAAATGATCTAATGAAGTGGCTAGTTCGTTTTTTATTTTATTAACTGAAAAGCTAACCAAAAAAGACATACATTTTGTTTGAAGCTAACATATTTTTCTAACTTATTCTTAGGATCTTAAAGAAGCCAGTTAACTATCCTGGAAAGCACTAAGAGTCTCAGCCACGTACAAACCCAGCATACAAGCCGATTGAACCAAAAGCATAGGTAATTTATTTGTTCAAAATTTTTTTAAAAAAAATGAATAAAAATGAATAAGATAAAAGTTTCAAATAGGTATTTTTAATTATAAAACTAATGGATTCTTTGACTTAACTCAGTTCCACATAATCTTCAAGGCGACAGGGGAATACATTAGAGAGAAAATGCTCGATGGAAAGGTAAGAGACAATTTATCTTTGTTAGGATAAATATATTGTAACTGCAACTTTTATTGTTATAATTACAAAAAGGGTGTTAACATGCGTGATTTTGGTGCATTTACATTCGAAGTCTTCTCTGATACTGTGAAACCAGCTTAGCACTCTAATTTCGATATCGCTAAAGAACTCGATGAGCAACGAGCTGATCGCAAACATGTTCATACTATCAGGTAAAAATACATAAATCCTTTAAACTCCCATAAAAAAGTTAATTAACTGTTGATACTCAATTTTCATAGACCTTGCTTCGTAGCCGACAAGAAATTCAAGTATGCATTGGCTCGATATCCAGGCAAAGAAGAAATCACTGCACCGAGAAGCTAACATTCAATCTACTAGAAAGGATTTGGGATGATGTTCTGCAACGCTGGGCCTATTGCTTCTTCCTGGTAAGATATTATTCTCTCAAATGATTAAAATACTATCCAAAATGACCGAAATATGTTAGATTTTGTGACGAAAGATCATGAAGAAGTTTTTTAATTATTTTGAATATTATTTCTGACAAAAATAATGCTTTTATTCATTTATTTATTTTTATTTTGCTGATTTAGCTATCTTGGCAAAGATGTGGTGTAAAGTGCTCTTGATGCATTCATTCAAGCTGTCTCTGATCTCACTACTCTTGGTAGGATTACTAATTTATAAAAATATCAAATTCATGAGAATGAATGAAAATCACTTTTTTCCATCATTTTTATCATATGATTAACTTTTTTTGTAAAAAATTACTTTTAGGTTATGGTTTGAACATCGACTTCAAGTTCGTTTAGATTCGTGTGCATGACCGTGATCTACGTTATTCTTACAATTAGAACTTCACTAACAACCTTAACAACAAGGACTACGAATACAGAATGAGAAAGTCAGATACACCAACTGCTTAACATTGGACGACTACTTACTAATCCAAATGGGCAGAATCTTCGTAAACCATTTTTTTAAATTATTGAATTTAATTGTTCTAACTACGTTTGTGTTAAACAGGTTGAACACTTTATTGAAGAGACCAAATTCAAACACTGTAAGAGACTTCTACGAGAAGACTCTTGCCCTGAAGATCATGTCACTCGATCTGAGCACAGCTGAGTAGACAACTTATTCCAAGAAGTAATCTAAGCTGCCTCCTATCATCAAGCATTGAGAGTTCAATGCAGATTTGCATGTGATGTTTTTTATAATTTATGTTGAGATATTTTTTGTAATAATAAATTTAATCAACAACAAAAAAAGAAATCCAATAATTTTACTGATAAATCTTTTTTAAAAATCTTGTCAATTACCTTAATCGCCCTAGCTTATTTGCATTTTTTTAGGGTTCTCTTTTTTTTTTTAGAAAATGCAATATTTTGCTAAATTATTAGCCACCTCTCATCAAATCTTGATTGTCTCTCTGATGTGTTTTGATAAAAAGAATTTAAAAATGAAAAGAAAAGAGAGATAGTTTTATTTGTAATATACTTTGTCCATTTTTCACTAGTAATTAATTGCCAGATAAAGCTAGGCCAATTCATGGCCGAGATTACAATTATCGCCTTGGTACAAATCACCTGAATCACACACACATCTAGAAAGTTTAAGAACAAATAAATTTAAATGTGAACTAGTACAAAGAGAAAAAAGAAAGAATCTGGCAAATAAAAGCTATCCATCCACTAAATCATTAAACAAGACTCTATTCGACAATAAATAAGAATAAATTATTTTTAATTCTTTTGATGGCTATGATGACGACATGGATATTACACATACAAGAAGTATTACAACAACAATTAAATAATTCATAAATCCAAAATTTTCTAAACCACACAAATCCACAAATCCAGTCAATTCTTTCAAATTAGACTTTCTTTGTTTTATTTTTAATACTCAAACTATCCTATTACAAGGCATAACGCATAATTGGATGGTGGGAAGGAAGAAAAAAACTAATACTAAGAGATAGTCATCACCTCTAAACGAAAAGGATAAATCCTAAAAACAATCATTAAAGGAAAGCTAACTAAGAGGATTCCTAAATATTAAGAATAAAAGCAAAATATAAGAATACTACACAAGAACACATCTCTCAGAATAGGATAATAAAAAAAGAGATAATAGAAAAACACATACATACAAAAACTATTACATACCTCTCACCCTTTTTTATCTTCTCACATACATGGGAGCCTGCACAACTAAGTCTCCTTCTCATCACAGAAAAGAAAAGAAATCTAATGGTACAGCTGTGACTTCCTTGGAATCTCCATTGAAGAACCATGACGCTAAACGAAGTGGAGAAAACATAGCAATGGCTAATTTAGACTAGTTCTTTGAACGATATGGTATCGAAGAATCTAGATTCAAGTAGCTCGCAGCTCAGAAAGGATCACAATACTACGTGATATTCTTCAAAATGAAAATGTTATCGGAACAAATCGGTGAAGTCCATAACTAAGGGTCGTCTCTAGCTAAAGCATTGAATAAAATAACAAGGATAAAATCAAAAGTCGAAAGAGATTTTAGAACATAAGCATATAAGCCATCATCAGGGGGTCTACCGATTTCAAACGATGAAATACTCGTGTATAGTTTGAAATACGCATAAGTCACCATTGACAGCATTAGGACTCTCAGAAAAGAAAAGAACTATGAGGAATTATATCCGATTTTATCGTTTGCGTTCGACTCCATAGCAGATTCGTTGTAAAATCTGCTAAATGATGCCAACATGTGCAAGGCAGCTGCATGAGGACAGAGAGAAATAAGAAGATTGAAAAGGATGACATATATTTTGAAAGGAATAAGAAGTGGTCATTAATAAAAAAATGGCTAATATAACAACACAAAACAATATATTTTAAACAATTCTAAATACTTCCAATCTTTCTTTTATTATTATTATCCCAATAGATCTCTTCTATTTTTCTCTCCTAGACCTCTAGTCTTGCCGCCCTTACAGTTCTTTAAACTTAATTTAATATAAATTAGATGTTTTCTTTTCTTGTATTATTCATATTCTTTATTATCTTGTTTACAAATTGATATTTTTCATAAATTACTCATTTCTTGTGTTCTTATTATGCATGATGCATACGACCCAACTAGCATAGTGCCTTATCTGTTTTAGATTATAAAGAGCTTTAGATTATTCTTGTATGTAAAGAAAGAGAAACAGAAAAACAGTGTAATCAAGTAGAAAATAATTACTTCTTATGGGGGAGAGGAGGATGGAGATTAGTTATATTCTCATCAAAGTTCGTAGAAGAATAACACATACAGAGAGAAATACACACATATTATTTAGAAAAGAGAAAGATAATCGATGAATAAAATTTTTGTGTGCTCTTTCTTCGTAGGGAAAATGAAGAAGGGAGGGGACAATATAATTTACAACTTAATTTTGATCTTTCAAGAAGATTGTAACAGAGCATATTGGGAAAAGTTATTGATAAGTCTGATTTTAATCTACTGAGGATAAATATCTGTGTTTATTATGAGAAGTATAAGTTGATTCGAGAAGACTTTTATTTGATATTTAATGATTCAAAATGTGTTCACATTGTCAGAATTTTATATGTTCTTCCATTATTAGTACCACTTTCTCTCAACTCATTTTATAAATCTTCATTAGGGTGCTTATCATTTCGGATGTTGTTTACTGTTATTAACCAGAAGATACTGAAGATTATCCTATTTTCTACTATTACTGACCTAATAACTACAGCGATTATTACGACAAAGATGGTTGTAACTGCTATTAACCTCCTTACTAATGTTTGCTATTTGACTTCATACACGTTTACTATTACACTACGCTATTACTTTTTATATGACTACTTGAAAGATGCTATTTCGAAGGGCTAATAGTAGTGTACTATTTACCTTTCTGTTGCTATTATTATTATTATTATTATTATTACTATTAATCATACCCTTCCTAATGTGCTTATCCTCCTAATAGCTACTACTACTACGACTACAATCCTTCTCCAGGATTTAAAGCATTAGTGAAATCATCCATACTTTGGCTTCTAGGATTAACATCTTTCGTAGGATTCGGTGTGTTGACTGTGAAAGCCTAAGCTTAATTTGAGGAATTATTACTAGGTTGAGTGCTACTATTACTGCCTGTAGCTACGCCTGTGGGAGCTTTGAAGGAGCTCAGCTAGATAGATAAAGAGATTTGAAAAAGTTAAAACAAAATAGTTAGATAAATATTACAAAACTAAAGGGGGAATTTTTTTATAAATTACATTAGTAACAGGTACGAAGGAAGGTATTATTGCTCCGTTCTTCTCAAAGGAAATGTTCTATTAATATGACTGCTGCTTCAGCTAGGAGTTATTTGAAGCTACTTATTGTTATTATTAGATTTTAGCTGATTGTTACGCAGTTCCACTTGCATTCTACGAAACAATAAATGATCGAGCAGTTTTGTTAAATTGTTCTTATGTTTCTGTGTTGTATTAAGAAATTTAATACTTATTAGCATTCCCTGTGTTGTTGTTGTTGTTATTTTTGTTGTGCTGATTATTTGAAGGTTAGTTGGTGTTGTGATTAGGTTAATTAGAAGGCAGTGGTTGGAGAAAAACATTGGTAGATTATTATGATATTGTATTAGTATTGTTGCTTTGTGTGTGCAGCTAAGATGTTCCAAGTTGTCTTTGAATTGATTTTTCGTTTAATATGTAGTTATTTGCACTGACGTGTTTGTTTTGCTGGAATTATTATTAGGAAGTGTTGGAAATGTTTGTGTGGTTGTTATTGTTGTTCATAGAACTGTTACTAAGGTTATTACTATTGTTATTGTTGTTGTTCGTATTCTTGTTATTGTGAATAGAATTGTTTGACTTACTTGTGGAGTGAAGTGGTAAAGAATGCTGCCGAACTGTATTAGTATTATTACTATTATTGTTGTTATTATGCTACATCTACTATGCCTATTATTGTTGCAATGCTGATAATTTAAGTTATTCACTATTATTAGGTGGTTTCATTCTCGCAGTCGAGTTGAATGCCGATGAATTGTTATTATTATTTACTGAATTAACTTATGAAGACGATGAAGACGACTAATAGCCTTGATGTGAATTCTAAGAAGATACAGCTTGTAATGATGAGTTACTTCCTTAAGTGCGCATGTACTACTGCTATTACTGCGATGGTTAGAATATACTTGCAGCTGATGAGACACTAGCACTTTATTAATGACTTGGTTTGATTTATCTAGCTGTTATTGTATTGCCTGTTCCTGCATTCGATGCATTCGCTGATATCACCCTGCTAGGATGGTTGTTGAGGGAGACACTATTGGAAGAGGAAGAAGATGCAGGATTTCTTGGATTAGTTGTAGTAGTATTAGTCATTGTTGTTGTTGTTCCTCTTAATTAGGAGTTTTCCTTTCTAGGGTTCTACTATTGGAAGAGCAAATAAGTATTTGAGAAGAATAGTTAAGATTTTAAAGAAATGTTTACTGCTTTCTCGATTGGCGCGTATCGCTCGAGAGAAGATTTATTTTCCTTTAGTTCTTCTTGTTTGCTTTGAAGAGAGAAAGAGAGAGAAACAATAACATTTAAAAAAAAAAGGATAATAATTAGATTAAATAATATCAATGACTGCTGGCATTGCTTAGATTAATATACCTTTATGGTAGATGCTCATGGAAGACAGCAGGTTCTGTGTAAAGTCTAACAGCAGTATTATTAGAAATTGTAGTAGTAGTATTATTGTTATTTGAGTTCGTTGGTATGCTAGCATTATGTGGGAGGGATATGTTAGGTGAAACAGGTAGTTTCTTATGATTATTGATATTGTTGTCTGTGAATTAGTGATGCTAGAACGATTAAGCATGACTAGCTGATCGCTAATGGATATTACTGCTGTTATTTTGTAAAACATTGCAAAAAATCTGATGAAATATTGCATTTTTAGCAAAGGTGGTTTTGAAATTTTAATATGAAAGATAATTATTACGTGTTTTGTTATTGTTATTGTGCTTGTAGCTGCTAGATCTATGCTTAGAGTTAAGTTATTTAACTAGCACTAACTGATATTTCTTCTTTAGCTTTTTTGAGTTAACTTTCAAATTCAATCTTGAGTTTAATTGCTTAGTCAGCTTTCTCTTGAGTGTCTTCTGCATGCAGTTTCAGCTATTGCTCGACCTAATTCACAGAAGAATAAACTCAATAAGGAAACAATTTTTTATCATTTTTCAACTTGCGAATCTGATCTTGTTACTCTGATATGCTATCTGACTTCTGATTCTAATTTCTGCAAGCAAGCTTCATAGTCACTACATTCTTTTGCTTCTTTCTTTTGTATCTCACTCTCTAGTTTCTGCTTCGATTGGATCAAGTTCACAACGATTTATCTGATATACTCAATAATAACATTGAATTCTCGTTTCAACAAGATTTGTTTTTCTTCTTCTAATGGCATGCGCTTCTTTAATACACTTACAGAATCCTATTGGGACAACACAAATATTTAGAAATTTTAGATAAAGTTCATGTAAGTGCGTGGTTACTTAGTCTAATTATCCACGAATGTCTATGAAAAACTAACAGAGCAAATCTAAACGAGGATCGGAGTTATCATTATTTTCAAGATCAACAGGGGTATCTTAGGAGTTGGAACTTTCATTTTGGATGATGATCTCAGCGTTGGCTGAACTCATTGAGAAAGTGGAGAGGGAGAGATAAAAGTTGCTGTGAGAAACCCCTTGGCTCAATAATTTATCTAATCTTTGAATTTCTTTGATTTTAAATGATCGATTTTCTACTTCTTTTTCCTCGCCTGAGTTAGTTTATCAGCTTTCTTTCTTTGCGGGTATGTTCTGTTTAATTGATTGAAGAATTATGATATTATTATTAATTATTTCTTTGATTTGACTTGTTTATTTGTTTGTTTGGTTTATTTATTTTGTTGCCCTCTCCTAGCCAACCATCGATTGTCCTCCCAAAATTATCAGAACAATAAAATGGAATCAAAAAAGGGACGGCTGAGAAAACTCAAGAATATTTTAGCATTATCTCATAGTACACAACAAGTAAATAACTAATATTTTAAAAGTATCAATTAACTAATAAAGGTATTACAAATAAATCAAGCATTTTATTAAAGATAACAGCACCAGTTAAATTACAAAGATTTAATTTTAAAATACAAACAAATTAATAATTGAATGATTTGTGGATCAATCAATCATATCATACAAAAGCATAAGGAAGATACTAAATACAACAACAACGATATAAAATGTTAATTTTTTTATTGGATCAATATCTGAAAAAAGACAATTTACAAGCACACAAATATATTTTCGAAATCAGAGAGTCTAGAGAATCTAAAATGAAAAGCAAGGAATCAAGAGACCACAGCTGCTCCTTATTATTTTAACAACTACTGCTACTATTTTTGAATAATACTATTCATTTTTGAATTAATAATAACTATCTTTTTATCTTCATTATTGATATTATCTTTCTTATCAAGAGCTTATTATTACTATTATTATCGTTAATTATTTTCCTTCTATTACTGCTACTGTTTAGACTACTATATCTTCTCCTTTGTCTACTACTTTTATGATTACTCAATCACCTACTCCTCTTTATCCTTCTCCTTCTCATTCTTCTCTTCTTTCTTTCCTCCTTCTAATCTCTTCATTTTCTACAATTTATTTTCAATATTCTTATCTAGCATTAATTTCGCTTTCATCCTATCAATCTCAATCATTCTATCTTACTCATCTTTATTACTATTTCCATTATCTTCCTCATCATCGATGTCTTCATCGAATGGCTATAAATTATCAGTGAATACCACTCCATTATCATTTCTCTTTATCCAAGGTGCTTCTGGCTTGTTTTCCACTACATCGACTGTCAAATCACGCAGTAATTAATAGTTAAATCTAGGATGGAAACTAGGTGGTGTAATATAAGGAACGTTCAATGATAACTTCAAAAGTAATTAAGAAGATTATTATCGCTTAGATTTCGACTAATTCCCACTGGTATTACTCTTTCGATTGCTACCACTCCCTCCAACATTCAAATCAGCTAATAGACTACAATCACCTAACATTTAAGATAATTTCTCTATTTTCTCAGCACAAAGTTCTTAGACTTATTCACTTTGCTACTCATCTTACAATAACTCAACAGTCTCTTTAATTAACCCAACACATTCAATTTCTTCTTCACTTAAAGCTCCTCCATTCTGCATTTTCTCGCAGCATTCACTACTAGCATCATAGTCACCAGCCTTCAAATAAACAAATAACACAAAAAAATCAATAAAAACATCACCAATGTTCTTATTAAAACACTCACTCCTTCCCCCATCCTTTACAAGTATATTAGTGATGGCAATATTAATATTAGCTTATGTCGCAAACTACTAATATTCTCTCGCTTAATTCTCTTCAATTTCCTTTGGATCCTTTCCATCTTCATACTCCTCGCTATCATTATCTCCATCACTACCAGCTGCACTACTAACACTCTATCTCCTTATTCCTAATCGTTTTGTGACTCTATACGCTTATCTACATTCCACTGATTTACTTAAGCTTACTATCCCTTATTCATATTATCCACAAGCTACACTCAGCACACCAATAATCAGCACTAAATCATGTTCCTTGAATATCTCCCCTTCCCTAGCAGAACTATTACTGCTTTAATGTAGTTTTTGTAGCTAATTCAATGCTTTTTATATGTCACTGTAATATTCATTCAGAGAATATGCTTATTATGAACTAGCTTGCTAGACTTATGCGTGTTTCTGTGTTGCTTAGGAAGCAGTGAATAATCCAGTTAAGCATCCCTTATCAAATGCCAACCTACGTGACTAAGGATTCAACTCAACTAACTAATCAAAAAACAATATAAATTAGTCAATTTCCTCCTCAAAATAACCATTTTATTACCTTATTAATATCTTAATACGCTTCTGGAATGTTTCTCAGTAGCAAATTGCACTTCGTCCTGAGCATAAGTAACTTCTCACTTGTTTCTATCTAATCCGAATGCGAGTACGCTCTAATCGCATCTTCATACGCACAATTATTAAACAACAAATTCCCCGCGAGTAAATGAATACTCGGATCAGTGGGTCTCAATGCAATGTACTTTTACAAATCAGCAAATGCACTGCTCGAATCCCCCGAATAATGCGAACATTACGCTCGAAGTAAAAACGCTTCATGCATCGATTCATTCAGCTAAATAGCTATGGTCAGATCCTATATAGCTTAGGAATAATGCTACGTGCAAGCGAACGCTAACCCTCGAAGATAAAAATACCCACAGACATTATCTTCCGATTTCTCTATCGCCTTATCAATGTCACTTAGTGCATCTCTGAATTACTGTTATTATACATTTAGCACTCCTCTGAAGTAATACACACTACAGGATACGTCCTTACTGTGTGAGATTGCTTAATTCAAACAGCCTATCCCTTTCAAGATACTTGGATTTATTAAATGCTATTACGAAGAATTACTATTACTGCTATGTAACCCTAACTGCAGCCAACACGCGCATCTATATAAATATGGCTCGACTTTAGTAGAATAGATCTGTTCTGCTGCGGAAAATAGCTTTAACGCTTATTCGAACTTTAATTACTTGTAGCTGAGAATGCCACGACATAATAGACTATTGTATTTGATCCCTTGATCAGATTAGCTAATTGTGAGATTCACACAACTACTGGTGTCTGACGATATCTACTCTTTCTAATCGATATGCTTCCCAGGTAATTTCATATAATCAGCTTATGCTTCAGCATGCCTTCCTAGACAAAACAATCCATACGCACGATACGCATAGAATAGTGGATACGTGAATTCATCTAGTTAGTTTTCTAATGAACTAAACTTCTCAACTGCTTCTTAGAACTTCCTCTTCATGAGAAGAATCACAGATTCAGTTAATACTCGAAGCCTCTCGAGATTTGTTATTTTTTTCTGTTTTTGAGCATATTTCGTGGAAGTTGATATTTTATTAGTATTATTAGTATTCTATGTGTTTTCAATGAATTCAGCTCGGGATAATGTATGTAAGGCTTAATAGTAATCTCTCTTGTGAATCTTAATAATAGCCATCTCTTCTAAAGCACGTAAGCTTACTTTGCTATTTTCATTTCGCTAAACAGCACCTTCAAAGCTTAAATCAGCATCACTCCATTTATCTAAAAAACAAACAAACAAATAAAATGTAAAATCCACAAATCCAAATTATCCCTCTTACTCAATCCTTTCTCCGCTAGACCTCTAATCAGCAATGCCTCTGAATTTCTATCTTCCTCACCATTCAACTTCTTTAGAAATTCCAACGATTCTTGATATTACTCAATAGTAATGAATGCATCTGCAATTCTCAAAATAGCTTTTGTCTTCATAGCACTATTAAATTCACTCTCAATCGCTACTCGTTCTGTACACTGAAAAGCTTTTTTATATTCCTCAATAACTTCATAATAATTTATCTATTAATCATCCTTCCCAATACTCTTATTACTACTCGTCTTACTTCTCTTCGAATCACAACTACCATTATTATTCATCTTCCCAAATCCAATGACTCTCTTCATAGCATCACCTAGCATTAAATGTGCTTCAGAATTACTATCATTAGAACTTAAAACCCTATGCAGATCCTTAATCGCATCTGTATGTTATCCAATCTTTAAGAATAATTTAGCTCTTGCTAAGAATGCTTCAGTAAAACTAGCGAATAATGTTATCCCATCAGATAGTGCTTTGATAGCTGCTTCGATGTTACCTTGCTTCTTAAAGGCTAAGGATAAGAGTAAATACACATTGTGATTGTATGTAGAGTCTTTCATAATAACACACTAGAGTTCTTCAGTCGCGAGGCGATAGGAGCTCAAACCAATGTAGCAGAGACTCAAAAGATAATGTAATTCACTGGAATTGTTTTAGAGAGGCTGTTGTTATTAAAGCTTCAAGCAGTCACTGAAACATCTATTAAAGAGAAACAAAAAAGTATTAATCAAAAGTTAAAAAAACAATAATAAACATATTTATATATATAAATATATATTCTTTTTTGATTTTTACTTAGCTGCAGCAGTGAGATCATTCTCTTTGAACAGCTTTTATCCTCTTGCCATGAGTTAACCAGTAACATCCGATTTCTCAGTAGATGACAAACCAATGCTATTAATATTATTATTCCTTTTTGGATTATAAGTGTATGCTTTCGATATCGATGGAGTTCTCCTCGATGCTACGATCGATACGGTTGCTTCTAATTAGCTATTCAATGAATCATCGTTGTTTGTGTTATTATTCAAAAGATGGTTACTGTTATGATTTATATTATTATTGGTGTTATTAGTAGTATTAGGGAGTATTTTATTAAGATCAAAAGGCGATACTTTTCGATAAAGTGATAAAGGAGCTGGTTATTATATATATGAAGATGTGTCCGCAGTATTCAGCGATGCATCACCACGATGTCTTCTGTTAGGGACTTAAACAACAATGTCCTTGCAGTCAGTGAATGATGTATTATGCGATACATTCAAGGAACGATTCAAGCGTGAATTCTATTACTGCTATTGATAAAGTTAAGTTTATTGTTGTTACTGCTAGTACACATGCAGCTAAGGGTTGTTGGTATTATTTGAACTTATTGGAGTACCAATGGAGTTATTATTAGTTCGCTTATAAAACGGCGATTGTTACTATTACTATTATTACTGAAATTACATTGCTTGCTATGCCTGTTGATTGCTCCTGTTCGGGTAGTATCCTTCTTGAGAGCATCTCCTTCGATCAGATTCATACTTCAGTGGAGTCTATCCACTTGGAGGATTATTATTCATTCCAGTATTAGGATTATGATTATGAATGTTTTAAACATTATTATTGAATTATAACTATTATTATTGTAGTTACAACTACTGCTGCTACTGCTGTTGCTACTAAACCCAGTTAAAGTTATTAGTATAATTTGAATGCTGATTGGTATTACTACCGCTGTTGTTATTATTATTCTTCCTTGTGTAGACATTCCTTATGAGTGATAATTTCATTTTCCTTTTGAAATGAAGAGTCGCAGGATCTTCTAATTCTTCTTATCCGGTTGGTAGTCGACTCGGCGTGTCGTTCTATGTATTTAGCGATTAATTCTGATGCAACACAGCAGGTTTCAAAGATGAAGGTGTCATACCACCACGACCTCTATCAGGAGTCTATCTTCGACTAGAGGAAGTCGAAGTTGGTTGTGATGGCTGTAAAGATGAATGCACAGAAGATTTCCGAGTGTTATTGTTAGGATTACCTGCAGATATTGTTGGATTATGTCTGGGAATGTTATTGCTATTGATAGTGATCTGATTAGAAAACACTGCTTAGTTGTGTATTGGAGTTGATGCTGTTGGTAATGTCATCGCGTTTCCAAGCTAAGAAGTGATCGTAGCATTGCCATTGTTGCTGTTGTTGTTGTTACGGGTACTCATGTGATTTTTAAATTATGTTCAAGTTTATCTGTTGGCTCTATGGAAAAGATGCAAAGTTTTTCAAGACTTTAATGAAACTAATACAAGTGATATCTTCCCAAGCACAGATTGTGCGTATTCTTATGAGACTGTGTGTTTTTGAGGTGGAAGTATGGTTGTTATTATAAGTATTATGAGAAGGTTTGTTATTTGGTTTATCTCTCTCTCTCTCTTTCTCTTTCTTTGTTAATATATCTATCTTTCAACTGTTCTCTGAGTGTTTTCTTCACTTGATTAAAAACCAAAAAACTTAATTTACACATATAATTATTTTACAATA
>Ga0302271_10002384_pt1 | contig 16979 bp, 12 predicted proteins | sample III_Bog_N1_1_FD_198767 | JGI IMG/M metagenome (GOLD analysis project Ga0302271, IMG submission 198767) | Peat permafrost microbial communities from Stordalen Mire near Abisko, Sweden - III_Bog_N1_1 | ecosystem: Environmental > Terrestrial > Soil > Wetlands > Peat | place: Sweden: Abisko...
ACTAGGAAATGAATGCATTTTAAAAAGGAGCATAATTTCACAAGTGAGATTTTTTGGGATTGAGAACGCATCTGAATTAATACTTTATTAATAAATCATTTGTTAATTTATCAAAAGGAACAAAGTACCTTTTTTTCAATATGAAGCTCAGTTATCTGATTCTGTTGGGATATCTGCTGGTCTCGTGTAGTTGCAGTAGCGATGCTATCATGCGAGTAACGCATCACATGTATTTTTTATCTGGATAATATCGCTCGACTGTTGATCCGGAAGGTTAGATTTTTTTCATTTTTTCTTCTTCTGCATAATGATACATTTTAGCACATTTTAATCTGAATTGCGTTATCTAGGGAAAGGTGTCTCCTTATTAAACACATATGTTGGTATTTCTCATTACGATCGCAAGTAGAACATTGGCATCATGCTAGTTGAAGGACCAAATTATGATCTTTGTTCGTAGGAAGGTGTTTCTGCTGCTAAATAGGAATATCTAAAACATATCTTCAATTTAGAAATGTTTCTGTTTATAAAAATATCTGGATTATGTCCTTTCGGAGCATAAATACAAGAGGCTATGCTGATTGGAGCTAAAGGAGTTATCCTCTACGATCCTGATGGTTCAGTGCGCGATAGCCCCTTCCCTAAAATCAATGGTAAAAAAAGATACGAAAAAATAGCATAAATCTTTTATGAAATTCGATAAAATCCACTGAAACCAACGAAAACCTATTTATCCATTCGATTTTGGTGTTTCTTTGATTGGGGGGAAGGTTTTGATATTGAAAATTTAGAATTGAAGGTCAAAACTATCAAATATCCTTTGATTTTTGCATATTTTTTTGTTTTGCTTTTTAAAAGTTGATTCTGTGAATATTCCCGTGCTGGTTATGGGAAACACCCAACAAGGGGAACTAATTTTCCAATAAATGAAGAAAGATGATTATGACGGTGCGTATGTTATGTGCCGTATGAGTTACAGTGCTTAAAAAAAAGAGCAATTTCCTTAGATTTAATATTTTTATTCCTCCGTGGATAAGTAGAGTCTTCATTTTATCTAAAGTCTGTTTTCGTTCATCAAGCAATACGACCCAGCATAGCAGCTAGCAGTTAAAGCCATCCCTATACTCTACAACAGCACTGAAATCACAACTCTCTGTAAATCCTTAGTCTGCATTGAAACCTCCTAGGCTTAAATTCTTGCTGAAGATTGCTACTCTAATGGGAAATACTGCACTCTTCATCGAGTCAATTACTTTAAAGCTAAGGATGTCATGGATCACGAGCTGTTTTAGTACTAATTATCACAAGAAAACCCTCTGGAATGGGCGAAATACATGAAAACATTTTTGACAGATTGTGTGTAGAAAGCGGAAACAAACACAGGGGATCCAATTGATCTCACTGACTGCGGTGAAACTATCATGAAATCTTACGACTAGCCTTTATTGAATGCTGTCCTTAAGGACGTAGAAGACTCCTGGGTGATCAGCAGTTCAACGTAAGTTGTGAACAAGCAAGTAGATGAAAACAAGAGCTTTAATGAAGCCAGATAAATTACCTAGAAATATGGAGTACACGAATGGCCAACACTGATCCTCAACGATTAGTTAATCCAAGATAGTAATCTTCTTCTCAAGGATCGTTTAGCTTAGACACTCTGCAAATCTTATCTTGTGCCTTCAGAACCTTGTTTAAATCTGCTTCACTATGGTTCTTCAACTAAGGACGAAGATTATGATTACTAAGAAGAAACTGATGATCAAGGAGATGATTTTAACCCTGAGAAAGCAGGAAAAGTTATCAAACCAAAGAAGAAATCAGGAGTTTCGAAAGGAGTTGCGATTGCGTTTTCTTTGATTCTGGGATTCATTTTAGGTGCGATCATTTTCTATTTTGTAAGAAGAGAACATATTCGTGAGATGAATGCTCTGCTTGATAAAAAAGTCAAATAAGCTGTGTAGAAACATAATAAATTCAATGTCGCTAATGCATAGTTTTAAGAACTAGCTTGAAAAGAAGAAGAAATAAAGAGTGACAGAAAAAGAGAGAGAGATATCTCTGTAAATCAAAATGTTTGGATATTATTACTATTGTATGTTTAATAATTAATGACTATGCTTGTTTACGTTATGCATCTCTATGAACCAAGGCATTTTAAAGCAAATAGTGATAGAGAGAAAGAATGTATGATAAATGAGAGTAAAAGAGAAAATACAAAAAATGTATGTTGTAGTTTTCAAAAAAGAAGAAAAAAACAACAACAAAGAATTCAAAAGAACATCAGAAGATAAATAAATGAATAGATATGATACCACAGGATTTGAGCTGGTTCCGTTATTCTTGAAGAACGAAAAATATTGATAAATTATGAATTTGACTTGAAACTGAGAAAAAAAAGTATCATTTGTAGATTAAAAAACACACAAAAAAAATTATCCCATACAAAAGAAGAATTCCACAACATCAATTGAATCGACTACTATTTTTGAATGTCTGCCTTAGGAAGAGAGTTAAATGAAGGTTTTCAAGATCCATATGGCAAAACTATCTCGGATACAGCTCCCCTTGTGCGTTCATAATCAAATGGAGCAATCTCAAACACTTCAAAACGCTCTTTTAACATGCCTCTTCAACGAACAGATCAAAATAACAACAACTACTATGATTAATAGCAACAACAGCCACTATCACTGTAAAGATAAGATTAGTAAGAGTAATAATAATCGCAGAGGAAGCTCGAAGATGATGGATCTGGGATGTCATAATTTCAGTAGATCTGCTAGAAGTTTCAGCTGAAGATGGAGGACATCATGAACATCATGTAAGGGTTTTAATCTAAAAATGGAGTTGCATCTGTTCCTGGTGGATCTACTACTGAAGGTGAACAACTGAAGAAAAGAACTGAAGTTCAAGAATTAAAAAGATTAAATGAAGAAATCTTCGAAAGCTAGCCGAGAGGGTCGGTATTTTCTGAAGATCAAGAAGAGCAAGTGTTTTCAGAATAAGCTGAGATGGAAAAGCAAAACAGCAGTTGCAATAGAAATAGTAAAAACATCAATTTCAATGACTCGAGAAACGATCCTAGAATTATTCCTCCTCCTCCTGTTTAGTTCTAGAATGAAAACTAACAGTAGAAACTGTACATTAGCACCTGCAATAGCATCAGTCAGAAGTTGAATAGTTGTGATTTTCACTTGGATTTGGAATCTGAGAATGTTCAATCCAGAAGATCGTCTGTTCTGCATTATTCAAATCAATAATAACAAGATAACAATAATAATTAAGAGGAAAATGAGGAATATTATCAAGAACAATAGCAATATCCATACCCTTAAGGGTCTTCACAGGTCCATGTGCCTATGAATCTATCGAAAGGTTTAAATCTATCTGAGGAATTACAATGTCAAGTTCGTTTATTTGAAGATGGATTTGCAGTGTTAAGTATCAATAATGGAATAGAATTGCCATAAGAAGAAGAAAATGGAAAAGTTATTGCTGTTTCATAGAATATTCATTTAGATGCGGAATCGTTTGGATCTCAATCTGAATCATTTTCTGAGTTGAAAACACTCAATCTCTCGAATAGTCACAAAACAAAAGAACACCAAAAATAACATTAAGATATTCTTGCTAGTGCTTACGGCTTCTAGTCAGGATAAATCACTGAAAACTCACCAAATAAATCAGAAATTAGCTTTACAAATTAAACTTTTAGTAATTCTGTCAATGCTAGTAATATAAATGGAAATGTACTCTAGATGAATAGACAGTATCATAATCACAATAATAATCAAAATGCTTTTAATCTGAACAATCCAATGGGTGCTAATGCGAATTCTCTCAACAGATTAGATAACAATCATGCTGAAAATATCCATACTAAGATTAATCATTTTGACTCGCATTCCTCTTCTTCTTCACTTTCTCCTCGTAGGTGCTCTCGAAAGGATGATAATCAGCATAGATCTTCGAAATTAGAGAGTCCTTTAGAGGAGGTTAATCGAGGTATGACACACAGTGGATTTGGTGTGCCAAATAGTAGAGATATTTAGAAACTCAGTGAATCCGAATAAATCAAAGAAATGAAGAAAAAGGCTATCTATCAAGACCCACAAAGTTTCAACCAACAATATTCTTTTTCCCATCATCTCCAACAGCATTAAGTTTATCCTAGTTTCAGAGGAATAATACCTCAGGATCATATTGAAGAAAATATACAACCTAATTAGAATCACACCCAAGGATTTCACAATGTAGATTTAGAGTATTAAAGTGAAGAGCTGCTTAGCACTATGCAAGAGAATACTAGCTAACTCTAGAAGAATCTTAACAGCTTTGGCGACATCCGCCAAGAGTATTTCTCAGTGGAAAGTTCAGACACCTAGCAATAAAAATATTTTCAATAGCAAAACGGAGAATCGAAATAGCAAGAATTCAGAGAGGAAATGTGCGATGCATTCTCACTAGACCCTCGAAATAAGCAGACTGCGTTCTAGATTGCATCAATTGGATTGATGAATTCATAGGAAAAATGTGCATAAGGTAAAAAGAAAAAAGAAGAAAGTTAATTATTTTTCCATTATTAATTAAGATTTCGTTTTCAAGAAGATTAGTACAAATCCAAGGAAGAACGTCATCGCGATTTTAAAAATGATAGCGCTTATTCAACTCCAGTTGCAGAGACTACGGAATCCCTATTTTTCTAGCAAGGGACTTTAAATTAAGATAAGAAAAAACAGCAAGAAGATGAAGATGGTGATGATGTAGAATAAACTAAATAACAGCGTTTCCTGCCGAAAATACCAGATAATAACAATATAAATCCTTAAAAAAATGAAATCTTGCTTGAAAAGTACTCCCAAGAAGTTAAGAGACTGCAGTAAGAAAACTTTCTCTAACGACAGGAAATCGTAACAAACCTTCAAAATAATCCTTATTTTTCCTCTTGCATTGTATTCTCTATTTTATCTCTTTTTCTTTTTATTGGCCTTGCTGTAGAGCGAACTCAGTGGGAAGTTATCTGGGATATAAGAGAGCAAGAGAGACGTTGAATTGGTTATATCCAGTTTGAAGCAGAATCTCGACTGGGTTACATCTCTTCTCAGAAAAAAGGAGGAAGATTACTTAACTCTATTTGAAAAATACGTAAAAAAAAAAGAAAGAAAAGTCTTCAAAAAGTCATGAATAATTTGAATGTTCTTGATTTTTCTTTTAGAATGGCGTTATCGAAAAAATGCAGCGGATCGAGTTCGCGAAGATCAGCAGCTACTCAGCAATAGGAAATAAGGAAAACACTCAATTGTATCATAATAATAGTGATTCTAACAATGATTACACTAAAAATCATGCAAATAATAACAACAACTCTAAGGTATCTACGACTAGCAAAAACAACAGAAGCAGCAGTAATAACAGCGGCGACGCATCACACTAAATGTCAGGAGTGCTTACAGAAAGCATCAGCAACAACAATAATAACTTCACATAACTACGAGTAAACTCCCTTTTCTTTTGTTATTCTTATCTTTAATGGATATGAGAAGTGTCATAATAAGTCTTTTTTTAAAATATTTGTAGCCTCCAATAGTGAGAAATGTAAAGCGGATAGTCAATTACGATGATCCCCATCAATTAGTAGGCAAGAACGCCAGCAATAGTAGCAGTAATCATGTTTCCAACGAGAACAGCAACATCTCTAACATTAGAGGTATGCCATCTTCGAATGTTTCTTCAATTCGAAGCCATCATTCGTTTAGCTCCCAAGAACACACTGACACAAATAAAAAGCATAATAGAATCAGCTTATCACCTTCAAGCTAGCAGAAAGGAATATATTAGGACTTTAGTGTGAAGATGCATTCAGGTTAGTAGTGTACAGATGAAAGAATATCTCAAAATGGATCTAAATCACAATTAATTGATTCCTCAAGAAATACAGAATCTACGAGAAATAGCAGCAGACACAGAGATCTTATGGATTCTTCGCTGTAACAACAGCAGATATCTTCATAATAATAGTTGAATACATATACAGCCGGAAGCGCTAATAACAAAATAAATGCAGCACCTATAAGTTCATCGATAATTCCAGTAAACATGGCTTCTCGAGGATACACAGATCAATTTAAAAAGCAGAAAAGCTACTAAAACACTTAAGGCATCGATGGCAGTAGTAATAAGCAATCCTTAGACGAGCTCCGGAGTTTCTGTTTACGCAAAAAATGAAGGAAATTGTTTAAAAGTTTAAAAAGACCAAATATTTATCACTTTTCACTTTGATTCTTCTTATACGTGTTAGATCACTTGTAATTAAAGACAAATGCAGACAAACATCACAAGGGGAGGGCTTATTTTTTATTTGAGAGGAATAAAAGTAACTTTGAATAGCTTGTTTGGTGGGAAATATCTTTATCTTGGCGTGCTTTGGTTTTTTTTGAAAATTTATCTTCCCACCTAAAATTGAAATATCCTCCTCGTAAATCTCGATTTTTGATTGGCGCTCATGGGGCTGTTTCGGTAGAATCAAATTCAATTTTTGAATTCCTGCGATTCCCTTTGATTTAATAGAGAAATCTGCTCATTCTCGCGGATTGATCATCCCCCTCTGATAATTACCAATAGTTTCTTCTTTATTTTTATTTTTAAGTGAGAGAGAATCCTTGTTTTTTTTTCCAAAAAAATGAACGACTCCTTACTGAGCAGCAATCCGAATCCGAACTAGGAGGATAACATAAGTGTTGTTGTCCGTATCCGTCCCCTCAACGACAGGGAAAAAAAGTAGAACGCTAAGTCGATTCTATCGATCGATAACTAGGATTCACGTAAGATCTGGATCGACTGCAAACCGGAGCCAAAATACTACATTTTCGACGATGTCATAGACGAGCATATCGACTAAGCTGCAATCTTCGAGAGAGTCGGCAGGAGACAAGCAGACTACTGCTTGAATGGTAATTTCAAAAATCCTGCAAAGAGGATAAATGCAGTTTTTTTTCGGATTTTTTCAGTTTCTTTTAATGTTTATTTTTTTGAATAAAAAAAGGATACAATTCGACAATTTTTGCATATGGTCAAACTGGTGCTGGAAAAACCTACACAATGCTAGGAAAGAGTGATGAGCAGAGAGGGCTGCAGCCGAGAGTTTTTGAGCATCTCTTCAGTGAGTTACTGAAGTTCGAGAGTGCCCGTGTGAGATGTACTTATCTGGAAATCTATAATGAACAAATCATCGATTTAGTAAGACATTTTTTAAGATTATCCAAGAAAAAATTCCAGGGGAAAGTTTAATGTGTTTTAAATGTCATAATATCATATTTGTCTGTAGTTTTCTCAATCTGGATGCACTCTACTCGTGAGAGAGGACTAAAAGAAGGGTGTATACATTGAAGGACTTAGTGAAGAGAAAGTAACAAGTGCAGAACAAGCCATTGAGTTATTAAACACTGGAGCCCGAAACAGACACGTGTCCGCCACACAAATGAACTTCGAATCGTCTCGCAGTCATTCGTTGTTTTCATTAACAATAGAAACCAAAGTAACATAAAATGGATTTAAAGTTTTAAAATATAAAAATAAGCTCTTTAAATGAAATAAAGGATTTGAAATAAAAAATTTAAATTTGAAAATCACACTCAGTCAAAATATACGCATTGGTTCTCCTGTTTTGAATTTTTACATTCATTTTATTATGAAAAAAAAGGAAAAAGAGATGGACATACAAGAAGAAAAAATCAAGTGTTCTAAATTTCATTTCGTCGACTTAGCTGGTTCAGAAAGATAAAATCTCACAGGAGCTGCTGGAGGTACTCTTAAAGAAGCCTCCAATATTAATAAGGTAAACAGAAACATAGCATAAGAGATAAGAAGAAGTTACATTTATTTTTAAAATATCTTATTATTATGAATGAGATTCATTTTTTTCCCTTTATTTATCTAACAAATCCTATTAAAATTGAACACTAAAATATCCTTGATATGTTTGTTTTTACAGAGTCTAACTGTGCTGGGCTGTGTTATTAATGCCCTGGTTGAAGCAAGTACATCATCCAAGGGAAGACATATTCCTTACAGAGATTCAAAGCTCACCTTTATCTTGAAAGACAGTCTAGGTGGAAATTCTAAAACTTGTATTATCTCAGCTGTTAGTGATGCATCTATTTCCTTTTAAGAGACCCTCTCAACACTGAAATTCGCCTAACGAGCTAAGCTCATCAAGAACAAAGCACAACTCAACGAAGAGAGTTGCGTGAGTGATGTTCGAGTACTCAGAGAAGAAATCAAGTAACTGAAAATGCGGCTAACTTAACTGAGAGTCGCCGAGCCATCTGTAGACTAATAATTTGCATTAGGAGAGCTCAAAGAGAGGCTACGAAGAGCAAACGAGGAATGTTCTTAACAAGAGAAAGAATATTAGTTATAAATCAGTGCCTTAAAAGCTGAAAGCAATAAATTCACCAAACTCATCACTGACATGACAAATCAATTCAATTCTAACTTAGCTTATGATATCTCCTCCCATTTGATTATCGCATCGCAGCACCACAAGCTGAATAGAATCATCAATAGATCTTCATCGTCTTCCTAAATTTCAGCGAGTGCTTAGATGCAAGAAGAAAAAGACGCAAATTACGACATCGAAGACACTGAAAAGTTATGCAAGAATCGCAAAACGAAAAGACAGTAAGACTTCTAGAATAGTGAAGCTTCTTAGAATGAGCAGCAAGACGACTAATTCATTTCGGAAGAAGACGAAGAAAATAACAGGAATATTTAGATTGACGAAGATCCTGATGATGATATCCTAGAGAATCGCATCGAACTTGCGAATCTTAGATAAAAAGACATGCAATTTGTGGATTCTCTAGATGGACTCATCGCTAAAATGGAGCAATCCATCCAATCGAGAAGAACTCTCGCATAGGCACTTAATGAATAAGGTATTTTAGTGATATATTTGATATTAAATTTACTTAACTTTTGTTTGTAAAAGGCATGATGAACGATTGGACAACTCCTGAGAAGATGAGAGCATGCGAAATAGGGATGAAAAGCTTAAGAGAAGAGTACGTACATTAGTTATCGTGCTTACAACGAGAACTAAGAGAAACAAAAGCTCAAAAACGATAATTAGAATCATAAATAAATACTGAAAAAATGTTGAATTAATCCAAATAACGATCAGAATCTACTGGGGAGTTAACTGGCAGAGGCAGAAGCAGCAGTACTAACAATATTTACACTTAGTAAGAGGGTGATCTTATGAAAAAGTTAGATATTTCTGAGTAAGAAAAGCAGCAATTACGATTTGAAATCCAACAACTCAAAGAGCAGTAGCAATCACAGCAATAACAGGAGGCGTAGCAAACACAGATCTCAAGTTAATTGCTGTCATTGCAGGAATAATTATCGTAAAAGCAGCAAATGGAGGAATTACTTCGTGAGAATGACTCACTTCGCGGCAGGGTTTAGTAGTTAGTATCCGAAGTAGAAGATCTTATGAACAGCAGTGTCGCGATGCTGGATGAGACTGCTCAATGGGAAATCGATAGATAATAAGAAAAAAATGAATTCTAAACTCAAATTGACAATCTCATCGATACTGTTCAGATGCTCACAACTGATAGAGACACATTAGATGAAGAACGAAAGCATCTTTAAGATTAGCTGAAGAGGATGGAAAATGACAGAAAGGAAGAAGAATTGAGGGCTTAAAACGATTAGATTATGGAGTTGAATAAGAGAATCGAGGAATTAATCGCTGAGAATGCAAGAATTGCTGAAGAAAAAATGCAGATTTTAGGATAATATGAAGCTATTGTGATGGACTAAACTGAAGTTTAGAAGAGTTTTGAAAGAGTCAACGTCGATAGGGAACGCGCTTTGCAGGAATGTGATGGATTACGAAGAGATAATGCAACGATTTTAGGCGATTACACTAGTATCATCGAGGATCTGAAGATTGCAATGGAGAATTACGATAATCTAAAGCTTGAGAATGATAAATTCATCGAAGTTAACGGTAGTTTGAAGAGCTAACTCGAAGAATTCATGAAAAACAAGTAAACAATGCTGGAAGAAAATCAAAAAGTTAAGACTGAGAAGAATGAATTCCAAGATTCCGCTGTTAGATATTAGCAAATTAATAGCAGTTTAAATGAAGAAAATGAATCCTTGAAGACAGCAGCTGGGTAATTATTGGACTTAAATGATGTATTGCAAAAGGAGAAGGAATCGATGGAGAAGGCTTATTAGGTTTTGAAGTAAGAAAAAGAAGAAATAGCTGATGAAAATGAATAAATCAAAGTGAATTTAGAGTCAATAATACTTGAAAATGAAAGTGGTTCTAAGGCAGAGAATGAAAGGCTTCAGGAATAGATTGAGGAATTCAAAAAGGAGGTGTAATAGGAGTAAGTTATGAATAGTAAGTTGTTTGGAGAGAACTAGGGATTGGAAGTGGAAATTGAAAAATTACGTGAATAAATCAAGGAACTTGTGAAGAAAAACTAGGAATTATTGGATAATCTTGAGGTATTAACAGAGAAGAATAGTAAATTAGATTTGGATATTGCGGAAAGCAAAGAGGAGAATGTTAAAATGTAGGTTGCAAATGAGGATTTACTCGCAAAGTTAAAGATGATTCAAACGAGCAACGGGGAAAGTATTCAAGTGAATGAAGAATTGTAGGTTGAACTTGAGAAACTAACAGAGGAAATTATTGGTTTGAAAGATTAAATTGAATCTCTTGAGTAGAATGTTAGAATTCTAAGTGAGAAGAACAATGAAATGAATGAATAGAATGAGAATTTAATGGAGGAAAATAAAGAATTTAGGAGTTAAATTGAAGGAGAATAAGCTAAGAATGAACAAAGTGTTTAGGAAAATGGCAATTAGAATATTGAAATTAGTAGACTGAGTGGTTTGGTTGAAGATCTCAAAGAAATCAACGCTGAAAGAGACCAAGAGAACGAAAAAATTAGAGTTGAAAAGGAAGAATTGCTGGCGGATATGGAGGGTTTGAAGACTGAGATTTAGAAGATTCAAAGAGCAAATGGAGACCTTTAGATGGAATAGATTTCCGAAGTTGAGAGGAATAACAACTTGATGATGAACAACGAGCAATTAATTGCTTAAAACACTGAGTTAAAAGACCAAATAAGTGTGCTAAATAGATTCTAAGAAGAACTCAAGAATCTGAACAGTAATTTCGCTGAAGATGTTCAAAAAATTAAGAATGAAAAGGAAGTTCTTAGGGGATAGATTGAGGATCTGAAGAACTAGCATACTTTGGATGATTCATAGAAGGAAATGGAGTTCTAAGAGATGTAAACTGAGATGGGAAATTAGACACAAGAACTTAATGATAAACTTACCGAATAGCATGAAAAGATGGCTAAACTAATTGAAGAAAAGGAGACATTATAACTATTCAATGGCAAGCTTCAAGCTGAGATTGAACAAGTGAAATAAGAGTTAGAATCTATGTAAGCTGAGAACAATACTTCTAAAGAGAAACTCGACTAAATGGCTTCATCAAGTAACGGCATTCAACGATCGAATAAAGACCTTTAGAATTCCTACAATTCCATTCTGGAAGCGAACAAGATCTTATCGAACAGTAACATGCAAATCATCGGATAGAACAACATCATCAAAGTGCAACTCGATGTGCAGAATAAACTCAATGACGATTTGTCGAATGTAAATTATGAATTAACGCAAAGCAATGAGATGGCAAAGTGTGAGATTAGAGTGCTCAAAGAGGAGATTTAGAAGTTCGAAGTGAATAGAGTTCAAGGGAATGAAGATGTTCATAAGTTGACTTAAGAAAACAGAAAGTTAATCCAAGAAATTGGGCATTTCTAAAAGGAGATCGAGGAGTTTGAGAAGGAATATGAAAAACTAGCTGAGGAGAATGACTGCGGTAAAAGGGAGATTGATGAGTTGAATTAAAGGATTTAGGATTTGACACTTGCAGATGGCTAGTAGAATGAAGAAATTGCATAAATAAAGTAGGAAAATAAAGGATTCATTAGATAAATTCAAGAATTAAAGGGAGAAAATTATAAGATTTAGAATGAAAAAGAGAGTATTTAGATTTCTCTCGAGCAAGCTCAGGAAAGGAATGAAATCATATTGAAAAGTATTGATTCGGTATCAGAGGAAAACACTCATTTCAGATAATTACTCGAAGAATCAAATAAATCAACTGAAGATCTTAAACTCATCAACTGTGATTTGTTTAAAGCCAATGAATATACTAGGCAAGAGTGCAAGGAATTGAAGGAATAAATGAAACAGTAATAAACTAATAATAGCAATAATAGTTAAGCTAAGGAATAGCAATTCAAGGCAGAATTAAGTAGATTAAATGAGAAAGTTTAATAAAAAGTTGATGAAAATGCTAGGTAAATGAAAAAAATCGATGGATTAGTTGAGGACAATGGGAGGTTAACTGAGAACATTGAGACGCTAACAAATTAGAATTTAGCATATAACGCTGAGAAATTTAATTTCAAAGTCGAAATTGATTCACTGACCAAGATGATTGAGGAATTGAAGATTTCAAATGGCAGAAAGGATAAAGATAATGGAGTTTTGTAGTAAATCAATGCAGAATTAAATGATACGATCGCAAAGATTCATAATGAGAATGAGAATCTTTAGATGGCTTTGTTTGAAACGCTTGAAATGAGTAAATCAAATGAATAGAGTAAGGATTCAGAGAAAAAGGAGAATTCTAAATTAAAGTAATAACTGGATGCTCAAGGTAGATAAATTGAGGAATTAAATACCAAGAGCAGTGCGTTAAGAGAGAATTATGAAAAACAATTGACAAGTTTAACGTAGACTAAGGAGAAATAGATCAAAGAGTTAGCAGATAGAATGAATTCAGGAAATGAAAAAATCGATGGTTTAATGAAGGAAAATACTGAATTAAAAAGGTAAATTAAAGATCTATTGTCTGCAAATAAGAATCTGCATGCAGATAAAGAGGTTACTCAGGAGACTATTAAGGGATTAAGAAAACAACATGAAGTGGATGTATTCAATCTGAGTGAATAATGCAAGAAATTACGAGAATAATCTTAACAGGATGTTAAATCACTAAAAGAACAATAATAGAGTAGTTAATCAAGTTTACTAGCGGAATTATCAGCTGCAACTTAGGAAAAGAATAAAATCTTAGAAACTTATGAATCGTCAGTGAAGAACATCAGTAGTTTGCATTTAAAGGTGAATAGTACACTTACTGAACGAAATCATGCGAGCTAGTAGAGAGATGCAGCATTGTAGGAAAAATACTCCCTGACAATTGAAAGAGATTAGCTAATGCTCCAGAAAAACAGTGCGATTTCTGAAAGAGACATTGCAATAAAGGAAAGGGATGAAACTATCAAAGAACGAGATTCAGCCATTGCAGAGATCATCACAGCAATTAATCAACGCGATCAAGTTGTTTAAGAACGAGATTTGATCATCGAAGAGAAGGAAACATTGCTGAAGGAGAAATATCAAGGCGTAGTTGCAGGAAGAGAAGATAGACTTGAAAAGGAACACGTAGCTTAGTAGAGAGACAGCGCTATTGCGGAGAGAGATGAAGCGATTTAGGACAGAAACAGATTGAGTGCGGATAACGAAAATTTGCTAAACGAAAAAGATGCACTTTTGTAGGAGAAATTAGTCCTCATGCATGAACGAAACAGTGCGATTAGCGTAAGAGATTCCGTGCAATTAGAGAAAGAAGTCATCGAAGAGGAGAATCAAACGTGGAAGAAAATGAGTAAGGAATTGAAGAAATAAATGAAAACGCTAAAAACGATGAATTCATAACGTGGATAAGCTGGTAAATCACTGGAAAATGATGGATCAGAACAGAGAACCTTAGATTTAGAAGATGAAGAAGAAGCGAATGACACGCTAAGTTAGGATGATGACGATGACGATTGCATGGATAATGAGGATGAAGGAATCGACAGTGAAGATGAAGACAACGCAATGGATAATGCAGGCAATACAATTAACAATAATATTAGTAACACAACAATTTTAATGGATGAGACGAGTAATTTAGAGCATCAAATCCATAAACTGTCGAAGGAAATCACGAAGTTATATCGCGAGATTCAGTAATTGAAGGACGACAACCAAGAGTAAATCGATTCGTTAAATGAAAAAATATCGAAATTAAAAGCGAAAAGAGCTATTCTTAGAGAAAAACTTATCAATGTGCGAATAACTCATTAATCTGAGCTAGGAGATTAGTAAACCACTATTGACTCATTAACAAAGTAGAATTCTGCGTTGAGAGAGTAGTTAACTGGACTTAAAGGAAAAAATACTACTCTGAAGGATTCGAATGTTAAACTCTAAAGTGAATTGTATTCGTATAAATACTAAGGGGAATCTGAGTAAATCAATCAAGAAGGCTAAGAACGTGAAGAAGAAGAGTACGTTTCAGGGTTAGAAGATGCTGAACTTGGATAATTGTAGGATTACGATGTATGCGAAGAAGAATTGAATGAAGGAGATTTCGAACAAGATAAAGAAAAATAATCAGAACAAAATGGAACAATCCAGAATAAGTAGGGACTAACAAAGTTGTAGGTAAATAACAGTATCAGTCATGCCTTGGCTGTGATTGAGAAGCTCAAAGCATAACTTGTTAAGAAAAATGAGATTATCGATAGCGCGCAGAGTAAATTAAGAGAATCAAGCCTCGCATTGAAATAATTGCAAGGTGCGCACAGGGATGTCATCGCTAAGTTGTAGTAATCACAGACGAGAATTGAGAACATTAAATAAAAGAGTAAATTCGTGAAGGAATCGGAGAAATTCGTGAGAGATTGCGAGAAAAAGATGCAGGAACAATCGTTAGAACATCAAAATGTGTATTTCTAGCTTGAGATAAAACGACTCTAATGCAACGAAATCAGCATGAAATTCAATGAATCATAGGATAAGATCTAACTCTACGAGGCACAGTTGCTGCAATACAACAATGAGTTATTGAAAGTTAGAGCAGATTCGATGGTGCGACTTGGAGAAGTGCAGAGTGATTTGGAGAAAATGACCAGCAAGAATAAAGGGTTGGAAGAGACATTCAATACTTTGCTGATTCAGTATAGTACACTTAACACTCAGCACAAGGCTATTAGCTAACAGCCAACGAATGATAAGGTCGTCCACAAGCTGACTGCAGAGTTAGAGACGAAAACGCAGAAAATCAACGATTTGCATGTGTATCTTGATAAATATGCTGCGAATATTAGGAAATTAGATGAAAAACAAGAAGAACAAATTGCCGTGATGGATGTAAGAGACAACTATAACAGCTAATTGCTATTCATTCTTATCCGTTATGAATTTACTAATTATTAATTTGCTTGTTTGATTTGTTGTAGGATTAAGAAAAAAGGATTTCCGATTTGGTTTCCTTGGTAGCTGAACATGAATTCCATGCAGGTGTCGCTTCAGATTTCATAGATCAGCTTAAAGTACAACAAGTTCAATCGGAAGCTATCTTAAAAGAAGTAACCTTGAAGGAAGCCACGCTGAAAGAAGATTCGTTGAATCAAGCTCATGTCGCTGCGAACGACTAAGAACTCATGAAATTTATGACGAAAAAAGCTGAGAAATACAAGAGAAAATGCAGGGAGATTCTCGCGTACAAGGATAAAGAACTTGGTGTGCGAAACAAATCCTACACTGCCTTGAAGGAAAAACTTCGTGGCGCGAAAGTGAAAATGACTGCATTGAAGGAGCATCTCTAACTCTAAGCAAATTGCATTGAGGAGCTGCGTAGAAATCTGGAAAATTCTAGTGAACAAAAAGTGCACGAATTACAGAAAGAATGCGAGAACTTCAAAATCCTTCTGCAACAAAAGCAAGTGAGAATCGAGTAGCTAGAGAGACTAGAAAGCTTATCGAGTGACTTTGGCGCACTAATGGAGTAGAACAAGTAAGCTTATTCCCATAATTTGATGGTACTCCGAGATAAAGACCGCAGATTGTCGTAATCTCAAAAACTCTAAGACTAAGTACTCTCCACCCTTCAAGCCATAGTATTGAAGCATAGTTACAAGGATTTCCCGGAAATCAACAGAATCATATAACCTGTTATCTCCATGGTGCAGGCTGCTATGGAAAAAAGCAACTGCAAACTGTCAGAACCTTCGAATCTCTTAACACCATGCATAGATGAGAGTTTACAGTAGCAATATGAATAGTCACAGCAGGAGTGTAAGCAATAATAATAGTATTAATCATAGCAGTCATAATAACAGCTGTAATAGCAGTAATAATAACAACAGCACTAATAGCAATAACAATAACAATAGTAATAATTCCAGTAATAGCAGTAATACCAATAATTGCAGTTGTAATAGCAATAATAGCTGTAGTAATAGCAATAACAGCAGTAGTAATAGCAATTATAGTCCAGGAGAGAATCCTCTTTGCCTTCATCTAGATCATATTCTTCTGGCAATACAATTGGATAATATGCACATTCAAGTAATTCTATTCTAGTTGAATAAAAACTCAAACATCCAGCTGACACACAAGCTGCGATGATCCAGCAACAATCCAAGCTCCCATAGGTCTAATCTTAATTGGTTCTACAAAATCAAGACAAAGAGAATATCAACTCAGTGAATATTCCTAGCAGCAACGCTAGCAATACAAACAACTAAAATTACGGATTCAAAGCACCTACAACAACAACTGGTATGGCTACTAGTAAAAACTAAATAATCTTCACGACTCATCATTTGGATACCAAATAGCAGCAAACTGGATTATTTGAGAAGTCTCACAAGCACAAGATTCACTCAGCTAGGGAATCAACTCCTGTTTCCCCAAGATCACATTTACGCACTAATATCGTTTCTTCGAAGGTAAAGGGCCTGAAAATTTAAAAACCTACATTATCTGCTACTTCTAAAGAGTTCCCCAGTCAGATAGTACCTTCTTCCTCTTAG
>Ga0302271_10002387_pt1 | contig 16975 bp, 7 predicted proteins | sample III_Bog_N1_1_FD_198767 | JGI IMG/M metagenome (GOLD analysis project Ga0302271, IMG submission 198767) | Peat permafrost microbial communities from Stordalen Mire near Abisko, Sweden - III_Bog_N1_1 | ecosystem: Environmental > Terrestrial > Soil > Wetlands > Peat | place: Sweden: Abisko...
CCGATCTCCCAACCCCAACCCCAACCCCAACCCCAACCCCAACCCCAACCCCAAAAAATAATTCCAATTTTCAATGTTAAATTTATCAAGAAAATTGATGAATTTTTACTTTTAATACATAATTAATTAACCTTTACAAAAAAATGAGCGTAGAAACTCAGAGGGAAAATGATAGTTCAGATTTTAAATTTAATTTTGAAATCATCAATATCTTATATCACAAGATTCTGCAGACATGATCTGGATGCCACAAAGGAACTGCTATTGATATTGTTGTTAAGTCTACTCTTATTAAGTTACAATTTAATTTAATTGTCTTTATCAAGAACGAAACCACCTGGTTAAGGAAGTCGACTATTTGCAAAAGAAAGAGGTCCTTAGGGTCTTATTTTTTTTCGATTTAAACTTTCTGCCAACTATGAAAGAGGATCAATATCATACAGATTGTTGTTAAAATCGCTATTAATTCCTTTGTTTCCTTAAATAACAGGATTATTAGAGAAGTATGGTTATCTATCTACTTATTATTTGTCGAATAGAGATTTTTCAGAATTTTAACCTCCACTAATAACTCTATTTTCAAATGAATTGATATTTGTGTTTAATTTACAGTTTTATTTTTCAATACATGTTTTTTCCTGAATAGCAGCAGAGTAAGATGACTAAGAATTGGAGTAGTTATCTTCTTTGTTTTCTTTGTCTTCATCAAAGTACTTTATCATTCCACTGAGCTTTTTGTTAAGTTACTAATTATTAGACAATTATTTTACAATACATGGCTGCTATTTTTTGCTTTCAACTTTTTTAATTATTTTTAAGATCTTAAAATCTTGCTAAGCGGATCCAGGTTACATTGAATCTTAGGTGATTATATTGAATTATTTATCTTAAGAAGGATTAGATGCTTGAGTTGGAGAAAGATAAGGAATTCTAGAAGAAAATGAAGAAAAATCTTGGTCTATTATCTTGGAAAATGCACTTTCTTTAGATATTTTGATGATTTTCTTTTTGATTGGCTGATGATGATCAATTGCGAGACATGGCAAACTTTATTCAGAAAGTTACTGGAATTTTAATTGATTTTTGGAATGTACTTTGTCAGGCTACAATTTCAAGTTAGAAGACTATGATTCTGTCTGGTTAAATGTGCTGCTCTCATCGAAGGTCGATGCAGTTCTTAAGGAAGGCACTGGATGACGGGATACGGAATAATTACTTGCTTGACTTGGTAATGGCTGGTTCAACCCAGAATTCAAGGAAGATGGAGGAGAAGGTTGTTGTGTTTATTATCTTTGTAGTTTATTCATTTTTTCTTGTTGCCATTTCAATTGAGTAGCTTAAATGTTTTAATATGTGTTGTCTGGAATTATAGGGAAGGAACCTTCTTCCTTAATACAATTTTTCTTAATTTAATGCTAGAGAATTTGTTTTTACACTGAGGGTAGCATGTTAGCTGAAGGATGAGCTTGAAGACTTAGAATACGCTAGCGTTGCAATTTATGGTCACGAGTGGTTAAAACATTATTATTATTATCTTCTAAACTGCAGTCATATCTCTATTTTAGCATTGTATTATCATTTTCAGTGATAATTTGTTCTTGAGTTTCTTTAATGGTATTATTAATGTTGTTGTTTTAGTTAATTGTCTTTGCTCTAAATCGATGAACAATGCTAGGTAAAAGTGGAGCTTATTCAACAGGATTTAGTTTGATCAGATCTTTCTAGTACAGTGAAGATGGTGCTATCAAACAAATATTGTTCTTTTCACTGTAATACTTTGAGTTTTATTCTTGGCTTTATTGATTCTGATGATGGAGGTGCTCTTGTTGAAGAGACAATCCTCGCTTAATTCCTTGTGGCTGTAGTTACTACTTTTTTAGTTCTTCCATCGCGAAAATATGTTCAAGGCATTACTTAGCTTGAACTCCACAGTCAGTTAAATTCTCTTGAAGGTTCACAAATTGAACATGGATTTATTGCTGGAAGTTCTCAAAGAAATCATCAACTTCTTTTTAACTCGATTCTATTTTTCCAGGGGAAGACTTATTCAAGACACTGGGTGAGTCAAAATCGTGGGGAGTTGGTCTCTTTCTATGAATTGGTGAGTCCATTTGCTTCGAAGGGATCATGGAATTCAAGTTGGGAAACAAATTGTTTTGATGTTTCTTTCTTTGTTCTAGATTTAAAAATAGATCAAATTACGTTTAGCTGTTCAATTTGATTGAAATGAAATAGAAGTAGCAGCCAAGTATTAATTGTTTGATTTGGATAATTAAATATATCTAGCTAACTTTTCTTTCTGCGATTTGAATTTATGTAGTATGTTTTCCCTCTTGAATTTTTAAATATTTTTCAGTTGACTGATTGCGGTGAAAGCAAGCAGAGTAAGTTCTTTTGATTTTGCCTGAACTTTTCCAAGAAATCTAGCTTCGTTATGTAAGAATCGTGTAATTTTTGTGATATTATGTATCTTTTTAAAATTATTTGCTTTGTAGCATTGAAAATTGAAGAATTAAACATATAATATTTTCCCTTATTTTAGGTTTCACACAAGTTAAATGAAACAACTCAAGCTTGAGTCATTCTTCAATGACTTAAATATTCTTCATATTTTTTTTAAAAATGACTCTTTCTTGTGCTTCATTTTTCTTGATAATGGCTAAAAAGTTAAAATTACTTTTTTAATTTAGCAGTATTTCTTAATTATGTGGAGTTATATCATCTTTTTCACTTGAAAAAAGTCAGTTTTATTAATTTACTAAAAAATTCCTAAAAGCGGATAGAATATTCCATTTTTAAACATGCAATCTGATTCAACATCTTTACTTGCACCTAATGACTCTGAAGAGGTGATCTAAATAGTTGATATTGATAACAACCCAGTAGGTTCAGCTACAAGGGGAGAAATGAGATAGAAAGAGCTTCCTCATCGCACTACTTATGTCATGCTTGAAAATTCCAAAACTGGAAAATTATATGTGCACAAAAGAAGTATGCTGAAAAAATGGTGTCCTGGTCACTGGGGTATTGCTTTTGGGGGAATAGTTTTATTCCAAGAATCGTATGAAGACAGTGCGCTTCGTGAGCTCCAAGAGGAAGCAGGAGTCAACGGGAATCTCATTCCTCTATTTGAATTCTTGCATAATGTTCCACCTAGCATTCCAACTTGGGGGAAGGTATTTTATGCTCGAACTTCAGAGAATCTAACGCTCTAAAAAGAAGAAGTCGATGAAGTAGTTGAGATGAGTATTGAAGAATTGCGCTAAAACTAAACTAAAGATGGAGCTCCTTTTGCTTAAGACTCTAAAATGGCGTTAGATATTTATCTAAAAGATTATGAGAAGTACAAGAGTTTAATAGAGCAAGCACAGGATTTAAAATAGAAAGAATGATCAAATGAAGACGAAGGAATTGATGTTTCTATTACATAATAAAATAGTAATAATTTTCAGTAGCTAAATTATTAAAAAAGTTGATTCTTTATCTAATCCAGCTACTCTGAATATATTCTGTGGGTCATATTCTCTATCAGCTATTATGTTCTAAATTTTTAATTATTTTAATGTAAATAATACAGATATTGTAGTTTCTAAGCTTTTTATTCAGCAGCCATTGTAAAATATTATCATTTTACCAGCATTCACTATTATTCTTGATAAAAAACCAAATCAAAAGAATTGCAATTTTTTATGGACAATATCTTTGAATGAATCTAGCTTTTCAATAACAATATTTTAGGAAATAACATAACTGAATTCTGAATTGTGAGCAGGCTCGCCTTAAATTTGGTCGGTCTCAAAAACCATAAAAGAAACAATATTGTTTTCAAAACTACTAAAAATTAAGATAGTAAATTCCCAAATAAATTTAGAAATTTTAGGAGTTTCTTTCAAAAATAACCCTTCAGCTACGATGACATTAATAGGGTGTTATTTTGTGCGATCAAGATTAATTTAGTTGAATATTATTGAAAGAAACTAAATTAATTATATTTTACTTCTTGTAGAACAACAGAATAATATTCTACAAAAATATAGAAAAAATATTCGATTTCTAAAATGGGAACAAAGGACTCTAAACTAATGCAAGAACAAAAGGAATTCGAAGTGACAACATATTCTCATTTTGAGTGGTCCAATGCAGACTTCGTGCAAGAATTGGAATCAGATAAATATGGAAATGCTAAACTCTTAAGAATCGATACTGGAGACACAATTGAACATTTCATGACAGTAGAAAGGATGGCTTCATAAAAAGAGGAGTTTAATGTAATATTTCGAGAAGCTATGAGAAGGAAAATTCAATTTGCGTGCTGTCCATATTTGATTCAATGCTTAGATGTTATCAAATAAAAATAAGAGGCATACTGTGGAAATTTCTACAAAGTCCAAGCACGGTTTGAGTTTGTCAGCTTGACACTGGAGGAAGAAATACTCAATAGAAAGAAAGCAAAATTAGCTTTTTTGGAGAAGGAAATATTCTCAGTAATCTCCGATGTAGCAAAGGGAATTTAATTCCTGAGAAATGAAGGAGTAACCCATTAGAGAATCTAACCTAAAACCATCTTCTTATCGTAAGAAGGAATCTGCAAACTTTCCGACTTAACGCTGTTTACTGGAGTGGAAGCTAGCTCAGAGTATTTATCGTTTCTCTATGAAATGAATCACAACTGCTATCTTTCACCTGAATTGCTAACAGCTCTTCTACATAGACAGCTCATTCCACAGCATAATATTGAAAAAAGTTAAGTATTTTCATTGGGATTATGTGCACTTGAAATCGCATTGCGAGAATCAATCCAATCAATATTTGACTTGAATGAATGTATTGTCGTGCAATCTGAGCTAGATAGATTATTAAACCAAGTGAAGCATATTTATTCTCAAGAGTTTGTTGATGTTGTCTCTGGAATGCTTTCTTTAGATCTTTCAAGCCGTTCAAAGATTGAAGAAGTTATAAAAAGAGCTACAACTAACTTAATTACATAAACTGAAGGCAATCAAGATTCTCCTTCAAAACCTACAAAAAGAAGCAAAAGCTGCATTTAGAAATCACCCTTATATCAATGGGAAAAGATAAAATTGAAAAATTCAAGGGATAAACAGGTATGCATGCAAAATCAAGCAAGTCTGCTACATAGGGAAGGACTTTAATAGTCTAGTTCTAGCATCAATAAACATGAATTTTAAGTCAAGAATTAAATCCAAAAAGAAGGAAGAGAAGAAGCAAATATCCTAAATGGCATAGGCTATCCTAAAATTTCTCCTTTTCTTTTGGAGGTTTAAAATAGTGCCTTTGCTTGTGATATTGATCCTCCGTTAGTTAGATCATTTAGAAATAACCTCGAATAAAGTAAATTATACTAAACACCTGCAAGCAATTTTCTCAAACGAGATAATCACAATCCATTGCAAGATTCCTCAAAAAACTTAGATTCTCAGCAAACTTAATAATACAGCAAAACCGACGTGAATTAATAAATTTACTTAGAACTGCCTCAGCCTACTTAAAAACATTAAGCTTTTGCTTATTAATACTAAGGAAATGATTCAGTTTTTTAGGCAAAAAATCACAAAAGTCTTCAAAACAACTCTAAAACTAAGGATAATTCTTGTAATACACTCGAAATCAGTCTCTATCAGCAGTAGTAAGAATATGGCTATGGACAAAAACAAAAACAATTCTATGAATAGCATAAAAATTGTCCAAGAGATATTGCATGTTTACAGAAAACTACCTATCCAAGTCTTTTCATTAATTCACCTAGCAACTAACTGTGTTTATCCACTAATTAAGAGGATTCTCTTTAAAGGAAAAGAGATAACCTCTAAAGTCAATCATCTTCACCATACAGTATCAAATACCTCCCAGCTATAATCTCTATATCTCCATTGAGAAAAATAAATATTCAATAAAAAGACCTTTTAAATACTGAAGATGATAAAACTACAAAAACGACTATGATTTCTACTCAAGTAAGTGCAGTCTAATCACCATAGAACTACTCAGAAATCAATGAGAAAGTCAAGTAGTTGTTTAAGAATAAAAATTAAGTAAATTGTATGAATAATTATATTCTTAGTCCTGATAACAATAAAACCTTTGGGAAACAAGATCAAATCGATTGCTATATGTATCTAAGAAATAACACTAGCATTAATGATTTCACTTAAGCTGATACGAACTTGATCAGCAGCTATGAACTCTAAGATATTAAAATACCTCTAAAAGTATAAAATAGTTAGGAATATTTTGATAAGCTCCTTGATAAAATCAATTAAATTGAACGTAACCTTGTTTCTACATCTTAGAGTAAATAAAAATTACTTTCAAAGGCTACTTGTTTGAAGGAAATATCATCAAAACAGGATTGCTTCAAATAGAATATGGAAATATTAAAAAGAGATCATAAAACATCGTATTGGGCTAACAATTATAATAAAAATAAGGCTAAGAGTACATAACCTCATTCTTTTCTTAAAACATGTTGATTTTAGTTTATATTTAGGCTCAATTTAATAAAATTGTTGGATTTTCTGTTTTTTACATTAGAATATCAACAACAACAAAAAAGTATTGATTCCCTGAAATATTAAGAAATTTAGATAATTGTGTTATCCTAATCATAATTCATTTCATTTTTTGACGAAGATATGGATGCTATTTATCATTTCTTAAAAACTCTGTTGAAAGTAAGTAAATATTTGTATGTATGGTTTGTTTGTTTGCTAAAAATAGATAGTAACTAAAAAGTGACTCTCTTGTGTATTCAGAAGTACATGTCTTAATTAGTCTTGATTGGTGAAAGCAGTATGGGAGGAAGAACAGGAGCAATGATCTTAAAGTAGGCAATCTGAACTTATATCATGGCTTCATATTCTAGTTAGAATTGTCGATAAATTTAACTGAGAATCTTGCAGCTGATTAAAAAGAAGAAGAAAACAATCAAAAATAACCAATATAAGAAAGCAAGACATAGTTATTTTTACGGAGGGTTGATTAAGATTTAGCAAAAAGGAGCTTATTACTGTTTAAATAACGGAATCCAATCATGAGCTTCCAAATCATTGTATCTAACTCGAAAATAGACTTATATTTTCAAAAGATTATTTCTTTCTAGATTTACTTGAATAGTAGCGAAATTTTCTTTAGAAGTGTAAGTCTGAGAATAGATTAGCCTAGCACTTAGATACTTTTCTTTGTCAGATTATTTGCTCTATGAAATAATTATTATAATAAAATCTCGCAAGGAAATATTCTAAAAAATAATAAAATAAATTAATTAGTACTTAAAATTTAATCTCAGGATCTTCAGCTAAGTAAGGTTTGCAAGGAATTAGAAGGTCTGCGCGTTCTTAATACTACTGAAACTGACCATAAATGCAGCAGGGAAAATATTTAAAAATATGTATGTATATCTAAAAGTAAAGAGAATTTCTTGTTTTCACTATTTGGTATTGAACTTTTGTGCTTTGGCTTGGAAAAGCACCCATTACTTTATTAGATATTATAATATTTAAGTAATTAATATTTATTTTTATTTTTTACGTGCAACTGAGATGCAGTTAGACAAGGTGTCTGCAATTTCTGATCTTTTTTGTGATCGATTCAATGTTTCGTTACTTATTAAACATCTGAAAACTTTAAAAAAATACAATACAAACACTGAGAACTAAAAATGGATAGGATGGGCTTTTAAAAATATAATATTAAATCTAGATTTAGTTTATCTTTTTTTTAGATACTAAATCATAGAATTATGATAAATATCTTCATATTTTTTTTTGTTTTGTGTTTGTTTTGTTTATTTTCAAGCTCAATACTAAAAAAACCAATTAAAAACCTGAATTTAATGCCTAAACATCTGAGTTGAGTTGGGTATGTCAATGCTTCATCATCAGCGTTAATCTTTTCTGTTATGCATTCTCTAATAAAGAAATCAACATTTTCTAATTTATTTTCAACAAGAAATCATTCATTTTTTATGTTAACTAGAAATCAAGTTGAAGAGACTGAAGATGGATGAAATTCCCGATATCCTTAGTGAATTGCAGAATAGTGCTGTATGCAAGAGTATTATGGCTAAGCAAGAATCAAAAAATAAACCCTTATTGAACCGAATTAACTCTAACACGAAGCCATTTCAACCTGAAATTGATGACAAGACATAGCAGCTAAGAAAAAACCTAAATTCTCTTTGAAATCAGCAGAAATTGCTCATCATTAAAAATAAGGAATCTTTTTGATGCAAAAACAAACCAAAAATTAGGAAAGTAACCCAAAAACAATTTCCAATTAATTTACCCGGAGTGTATTTTTAAACGCCATTTCCGAAACTAACTTGTAGTAAACAGCTAAATTCTCCTTTCTAGTTCTTGAGGAGAAAAAATTAATCCCCTTTTGTTCATACATTCAAAAACAAACTAGAATATTACAGAGCTTTTCATTTCAACTAACTCCTGATTACTTCGCAATAATACAGATTTTTTTTAATGGAATTGTTTTACGTTTGTCTGTCCAAGAGTTCCTCGGTTTTTTGAATGGTAGTCAATTCTTTCCTTTGAGATTAAAAAGAAATAAAATAGATTTAGAAACCACAAAATAAGAAATTAATATAGGGCTGGAAAAAATGATTGGAAGTGAAATAAACTTTCTTATGTTTCAGTCCTAATTTTTTTTTGTTATTTTATTCTTATAGCCCTTAGAAAATTGAAAAAGAATAAAAAAAGAAAAAATAAAATTTTTAATAAAAATAAAATAATAAAATTTATTGGATCAAAAGGCCTTACAAATTTAATATTACTTCCAATCTTTTTTTCCAGGGGTATATAATATGTCCACGATATTTCAGTGTGTTCTATTCTGATAGATGTTTCTTCTTCTAATGTTGAACTGTCTTATCTTTGGATTTGAGTATCCTATTGACATATTGATTCATCCTTTATTTACGTGGGTTCCATTTTGATTTGTTGACTTTTTTGGTCGTTTTATTAGTTAAATAGCACAGACAGTATTGTATTATTTTTTAATTGTTTGTTATTGGGTTACTTTTCCTCAATTCAGATATCACAGATTTAGTAAGATAAAAACCACAAATATCTTCGACAGGCATTCTAAAATAACATAAATATTGAATTATCGATTGTCACTTTTCTCATATTATTCAAATCTTCTCAAAATTGGCACTCTTTTCTATCAAAATCTCTCATCTGTTTATCCTTCCTATTATTAAATCAATTCCTTCAGTAAAACTAAATTAGATCTCTCTGAGACTATCGATGGATCACTCTGCGAGACAAAAACCAATGGAATTGACTTCTATTTTGTTATTTCCATGTAGTAATCTTAAATGACATTTTCGTCACAATGAAGATATGCTTCTTGAATTGAGATGTTTTGAAGATCTTCTGTTACTGCTTTGAAATTACTATCGTTAGTATTCAGTGTTATGCTGAACGGAAAAGAGAGCTCTTCCTTGGTCAGTAGATCTATTAAAGAAACGATGAACGTGATTTTTTAGGGTTCCTTTATCAACTCAGCTGATGCTAGATCTAGAAGATGGGTCTTCAGAGAATGCAAAATTGGTGTGACATCAACTTTGTTCCTTTGAATTATCCAATCTGCTTTATTGATACTCTCATTTGGTAAAATGTTTTTCAATTCACTAGATGAAAGACAAAAAAGTTAAAATAAAGGATAAGAAATAGTTTATTTTAGGGGTTAAGCTAAGAAAATTAGAGTCAAACAATATTGCCGAAATAGATTTTTACTGAATGATAGTCTCTGGGAGTGGGAGATTATATGACTTGTTATTGTACGAGAACTTGAATGTTGAAGTGCACATCCTAGCAATCAGTAGACTAATAATATATTGTATTTTTCTTTCAACAGTAGATTGCTTGGATAAGGGTTTCTTGGAGATAAGCTAGTAGGAGAAGTTTAATGCATTACTCAAAGGAGCAAGTGAACTTTGAACGAAGTGTTTAAGTTCGTAGCCAAATTTTAGTGCAAAATAAGGGTTTAGATGCAGTTCTTTGTGAGTTATGGTTGAAAGATGCTAACTGATGACTTGTTTAGAATATGATTCTGTGCATGCTGCAAACCAAGGTTCGGTGAACATTTATTCCCAAGTGATTCTGTCTTCCGGTTTGAGCTGGAGTGTTTTGTTGATAAAATTCTTACATTCTTGAGAGATCAAGGGGTTATCGAAATGAATGTTTCTTTGTAGAATGAGTCTCTCCAATTCTGCTCTACCTCCATTGTTTTTAGGGACAAAAGGATAATTTCCATGCGTCATCTATCAAAAAAGAAATTATTTAGAGATTATTTGAGATTTAGTAATCTTGCAAGAAAGGCTTTATTTTGTAATAAAATCATGTTTTACCGCGTAGACGATACAACCAAATGACCACACATCGCATTGATGGTTATAAAGATTGTTTTAAAGCACCTCTGGAGCCATTGTAATTGGTGATCCTGCTTAACTTTATCCTAGATCATTTCTTGATTTTGCAAACCCAAAATCAGCTACTTTGCATTCAAACTCTTTGCTCAACAGGATATTCTAAAGTTTCATATCTCTATGAATGAGCTTCTAGTCTACAAGTGCAAGAAACCCTAAGAGGATTTAAAACGAAAACAGACGTGCCACATCTTCTGGAAGAATATTATCTGGAAACCTATGTACGAAATTTTCAAGATCTCCGAATTCGCACAATTCAGTGACAATATAAAGAGAATCTTTATCTGCAAAATTATCGATGAGTTTGACGATATGCTGGTTAACTAGTGAACTGTGGACTTAGATCTCTTGATCGATTCTTTCCATCATATCTTTGTGTTTCTCAGCGTTGATTTGTTTAATCGCGACATATTACCCAGTGACTAAATCTCTTCCGGGAAACACTGTAGCAAATGCACCTCTACCAAGTTCATTCTATCCTATGATGTACCTCTCTCGAAGCTTTTGAAGTTTCATATTAAAAAAACTAGATCTTTTTTCTTTTTAGTGTTGTGTTTTTGATAATTCTAAAGTATTTTACTCTGACTCTTTTCTTATTTCTTATTTTTTCCTAATCAGTGTGACGACTCTCTTTGTGGCAAAGCAATTAAGAAAAAGGATCATTGAAGGAAAAATTAAAAAAAATAAGAAGAAACAAAGCAAAATAGCTAGATTGCTTATCTTCTTTAAATTGGAAGAATAATGAATTAAATTAAAAGAACTAGTTCATTTTAACAGATTTTTTCTAACTTCTACTCTTAGTTTTTTTTGAATTTTTTCAACAAAACATTATTTCCAAAAAATGGGCTCAAATAATGTGAAAATGTCCAAAATGGAGGATCAACTTGTCGATCATAAGGTGTACACAAGAGAAACTGAGTTACCAAAAGATGAACGCTACGGTGAGATGGTTAGAATTTACAAAGAAGTAGCTTCTGCACAGCGAGCAGCAATCATCACTAAGGTTTTTGATAATCCAATAGCATTCGAAGCAAAGTTAGAATTTTAGAAAATTATGACCAAACTAAGACATCCTGGGCTGGTTCAGCTGCTGAATGTTGTCAGCAAGAAGAAAGAGTCACTCTGCAGCAAAATGTATAAGATCAAATGCCTTTATGACTATGCGGAGAACGATTTAGCAAAAGACATTGATAGAAGAATCAAATGTCAAGGATACTTGAAAACCATTCCGTTTGAGCAAGTGCATTCTTCGTTAGAACTCGATGAGAGTTGTGCTGTGCACTTTGATGAACATGAGCTATGGTACATATTAGCTGCAAGTTCAGCTGCTTTGGGTTATTTACAACAAAGTGGGATATTCCATGGAGATATTCGTCCTTACAATCTCTGCCAAACTGCTGATGGGCTGATCAAGATTATGAGTATAAATTCCTTCATTCAAACTGGATGGTCATCATACATGGAATAATTAGAAGGACTTCCCACAAACTCAACATATTTATCGCCAACTTAGCTCAAAGCTCTTCAACATAAGATCGCACTTCCAAAGCATGATATTCCCAAATCTGATGTGTTCTGCTTAGGTGTAGTTATTTTGGAATGTTGCTTGCTTGAAAGTGCCAAAGACATCTATGACTTTACAACGTTTACGATTGACACCTTCAAGCGAGTCCAAAGAATAAAAGAACTCAATAAATATTCAGATGCATTTATCTTCACACTGAGTGAAATGCTAGAACTAAACGAGAATAAAAGAATTTCTCCAGAATAGCTCTACGAAAATATTGTTAAGCTCGCAGAAGAATGTAACAAAAAGATTAAGTTTTACAGGAGAAATAGAATATTGGATATTTTTTTAATAGTTGCTATTTTTTATCTTTTTAACAGAGGAAATTTGCATCTCCAAGAACATATATTCACTTGAAAAAGCAGTTTAATTTGCAAATCAGTGGAGACAGAAGAATCAAGGTGCTTTGAGAAATCAGGGTAATTCGAATCAGCAGGTTGTTTCAGCAGGTTAATAAATGGTTTTGTTACCCGAAAACAAAAACAAAAATTACGATTAAAGCATGAATAAAGAATAGAATAACGATTAGCATCCTAATAATTTCTTAACTGACGATGAACTACCAAACTCAGAAGAAGGAGAAATCATCAATGAGATAGGCTTATTGGATATTAACAATGTGCATGATTAGAGTGATTCGTTTTCGATTTAACATTCAGAATAAGATAATCATGAACATAATTCTTTTAGAAGTAAAGAAGGTGAAAATCCTGAGGATCAGAAGTAGAAGTAGCATGTTAATGAAGCACAAAATAAGCATCAGAATATCTTGACTTAAAATAATAATAACCCTTCTTAAGACGATTCGAAGGAAAATTAAGGAGATATTCAAAGAAACCAATCAGTAACTAGTGTCAGCAATTTAGATGCTCAGGCACTCAAGCAGCGGAGTTTAAGTTAACATTTCACAGGCTCTGGGACTGCAGCAACTCCCAGCTTAAATTAGACTGCAGCTCCATATGGAAATTCAAATGGTAATAGAACCTTAAATTCGTTCTTAAAATAAAGGGAAGATAACTCCGCCATCATCCAAGGGTAGTAATAGAACTAACAAACCTAACAATAATTTTAGGGATAACGGCAAGGAGAATTCCCAGTGGGTTAGAATCCATTTTCGAACAATTAACTTGCAAAATCTGCTGCTTAGATGTTCTTAGCCCACAAAGATCATCAAAACAATTAACTTAACAATCTCAACAATGTAAATAACAATAATTACATGAATCTCAACAATGGAATCGACAGAAATCCTCTGAACTAAAATCCTCTTTTGTTATAAGTGGCAGCAGCCGCTATGCTTTAAAAAAACCTAAATTAGCCTCCTCCTTAAGCTGGGAATTAGATTCTCCAAGCATTGGTTTAAAATGATCCTTCGATTCTTTAGATGCTTTTAGCATAACAAGTTCAGCAATAGCAGTAGTAACAGTAAATGCAATAAAATCATTTAAACGCACTTCTTGCTTTAGTCATGAATCAGCAAAAATAACAACAATTTCAACAGCCTTAGTAGTAATAAAACCAAGTATACCAATAGCAGTAATAAATGATGATGCAAACTGGTGTGAATTCATTTGGGATACAAAGCAATAATAGTTAAGCTAATATTCAAGGAAATAATGCTTTTAATATGAATCGAGGTGGTGTTCCAGCTTAAATTGGAAATCAATAATCTGGTGTATTTAATGCATAGAATTAGTAGAATGCCTTCAATGGAGTCTAATCTAATTACTAACGACCATAAACTGGAAATAACCTTGATGGATAAAGAAACAATGCATCAAGTGATATTTTTGGAATATTCAACACTAAAGTTCCTGCTGCTGGATAAACACAAGAAGTATAAAAATAAGGAAGCAGCTTCCCAACTGGATTTTTTGGGCAAATAGGTTCAGGAAATACCTAAGGAGCTAGTGCAAGCTATTAAGGTACAAATCAAACAGAACAATAGATTTTCAGTGGGTAATTTGGTGGAATGAAAGCTGAGTAGAAGAATTAAGCTGCTGGAATGAGAAACAATAAAACAAGAGGGACAATTTTTTGAGTTGCAAAAAAAGAAAACAAAGGAAAAGAAGTACTAATCTTCTTGGATTAGTCATATTTCTTCTATTCATTTATTATTATTCTGCTTGTTAGCATTTATACAGAAATTTATACATTCTTGCATGAAGGTTGAGGTCTGTTTAATATGAATATTTTAACTTTTTTTGAATCTTTTATTAAACTACTTTGAAATAAAAATCAAACATATGTTTATTTCTTTAAGAGAGAAGGATATCGTCATAAAAGAAGCGATATTTACGCAAATAGGATTGGTTTAGCATCTTGATTGAATTATTTTGAGTTTATTAGTTAGCTGGAAAAATATCAATATTTCTTGAAATTTCATGTTATCTGATAGTTGAGTATTTCATGCGTCGAAGATTTCTCTTCTAGTTCTGACTAAGCAAAGAGTCTCGCAGCATACTGATTGTTAGGAATACTATTAGTTGAGCTAACAGAGCTCATCGACACAAGGTTTATTCTGTTGTTAAGGTATTTTTCTCGTTCTGCTTCAGTTTTGTTATTATCCGCAGCTTCGAAACTATTTTTTTAATAAAACTCTTCACTACTCATTTTTTTGGCATGGAATTCAGGACTTTTATTTGCGAGACTTTGAAACATATTGTACGATTCTGCATCCAATTCCATTGTTGCCAAATGAGCTCTCAGCTCATCAGCTTTAGTTTGAGTTCTTTTAATCTAACTTTTGCTGGGAGATCCACTGGTATATCGAAAATGACTCTGATCTGCAACTTTATTAGTTATTTCTTCATGTTATGTTTATTCTTCTTCTATCTTGGAAGCATCTTTTATTTATTCTTAAACATGCAAATATACTTCACTGCACTTCTCTTCTTCAGATGCTTCGTTCGTTGCTTCTTTTTCTTTTTGTTGTTCTGATTCATTCACAATTATTGCAGAAGAATTTTCAAATCCAACTTCCGTTTTTCTATTTGAAAGTGTTCTTTCTTATTTTTTGTCTTTCATTTATGCTGGAGAGGACTAATATTCAGCACTAACTTCTTTGATCATCTGTGTTTGGAATCCAGGATCTCCTGTTAGTTTACCACTTTCAAGTAATGAGCTGAAGGTTTCTTCAACGTTTATTACTTTTGTTTTAATAATTTGTGCATGCGCTTTATGAAAGCCTTTTTCATCATCATAGAGAGAATAGAGTCTAGCATATTCATTTTCAGGCTCAAGTTCGAGATACTCATGGGCATATTTTGCAATAGTTTTCTTTTCAATCTTGAAAGAGTCAGCTTTTTGAATGATTTCTGTGAGGTTGAAGAAAAATTCAGATTTTGGATCAGTTAATTCTTCCTCATCCTAAGTTAATTCCGTGAAACATTCCATAAATGAGCAAGCATCTTTCGCCATGAAGCGATGCTTGAATACATCAAGTATAGGTATCATGAGCTTTATTAGTGAGAACACATCGTTTGTGATGAAATAATCCCATAACCTTGAACATATTTTAGGTGGAAAATTATACAAAAACAGAGTCAAGAACCATTTAGTCAGCCAGAATGAATCAGGGATGTCTTGTTCCTCAAAGTATTCCATCAAATCTTTTAGTTTATTTTTGAGGAGTTCCTTCGCAAGGTATTCTAAGAATTTTAAAAATGGTAACTCATCTTCATATAACCCCATAAGCATGAAATCAGGATGTTCTGCTAATATCTTGAACATCCAGAATGCTTCTGCTTCATTTGCACCATTAATAAGTAAAATAAACCCAAGAATGAAGTTCATTCCTTAGCAGTATCCTAACTTCGGATAAAGATTGCTTATCCCGATCAACACTCTGCAAAAAAAAAAAACAAATAAACCACACAAACATAAATAAATAAAAAATACCAATCTCATTCTCAATTGAATTATTATTAATCAGAATAATAAAATTTACCTTTTGAGAGGGAGATACCCAATAATTGAGTCATTACAGCGGGCATTGTGTTGTAAGATGCTTGCAGAAAAATAAGGTTGCGTAGGAAAAGTTCGATTAATGTCTTTTTCTATTTGGTTCTCTTCTTTTGATGAGAAGAACTGAAGATGGTCTAATTCCTTTTTCGTTTTCTCAATACTCAAAGAATTACTTATCGAAAACAAGTGACTCTTCCATGAAACCCATCTATATTTAATTGGCGGACCTTTCTTAATACTCTTCTAGAGAGTCTTCGGGTTAACTGAGAGTAATCCAGGAAGAAAATTAAACTTTTGCTGAAATGTTTGATCCATGTCTTATCTCATTCCACTGCTTTCTAAGACACTTTTAGTCTTGCTATTCTCAAGTTTCTTCTTCCGTTTGTCTTTTTAGCTTTCCTTGATGATGTTCTCAAACATCTGCACTCTTTTAGGATAACTTAGAGCTTCCCTTTCAAAAAAGGATCCTCCACAAAAATAAGGTCCAATTTCATTTTTTCTTGCGAAGGAGTTCTGCACTATTGCACCACTTTAACTCCATACATGCGGTTCTTCTTTTTAACTCCCAGTGCTCCCTAAGTTGCAAAACTTTAGATTTGATTGGTTAAAAAATAATTTAATTTCTAACCGTTTTCATCAATAAAGACTGATGAAGTCAGACTCTTCTTATTTTTCGAAGCTACAGAGTTGAAATTCGATGAATGTTTGTCATTATCTAAGTGTCCACTTGGACAAACGTTTCCCATAGCTGTATGTTTTGTCTTTCTCTGAATGTGAGATCAATAATACTTTTTACAGCCTTGGATATTTCTTCACTTTAATTTAGAGTATTTTGTTTTATTAAAGTATTCCCCCCTCCTCTGTTCGCAGACAATACTGTCTCCCTTTGGCTGGAATAAATGTTTTCTTATAGGAGGAGGAATAAGATTATCTAAATTAATACTTCAGCTCATCAAAATCAGACAAATATCTGTTCTATC
>Ga0302271_10002389_pt1 | contig 16971 bp, 16 predicted proteins | sample III_Bog_N1_1_FD_198767 | JGI IMG/M metagenome (GOLD analysis project Ga0302271, IMG submission 198767) | Peat permafrost microbial communities from Stordalen Mire near Abisko, Sweden - III_Bog_N1_1 | ecosystem: Environmental > Terrestrial > Soil > Wetlands > Peat | place: Sweden: Abisko...
GGATGGCGAATTTTGCGCAACCGAATAATATGAAATGAAAAGTAAAGAATATAGTACAATCTTTCTCATAAATGCTTTTAGATATCGGTTTTACTTCTGAGTAATGATTTCATTCGGTAATTGGTGGTCTGTGTCCCTGAGGATTTCAACCAGTTTAAATACATACCTTGCGGCATTTTTCGATAACCAAGGTCATGAATATGCATGTAGATTTCATTCATTTGAGCAAACAACTTCTTCCCTTGTTCTGAATCTTTGTCAGATTGCTTGTACAAAGCTGTCAACGTTTCGGCTTTCAGAAGCATAGCATTTATATACTTTGGAAAATGAGTTAAAGCAGTTTCGCAACACTTCAAAATGAAACTTCCATCCTGAATGCCAAACTTAGCCTGATAACCTTGCGCCAAATCAACCAGACAAAGTGAAACGGATTGTTTCTGTGACAAAGTGTCCATATAAATTCCGTTCCGCAAAGCATCAGTATGTATATATCCCGAAGCCATAAGCCAAGCATCAGTCGGAAAATCACCACAAGTTAGCTCTATATTGTACCAACCAACACGCTTATTTTGAGCCTTAATATAAATGTGATTGGGTGCTAGTGATAAATAAGCAGGTTGTCCGAGTTCATCCATTATCATTTTATATAAATAGGGCAGAGAATGGCAATTCCCTTTTTGGGTTTGCATCAATGTGGAAACAAACATACTTGACCAGTCTTTTTGCCCTGCAAAATCATCGAAATTGTAAGAAAAAGGAGTGTGCATAACAACTCCATTATCTGTTTTTACAGGTATTGAATCCGTCATAAACACGAACACGGCGCATTGCGCTGCTGCTTTTTCTTTATCTTTTTCTGGGTATTCAATGTTGCCCGAAGCTAGTATTCCTCTGCAAACAGAGGTATTTAACCTGACTGCATTATCAAAAGTATTTTTATCAAACTTGTTGTCAAAATAGGTGTTCTCTGTTGTGAAAACTGCTTGTTTGAAATTAATAGAATCTTTGCCTGATAACATATATTCTATTTTTGAATATGCCTGCAAGTAATATAAATTTGTTGTTTCAGCTTTAATTCCTCGATTAATAATCAGAACAAAGAAAATGTTTATACAAAACTTAAAGCTATTATGGGTAAATAAATTTTTGATTGACATTCATTTTGTTTTTTATAATTCCTTCAAATACTAATTCATTTTGAATTTAATTGGCAGATAAATAATTACATCAACTTTCTTGTGATTTATCTTTCCCGGACTCCATTTTGGAAGTAGTTTTATTATTCTTATTGCTTCATTATTACATTCATTGCAGAGTTCCTTTTCAATCTTTATGTTTCTTATCGAACCATCCTTTGTAATAATAAATGATAAGAGTACCGTTCCTTGTCCATCAAATTCACCCGGCCACTGGAGATTTGTATCAATAAATTTCTTTAATGCGTTTTGCCCTCCCATAAATTTGGGCATTTCATCAACATACAATAATAAGACAGGCAATTCACTAATTACTTTTTTTTGCGAAAAGCTATAAATACATGTATAAAAACATAAAAAACAAATAAGAATATTTTTCATAATCGCAAAACTTATTTATTTGTTAGGTTTGAAAATGCAACAAATCCATCTGCGCCAATTTCATAAATAAGGTGTTTAGTATTTTGATTGGTCGCACTCATAAATCTAATTTCAATCGCATTTCTTTTTGTTTTAATACCATCAATAATTTCATGTAGAAATATATCAATGCAAATTGCGGATAATGATATTTTTTTGTTAGATATTTCTTTATTTATACTTTTTTCTAATAAGTCAATAAGTACTTGTGACATTGGAAACTCATTACCTTCATAAGCTCCAATCGAAAAAATCTCATTATTTTCTTTCATCCCGATTGCAAAAGGATAAAATCCACCCATTTTTTCAATAAATCCTTTAGAGTATCGTTTTATCTCTTGAATAATGGCTTCTTCTTGAATTGCAATACCTTGTTTCATTATTGTTTTAATTAATGGTATAAGTTCTGTATAAAACTACTTCTCTTAAAGATTGTAATCTAGTTATCGAGACATAATAAAACAAAATTAAGAATTAATAAATTTTTCATTAATAGATTGAAGAAAGTCAATATTGGGACTAACAATTGTAATATAATCAGATGCTCCTGGTACATCTAACTCAAACAGATAATTAATTTCTTTTTTTAGCAAATCATACTTTCCTTTCCCGTTTAATCTATTTAGATTCAAATAATAAGGCGGTACAATGTTTGTTTGAACAATATTTATTTTCTGTTTAATTAATGGAATAACATTTATAAATTCCTCTGTACTAATTATATATTCCATCTGGATATTTCTGACCAGAATTTCACTATTATCAATTTCACATTCATAAAGAGTGTGATTATAAGTTGCCCAATTTACAGAATTTTCAATATGATTGATTCCCCACACATATTTACATGAAGTGTCTAATATCTTTATGATATCCAATTTTGAATGGAAATCAAGAATTAATTGATAATGTCCTTCGTATAGTTTAGTTATTTCGTTACAATTTACCATTAAGTAATAATGATGTTGTTTGATAGATTTTCATTTGTTTTACCAGCAATGAACTGTTCGCTCTGATTATCATTGCCACTCCTAAATATCGGATATTCATAAAGCAAATAAAATTATTGTAGTAAAGTTCAAATGTAAAAATTATTGAATATGTTTTAATTTTCTCCAGTATATAAATACCATAATAAAATTTAAAACTCCAAAAGTAATTGGGACTATTATATTCAAGAGGTTATTGGAAGAAAACATGTAAATAGTTACAATTATTGACGCGTAAATTATAGAATATGCCAACAACACGATTAAATATATAAATTTGAAAGTTTTATTGTTAGTTATGATATTTACCACACTCAAGCTGAATAAAACAAGACTTAAGAGTTTTGTTTCGATACCAAAACCTGTCATGCTAAATAATATTATTGATTGAAGTATCCAGAATATAGAAAAAATATCAATTTGTTTTTTCATCCTCTTGTTTTTTTACATAAGTTCCATTTGGATTGTTATTAATTATTGCTTTAAATGCATTGCTTGGAAGATACGGATTTGTTTTTGTTGTTACTTCATAAACATCACCATGTTGTCTATCTGTGACTGTTTTAGTAACAGTTTCAGTAGTTTCAATGCCAGCAGCATTTAAACTTTTTTGTACAGTTGTAGCACATTGATTAGGATTTGCAGGATTTAAACTATATTCTTCATTTTTACTAACATCTTCAAATTTACCTCTAATTGCATTATCCTGTTTTTCTGTAGTTTTTATTACAAATGCTTCTTTAAATCCATAAGAATTTATCGACCGATCATCTTTATCACCAGCTTGATTATACTTGCTTTCTAAAAATTGTTTTGGGCTATCAAATTGACCTACTTTTAAGTCGTCGAATTTCCGTCCCCCTGAATGTTGCCCTGAACTATATACGTTATCTCCGTTTACAGAGTAATATTCCCATTTGCCAGCTTGATTTTGAATTAAAATAGCCATATGTTGTTTTGAACCTTGTCCAAGGTTCAAAACAGCAACATCTTTTCCATCGGGATCAATAAACTTCACTGGATTATTTAAACAATACGCATATGGTGAAATCCAATAATACTTTTCACACTTTGGGTCAACGGACATAGCCGTTGTTGCTGAGGCAACTTCGTTTTTCTCTTTTCCTTCGCTGATATAGCCGACAACTTTGTTTGTTATTGTGTTGAAATAGACTGAGCCAATTTCGACGACATCCGCTTTGTCGTGAAATTCTTCAAACTCACCTTTTGAGGAAGTGAACATCACTTGCTTTTTATAACCAAGTTTTGAGAAGGGGTTTTTCGCTGTCTGAGCGTAAAGACAACCTGAAGCAGACAAAACTGCTAATGTAAATAGCATTAATCTTTTCATGAGAATCAAAATTTAATTGAAAGTAAAAAATTTATGGTCATATTTTAATTCATTTATCTTTTTTTTCTTGTTTTTGTATGATAAAAATCAAATTTGAGTCCCTAAATTCGTCTATGTACAATCGTTATTTTTTTTTTAAACTGACGGCTAACACTAATTTATAAGTAATCTGTTGCTTTTATTTCATTTTTAACTGCAACAGATAACTATACTCAAATGATTTTTTCTTTGTAATTGATCAGCAAAGATATAAATTCATTTTTCAATTTATAAACATTTCTGAACATTATCATAAAATAATGTTCAGAAATTTAAAGATAGGAGCACAAACTCTATAAAATATTATTAACAACTGTAATTTTTGCGAGTATTTTCTATTTTTTGTTACTTTTTTATAGGATAAAAAGAAGTTGGAATAAACGGCTTTCCACCCCCTTTTTTCTAAGATGATAAACGACAATTTAAAGCCTTTTTTAGACACTTACAGCGTTAACCCTTGCCCACAATCTCAGCCAATCTTCCACACTATCAAAAAGCTGGTCATCAGATTTACCATCTTTGCTGTAATTTGAAACGATGAGCTCATTGTTTTAAAATGCACTACTGTGGCAAATCCAGACACAAGTACCAAAACCAATTTGAAATGTCTATTCCCCGGTTAATAAATTCGTAACGATAAACACATCGTAAAGGGTTGCAATAAATATCATTCTCTGTTTTGTCGGTTTATTATAAATAAACCAACAAATCCTTTGATAATAACAAGATATTGAGTAATTTTGAATATGAAATAATTGACCGAAAAAGCGAAGTCAGAGGCAGTCAAAATGTAAACTAATAACTTGGGACTAATTCGTAACAGTAATTTTACAACAAGTTTAACGTATTGATAAGTAGTGGTATAAGTGTAAAGGTTCATGTCTCACACTTTCCGCGAAGTGGTTAGACCTTTAAGACTATACCCAAAAGACAAACCCTGCAAAACAACTGTTTTGCAGGGTTTTTTTCATCCTCCTATATAAATATCAAACATTCAAAAAATGAATGCTTAACTAAAATAGTCTGATTTATTTTGCACAAAAATACTAAGCATTTATATTATTACCTTATTTTTATGCAAGTGACTTATCATGTGATCATATGAACCTACCCGGCAATCTGAACAGGGTCATGGTTTGGTAACTTAACCGAAAAATTTACTTTTGCCTGGAGTGCTTCAAAAACCCGTAGTATCGTCGAAAACCGAACATCTTTTGCATTGTTCTCAATTTTTGATATTTGTGCTTTTTGAACTCCAATGAGCTTTCCAAGTTGTTCTTGTGTAAGATTTTGTTCTACACGAGCATTTTTAATAATCTCACCAATTACGTCGGCACGTAATTCAAAATCAAATCGTTCTCTTTGTATTGATCCTGATTTGCCTATATATTTATCGGTTAATTCTTCTAACGAATATTTTTTCATTTTGTCCTCTTTTATTTTTCAGTATAATACATTTTCATAATTTTAAGAGCTTTATCCAACTCTTGTTTAGACACTTTCCAGTTTTTTTTTACAAATCCATGAGTACAAACTACAATTTAGGTAGCTTTGAATTTTTATCCATAAATGCCAGTAGTCGGATTTGATTTCCTATAAAACGAGTACGGAATTCCCAAATTTCATTTGTGAGTTTTTTAAATAGTTCTGAATCATTTATCATTCTTGCTTTCCATAAATTATAAAGCACTTTTTCCTTTGTCTTTTCGTCTAATGAACCAAGAAATTCATCAACTTCTTCAAAAGCATAATGTCGAACCTGTATTCCATGTAATTTTATTTTGTGCAAATATAATTACGATTTCCTTATAAGGAAACTTATTTATTGCAATTGTTGAGATGTTTTTTAGCACAAGCACAGAAATGTGTTGATGGTTGGAGTGCCAACGTTTTTTTATCATTTTGCAAAAGTGTGACAATAAATAACAACGTAGCGTGAATTAGGCAGAAGCCGACAAAAAGACCGTGCAAGACATGAGGTACCAATGGTGATTTTTTTTGTGGCTGGGGCTTTTTTCGCAAGTATACAAGCTACACAAGGAATAACTCAAACAAGTTTGGTTCTGCACTTGCTTCCTTCGTATTTGCCCTACGGAGCTTACCGCAATAAACTTTCAAACTAATACTGATCGCTACTAAAAAGAGTTTATATATCTCTCCAATTCTCAACTATATGGAGAGAATAATATAAACTATAGATTCCATTTGTAAATTTTTAAAGCCGATTGATCATATTTTATTCTATAATCTAAAATAATTCCTTTAAAGTTAGTGTTGCAATGAACATTTTTTTGCTGTCTGGAAGTTCAATAAAATCGTACTTTTGGTAAAAGCCTTTAGCTTCATCATCTATTGGGTCAACTATTATTCCAAAAGAACCAATTTCATTAGAGATTCCATAGCTTCTTTTGAGAGCATCAATCAATAGAATTTTTCCAATTCCAGTTCCTTGATATTTTTTATCTATTGCCAATATACCAAGCAAAGTTGTTGGAATTGATTTATAGGATTTTGGAAGTTTTTTTCTTATTTGATCAGAAAAGCTGCTCAAAGGAACGCTGCTATTCGAAAGAGTGTAATACCCTTGAATAACTTTTGTTTCACTATCTGTCAATACGAAACAAACAGAAAGTTTGCGTTTTACATCTTGTCCCGCCTGAGTTTTTAGATAATCATTCAAGAGTTCTTTTCCACAATCAAAATCCTTACGATTATGCTTTTTATCTAAAAGTTCTATCATTGCTTATTTTGAATTTTCGATAAAGGAGTTGTAATCATTCAATGCACTCTTCAAAGTTTCAGAAGGCTTTTGTGGATTAGTTATCGCATTAAAAAAGATTAGACTATCTCTTTCAGATGCAATTATCTGCTCTTTTTCTTTTATAATTTCTTTCGCTTTTTCCTCAACTACCCGAACTATAAAATCTGTAAGATTTCTATAACCTCCTAAATATGCAGCTTTTTCAAAGAATTGTTTTTGTTCTTTTGGAAGTCTTGCATCAAATCTGGCTTGTTCTGTTATTGTTGTATTCATAATTTTAATATTTTCCACAAATGTACGTATAATATCCGTAAATTAAAACATTGTACTATATTTATCAGTACAATTATATTTATTTAATGCTACACACAACTCACTTTGATCGAAAGATATAATCCTTTTGACTATACTTAAAAATAAACCCTACAAAACATATATTTTGCAGGGTCTTTTCATTCTACTACTCTGTAAACATTAAAGATTCAAAAAAAATGAATGCTTAACTAAATTAGATTACCATCATTTGATTGAAACTAACTAATCCTTTCTTCCAATAGATTTCTCCAAATTACAAGTCCTTTCTGTGAATCTGTGTAATCATGAAGAATTCTACTGAAATTTTCTGGCTTGATATCAAGGAATGCTTGCCTTCCGTTATTCCTAATAATTGAGAGTTGTGTGTCTATCTCTTTTAATTGATTTCTTAGTTGAATTTTATCTTTTTCTATATGCCATAAATAAGTTGCCTCTTCGGTATCAAGAGTTTCCAACACAATATGGTATTGATTTTCTCCTGAAAGTAAAAATACAAAAGAAAAAGGACTTAAAACAAACCTGATTTTCAGAATTGTTCTTTCATGCCGATTAGCCAAATATCTTAATTGTTTTGAATGTCTAAAGTTCTTATGACTCAGCAAATCGTCTAATAAACACTGACCATTGTTGTAAAGGGAAGGAAATATGTTCTCGTTTTTTAATAATTCATCAACCGTCATGAGATTATTATTTGTTTGAGGCTTCATGCCGGGAATAGAATTTGTGATGAATTTAAATCTAACACCTTCGATGACTTCTTGATTAATTTTCTGAAGGTCAGTAGATGTTAAAACTTAGGGATCTCATTTATTTTTTTCACTATCTCGAACCTGTAATTACAAATTGCACATGATTCCAACACATTTACCGTTTCCCTTTTAAGCTACACTTTAAATTGTCAATTTCATGATGAATTGATCGACGAGGAAGTTCTGTAAGTCAAAAAAAACGGGTCGATTTTTTTGAAATTAAAAAATAATATTTATATTTGTAAAATATTTAACGGGTTACTTTATGTTTACACGTTTATACGTCTCCGCGTTTTGAAAAAAACCATAATTTCTCAGGTGTTTTTTCAATAATTCAATTCATTACCTCCCCGCTTTCGTTCTTCACACATTCACTACCCATTCACTACCCATTTTACTCCCATTTACTGATAATACTTAAATAATACTTAGATAAAACATAGATAATACATAGATAATACATATTTATATAGATATGTATTATCTATGTATTATGGTTGCATTATGTACGTTTTACGTGAATTTTACTTTAAAATGGGATGTAAATGGGTAGTGAATGGGTAGAGAAGAGAAAGAAGTCAGTTGGTAGTTGGTAGTTGGTAGTTGGTAGTCGGTAGTTAGTAGTCGGTAGTCGGTAGTTGGTAGTTGGTAGTTGGTAGTTGGTTGTCGGTAGTCGGTAGTTGGTAGTTGGTAGTTGGTAGTCGCTAGTTGGTAGTCGGTAGTTGGTAGTTGGTAGTTGGTAGTCCCGAAAATACGGGATGTCGCGAGCTCCATCGTAGTTTTTAGTAAAGAGAGGTTTACAGTAAGCTGACATATTGACCGGGAAAACGGAATCAATTTAAATGCAACAATAAACATCAGAATTTCAACTGAATTGAAGATACTATTTTAATTTTTTTTATTGCTGTTACAAAATTATTTATTAGCTATGAAAGTACAAAATTGAAACAGTTAAAAATTTGAGGTTGGGGTTTGGGGTTGTTCTGATACAGAAATGTAACGATTTAACAAACCTGACATCGTCGAAAACTTGTAAGCATACTTTGTTTCAAAAATCCCCGGCTTGTAAAAACAAACCGGGGATTCTTTTTTTATGAATGAATATTGAGAATATTCTGAATCATTTGACTGTAACCCTTTCCAGGCGTTTCATAATAGAGAAAATGAACATGGCTGATACAATACAACAAAGAAAAAACACACCCCACAATAGATACAGGTCAATACGGCCCCACAAAAGGCTACCAACAAATAATAATTTATTACCGACAGCAGTAGCCAGTAGCCATCCTCCCTGCATTAACCCCTGAAAACGGGGTGGCGCAACTTTCGATACGAACGACAATCCCATTGGACTTAAGAACAGCTCAGCAATAGTCAGAATGAGATAACTACTCATCAACCAGTAGGGTGAAACACGGGAAGCTTCGGGAGTAGCGGCACCATTCAACAGGTAAGGCGATACAACATGAAGCGAAGCAATCAAAATCACCACAAAACCCAGACTTGCCAGAATCATTCCATAACCGATTTTCTTTGGAGTGGAAGGTTCAATGCCTCTTTTATTTAAGAAGCTGAATAAGCCCATGACCAGGGGGGTAAGTGCTACAATAAACAGAGGGTTAAACGATTGGAATATTTCGGGTGCAATTGGATTTTTAGCACCGTACGTTCCTACAAAATAATAACATAATGCACCGGCTGCCAGGGTGATCACACCACCGATAATTCGTGTCTGTACTTTAATCTTGCTTTTAAACACCAGCACGAGTCCTGCAATAGTGGCAATCACGCTTAATATTGAATTCAAGTTAAAGAACAGATTCGTCAACGGACCTACTTGTTTGGCAATATAATCGCGGGCAAAGATAGTCAGAGTCAATCCATTCTGGTGGAAAGACATCCAAAAGAAAATCACAACAACAAATACCAGAATCAACGATGTCACACGGGGACGTTCGTCTTTGGTTGATATCTGGAATATGTAAGACACAAATGCTATAAATAATCCGATGGCAAGTCCAAACTTATAATCCAGACCCGGAATTAATTGAAGCAGAAAAGCGGTAACACCCATTAATAAAATTGAAATTATCAATGCCTTCCCATTTCCTGTTACTTTTTCGTCATTATGTATGTTGGCTTTCTTAGGTTCGACCATTTTAGTCGATTTACCCGGTAATGTTTTATTAAAAACGAGATACACGATCAGCGAAATAACCATGGCACCGGCTGCAATTGCAAATGCCCAGTTATAACCTCTTGCAAAAACATCAATGTATTGTTGAGCAAAAGCATGCAAATCAGTCACCGGTACTTTACTGATTACTGCCTTGTCAGCCAATTGTTGAAATTGAGTAGTATCCTTCAACGTACCATTCAGCATTTGGTGGCAAAGAGACGGTAAACTTCCATCGTGAAGGAATCCATTGGTTCCGAGCCACCAGTTACGGACACCGGTAGCCACAAAAGGAGCAAAGAATGCACCCACATTGATGCCCATATAGAAAATCATAAAAGCCGAATCACGCAGCTTGGCATATTTTTCATCATCATACAGCTGTCCAACAACTGCCTGCAGGTTGCCTTTGAAAAAGCCATTTCCTAATGAGATAACCAACAAGGCTGCAAGCGATCCATAGAGTGACATACCCGGCAAGGCTATCATGATATACCCTATAAACATGATGATTTGGCCCAACCCGATAATCAGTTTGTATTGTTTTTTCCAGTCGGCCAGCATACCTCCTACCAATGCCAATGCATAAATGGCAAAATAAAACCAACTGTAATAGTCACCTGCTACTTCGACTGATAAACCATACTTTACCTGTAAAAACAAAACCAATATGGCCATCATGGTATAAAAACCAAAACGTTCGCCCATATTGGTAAAAAACGCAACTAATAATCCTTTAGGATGATTTTTTAACATAGAATTTTATTTAAGAGTATATAATTTAAAGATTAAGCGTTTCGTGTTCAGCGTTCCGTGTTCCGTGTTCCGTGTTTCGCGTTCCGTGTTTCATGTTCCGTGTTCCGTGTTTCGTGTTACGTGTATCGTGTTACGTGTTTCGGGTTTCGTGTTCCGTGTTTCGCGTTCCGTGTTTCGTGTTTCGTGTTCCGTGTATCGCGTTCCGTGTTTCGCGTTCCGTGTTTCATGTTCCGTGTTCCGTGTTTCGTATTCCGTGTTCCGCGTTTCGGGTTTCGGGTTTCGGGTTTATAGCATTTTTTATTTAGAGATCAGTCAATTAACATATTTTTAACTAACTAATTAACCAATCAACTCATAAACACGGAACGTTGAACGCGGAACACGGAACATTGAACGCCGAACGCGGAACGCGGAACACGGAACGTTGAACGCGGAACGCGGAACACGGAACGTTGAACGCGGAACGCGGAACACGGAACGTTGAACGCGGAACGCGGAACACGGAACGTTGAACGCGGAACGCGAAACGCGGTACGTTCTATGGCTTCATCACCACTCCTTTATTCTTCCGTCCGTCGACTTTTATAACGATCGGTTTTTCGAAACGGACATGCCTGACAAATTCCGATTCATAAACAGCCGGTTGAGCGTTCAGGAATCCGGTATCGTAGGTCCCTTCATGTAAAAAAGGATTGATGGTAAAATAAGCTGCTCCGAATGAAGTCAGGTTCTGGAAAAAGTGTGTTCCCTGGCTGGGATCTACCCTGTAATTGGATAAACCAGATTCAACGATCAACCGGGCATTGCTGATATGCGACCATTTCACCGGTATTCCAAGCCATGGATCGGCAGAACCCCAACGACCGGGACCAACCAGTACATAATGTCGTTTTTCACTTACCAGTTGCCGGTTGACTTTGTCGATTTCAGTCATGATCAATTGATTCTTAGACGCACTGAATGCTTCCGGTTTCACATAGACCAGATCATATATATCGTTGGTAATGCCATGACCTAACGCACTGTTACACGTAATAATGGCATTTTCTTCGGGAATGGAACCGATATTTTCATTGATCATTTCCTTGCTATCGACGATAGGGCGGATTTGCAACAAATAAAACACATGTTGTTTTGCCGAAGAATAATCCAGGTTGACGGCAAATTCTATTTCAATCGGTCGTCCCATTTCGGATTGAGCAATATGCAATATTTCTTTCAGGATATTGGCCAGCGGAAAAACATTATGCTGCAATACATTGGCAAAAGTGATCAGTTTCCTGCCACCTTCATATAAACTATCGTATATTACCCGGTCGTGTAAATCATAGGTCGAGGCAATGTATTTTAAGGTTCCGTCTTTTTCAGCATCAGCAACATTTATTTTCAGTAGGTTAAACCCATCGTCAACCTGTGGAACAAATTGAGTCTGACTTAAATCCAGGGCATTAAAATAAGTTTGTGTTTCGCGCAATGCAAATTCGACACTACTTGTTTGCAGGATATTATTGGGATAAGCAGGCGAAAACCGTAGACTCATTCCACCATCCATGATGTACTTTCCGAGTCCCAGGGCAATACTGGCAATGCCATCTTCCGGCTTTTCCGCCCCGATGGGATAATAGTTCAATGAACGGGCCACACCGGAGATGGACGGATAATACCGGTCATTATATGTATTTCCGCATATTTCCTGGAGAACAATCGCCATTTTTTCTTCATCGATCAGATTTTTTGTGGCAGTCATATAGGCTTTACTATCCCGGAAGAAAACGGAAGCATAAACCGCCTTGATGGCTTCCGACACCATAAAGAGCATATCGGTCCGGCTATCCCGGTTATAAGGCACCATGTATGTCGAATAGATCCCGGCAAAAGGCTGGTAGTGCGAATCTTCCAACAGGCTGGAAGAGCGGACAGCAATCGGTGAATTCGTGACTCCCAGAAAGGCATGAAGATCAGCAATCAATCGTTGTGGAATCCGTGCTTTCAGAAAATGATTCAAAATTTCTTCATCGGAAATATCGGACAAGGCTTTATCATAAAGTTGGTTCAACTCCATAAATTCCGTGAAATTTTCTGTGCACAACACAACTGTTTTAGGAATTGTAATCTGACAGTTTTCGAATTTCTCAAGACTTTCGTTGCGTTTAATCATCGCATCAATAAAAGCCAGGCCACGACCTTTCCCCCCTAGCGAACCTTCACCAATGCGTGCAAAATTTGAATACTGGTCAAAACGCTCGCGTTGGAATACAGCAACCACTCCCCTGTTTTTCACTCTACGATAATGTACGATGGCATCGAAGATAACCTGGCGCACTTTGGTCATGTCACTGGCATCATAGGTATCTACCTTAATGTTTTTCAGAAACTCGGCAAGTGGAAACATGGCACGCGAATAGAGCCAACGTGAAATATTGTTTCGAGAGACATGAAAATACAATGATTCATCACTAATTTTGAACAGGTTTTCCTGTAATCCACGTAGGTTTTCAATGCGTGCTTCTTCGATACCGGTTAACGGATTAATAAACAGGAAATCACCAAATCCAAAGTTCTCAGTGATTTTGACGCGTAATTCCATCAACAAGGTCTTCGACATTTTGTTTAGAAATGCAGCTTTCACCTTATCTGCTTCAGGGTGATTCAATTCATCGGTCGATTCAACAATTAATGGAATATGCTTATCATGCTTACGGATTTCCTGGCACAAATTAATACCTGCCAGCTTATTCTTAACTCCATTCTGAGGATAACTCACATCTGTGATTACCCCAAGCATATTGTTTTTGTATTTTTCATATATTTCAATTCCTTCTTCGTAAGAACGAGCCAGCAGAATTTTAGGACGGCCCCGCATTCTCAGCATTTGCTCATGATCATTTAATGCTTCGGTCATAAACGAGCGGGACTGTTTAAACACAAACTTATACAGATGCGGAACAATAGACGAATACCATCGAATGGAATCTTCGACAAACAGGATAACCTGAACACCCACCGATTTCACATCTTCTTCCACGTTCATCCGGTCTTCTATCAGCTTTATAATAGCCAGCAAAATATCAGAATTGCCCAACCAGCTAAATACATAGTCAATGGCACTCAGATCTTCATTGGCAATTCGAAGGGATACAGATTTTGAAAAAGGAGTAAGTACAACAATGGGGATATCCGGAAACTGTTGCTTTACCCATTTTGCCCATTCAAAAGGATTGATGCTATCACCACTGGGCATGGAGATAATCAGTTCGAACGTCCGCTCCATAAGAAGAGCATTTGCTTCTTCGGCACTGGATACCAGTCGGAAACGGGGAGGATAACGAAGGTTTAATGAAGTATATTCATTGAAAATCAACTCATCAATACGTCCATCTTCTTCTAATACAAAGGCATCGTATTTACTTGCAAAAAGTAGCACATTATAAATTCGATGTGTCATCAGATTTGCAAAAGACGTATCCTTGAAGTATAGTTTTTTAATGCTGGGAGTATTCATCTTCTTTTTAATTTACTATTTACTATTTACAATTTACCCCCGATAGCTATCGGGATTACAATTGGAAGGATGAATTGTATATGCGACAGAGCAAAAGTAATAAAACCATTTAATTTATGGCAATAAAACGAATAAATATTTAAATAGTCGGAGGAATGAGAGGTGAGAGGTGAGGAATGAGGAGAAAGAGATAACATTTACTATTTATTCATTTACTATTTATTCATTTACTATTTATTCATTTACTATTTATTCATTTACTATTTATTCATTTACTATTTATTCATTTACTATTTATTCATTTACTATTTATTCATTTACTATTTATTCATTTACTATTTACTATTAGTCCCGCATACCGATTGTTTCTTCCCGTTTATGGTTACGTAGGGTGGAATACGAGGCTCTTATGTCTTTATTCTTTTCTTTATTCTTTTGTATTTTGTCTTTTATCTTTTGTCTTTTGTCTTGAATCTTTTGTCTTTTGTCTTTTGTCTTTTGTCTTGAATCTTTTGTCTTGGCTCTTGGCTCTTGGCTCTTGGCTCTTGGCTCTTATTTACTCATTTGCTTATACAGCTTATCAAAAACCTTTTCATAAGTAGGGGTTGGAATTCCATGCTTTTTTCCCAGTTCGATTACAATTCCGGTCAGGGTTTGCAATTCGGTATTTCTTCCGGCCTGAAAATCACTGTGCATGGAAGAAGTCGTATCAAAAGGCAGATTTTCTAATTGGTGAATAGTTTTATCAATAATGTTTCTGTTCATTTCAGCTCCTTCTGAATTGGCTACTAAAAGTAATTCTTCTAATAAACTCACTAATGTGGTCTTTCTGTCTTCATCCGTAAGCAGTGCTCCGAAGCTCACATCGAAATACGAGGTCAGTGAAGCAGTGGATGAAATAAAGAAGAATTTCTTCCAGATAACAGATTTTATATTTATATAAAAAGTTGCATCTATACCTGCATCTTTTAATAATTTTTCGAAGTATAATAATCGGGTATTTGTCTGATTTTCATAACCAAAATTCAATCTGTGTAAATTACCGGAACTTTCGACCACACCGGGTTCATTCAATCGGGCAACAATGTAAGCGCAACCATTCCACACTTCAATGCCGGGCAGGACAGCACGAATACGGGCTGAAATATCAGCTCCGTTGAGTAAGGGTAAGATAACAGTATTTTCACCTACACAAGGTTTTATTTGATCAACAGTGGCTTCCAAATCGTAACTCTTGGTAGTCAGGATGACATAATCGGCAATTCCGATCTCTGACACCTGATCTGTGGCTAGCGTTGGTTGAGCGACAAATGTTCCGGTTTCGGTAATAACTGTCAGGCCATTTTGCTGTACTTTTTTCAGGTGTTCGCCTCTGGCTACAAAATATATTTTCACTGATGGAACATCAGCAAACCGTTTTGCCAATAATCCGCCATAATACCCTCCTACTCCACCAAGTCCTACAATTACAATCTTTGTTACCATATCTTTTATCCTTAAAAACTGAGTGCAAAGTTACCCATTTTTAAGTAAAAACTCTCAAACTGTTCTGAGAACAATTGAGAGTTTTTATTAAAAAAAATGAAATAAAGAAATTTAGAAAAAATGAATGTCAACTAAAGAATTCACCTATTTATAAACCTATCTGTATGATTTATACGGCTTTTACTAATTTAAAATCATATTTTACCTATATTATCTTTTGTAAATACTTCCACTTCCTGATAAATGGGAGTTTACCACCGGACTTCCTGAGTACACAATATCACCCGAACCCGATAGAAAGGCATCCAGCCTGTTTTCGATAAAAACATAGATATTACCACTCCCCGACAAAGTACAATTGGCATTCTTCGCTTTCATTTCCGAGAATTTGATATTCCCGCTACCTGAAATTTTTGTATATAAGTCCTGAACCGTTCCATTTCCATCTATATTACCGCTACCGGCAATCTGAGCCTCAAGTTTAATTAACCGGCAATTACTGTTTACTTCTATATTACCACTTCCTGAGACTAACATAAACTGCAGATCATTAAATGTGGAAAGGACTTTCATATTTCCGCTGCCGGCAAGTTTAATAGAATAGAGTGGATCGGGCAAGGTTACAATTACTTTCGCTTTCGAATTCCACAAATTGATAGTCTTTGATTGATTTTTAATAATCAACCGGTTATCAATTACTTCTACAGTTAAATATTTGACAAGATTTTCATAATCAGAAACACTGACATTAAAAGTGTTCCCTTTTACAATTTCCACATCGGCAGAAGTTTTGAGCTCAATTGTCGAAAAGTTTTTGGCGCTTCTCGATTCCGTAATAATATTTCCCTTACCGGTTATTACATTCAGATCAAAAATACATGAACTGCTAACTACTAAAATGATTAACAAGATTAAGGGCAAATAGAATTTATAAGTTTTCATTTTTATGGTTTTTAAAGATTAAATTATCAACGATAAATAGTTTTTCTAAGTAAGTCATACGATTCATTTTTAAGGCGTCCATCCCGTGATTTTAATTCAAGTGGATTTACTTTGCACTGCGGCTTTGTTCTTCACTCGAAGCAGTAGTACGGTTGCCCCTTGTTTTGATATCATCTTTCCCAAATCGATAACTTAATGAGATATTCAGATTTCTGGAATCATTTGTATTTTCAAAATCAAGATCCACATTATTATATTTTGAATAACCACTATTTTGATTGGTATTG
>Ga0302271_10002390_pt1 | contig 16966 bp, 6 predicted proteins | sample III_Bog_N1_1_FD_198767 | JGI IMG/M metagenome (GOLD analysis project Ga0302271, IMG submission 198767) | Peat permafrost microbial communities from Stordalen Mire near Abisko, Sweden - III_Bog_N1_1 | ecosystem: Environmental > Terrestrial > Soil > Wetlands > Peat | place: Sweden: Abisko...
GAATCAAGCGAGATTATCTAAAGAAGGAAGATATTTGAAAAACATTGAGTGAGTTTTATCAGGTCAAAATGAGAAATGTGCAGTTGAAGATTAATTTGGGATTTTTACTGATAACAAAAGAGATTATATTTATTGAGGAATTATGAGCAATTTCTGTCATTTATTTATCTTGTCACTGCAAAAAAATAACAATCTTGATTTGATTGTTTAACATTTTCCATAGATGGACATATATTCAGCTTTTTTGTTTAAAATCGAACTCAAAGCAAAAAAATAAATAGTTTGAGTGCTAGTTTTCTCTCAAAATATCGCTTCTTTCTTCCTATCGTAAAAGCGGAATTTAATGTAGTCTAAAAGTACTTGATTAATCCATGTAAAAGAATACAAAAATCATCTAACTAATAAATCAAGATAATTAAAAGATATTTTGTAAATCATTTTGAAGTTCTTTTTAAAGAAAAACTAAACAACGAATGACAAATAAACAAACAAAAATATGCCTACAAAAAGGCTGTCCAAACCATAATAGCGATTACCAACGAAATTCCCATTTGAAGATTTGCAGAGAAGTTTTTTCGCTGCAGATCAGCGACATTGAGATGGGAGTGGTGCTGGCCTTTGGGCTTTGGCTGATTTACTACTCTTCCATCTTCGCACAAGGGGATAAATTAAACGCGCGCATTAATCACTCCAGACTCTCTTCGATGGGTCCAGAGCTTCATGAGCACGCTACATTCACACTCGCTTAATTATGGGAATTGATTTTGCAGAAGGGGAAAATAGAAAGAAAAAGAGGGAAAGTTTTATATGAGAAAACAAACAAAAAAATTGATAAAAAAGAGAAAGAGAGAGAGATAAAGAGATTGAAAGTAAGATAGGAAGATAGTCCAAATGAATTTGGTTTTTATTTTTTTATTTTTCTATGAAAATAGATATGTGAAAACTCTACTTAAATACAATTTTGAGTTTGATTGAGAAAATCAACAAAATTCGTGTTTTTTTTCATAAATAATACAAAAGAAAGCCAATTCTCTTCTTTCTTTTACTAATAACTAACTTATAAAATGTAAAATCTATGATTAGAGTGAAATGATTTTGTTTCTTCTATTTTAAGTAGTTTTAAGTACTTCAATTCTTGCAGCTCAATTGCTGTTTCTTTATGAAGTTAAGAGTTTTCTTTAAAGAACTGTAAATTAGACTAGAAATACAAGTTCAATTCAAATTTCACAATAGAATTCTAAAATTGTAAATGAATTATTTCAAATTCACAATATTTCGAGTAAAATTAAGCGGGACAATATGGTAAAGTCTGTGTTCCTAATTATTGAGGAATACAGGGTGAATCTTCGATCAAGAGGATCCTAAAAAGAGATCATATATCACAGGAAGCTTGACAAATAATAATTATTTCAAAGGCAAATCTTAACTGCATTGAAAATTTAACATTTTAGGGGTAAATAAAAATTGATTTATGCATGATATTGGCTCAATGATAAAAATAGTAAAGAAGTTGTCCTTTATTATTATTTTAAGCTAGTTGTAGTGAATTTACTTGGCTTAATTGATATCATGCTAAAAAATGTAAACTCACTGCTAATTCTTGATTTCTTCGTTTGCTATGAGAAAAAACAAAATATTCACATAGATAAACCACAAAATATGAGAAATTTTGGAAATTACTGATTGAATGAGAATTGCTCTTTTATAAAAATAGCATAATATAATAGTCTTTATGAATTTACAAGGAATTATCTAATTGGAGCTTACGAAAAAAACCTTATCTTAATTAATTATTTTTTTACAAATTTAAAGGGATCTCTAATAATTGGGAATACAACGAACAATAATACGAATTTATGAAAAAAGTCCCTTGTAATTATTTAATTAATCATAAAGAGAATCCCAAAAAAACAAACAAAGATTTAGTCCCACAAATATATTGAACTATCTCAAAAAGCAAATGCGCTCTTTAGTTTTTTAAATCGCTATGAGCTGTTGCTCCAATCTAACGGAGCAGCCATTAGAAAATTATTTTTCTTTTGGTAAACAATAGTCAGTGCTCCTGGAGCAGCAGTTCAGCGAAAGGGACAAACCTACGAAGAAGGAAGTTATGTATTTATATATTCTCCTTCTATTATCTTAACAGTTTTTTAACTTTCATGAAAATGAAAACAAATTAATTTAGAGCATGAGCTTTTGAGACTTTCAACAATGAAATGGATGATGTTGAGATATTATTAATCCGAGACAGTAATCTGGTCTATGCGATGATAAATGCTCCATCTAAAAACCAATATGAAGATTCAAAATGAAGATGGAATAATTTAGAGGACAAAAAAAGAAAAAGATAAGCATTATTATATGCTAAAGAATTGATAATGTAGAAAGAAGAAGAACAGCAATAAAAAAGGCAAAATGAAAAGAAATAACTACAAACAAAACAAAAAAATACAAATCTAACAGTCTAATAAAATCAAATTGATTTTTAGATTAAATATCTAACGGATAAAGTGAGTGGCGGTTAAAAAAAGGAATCACTTTAATTACCTTGTTTTCGTAAAGATTATTAGTCTTTGTTAATTAGATCTATGTTTAATAATTATTGGGCACATGCATCATTTGCAATTGCCAAAAACTGAAATTAATCATTGAACAGTGTCTCCCTTCGATGAAACTAACACTGCTTCCAAAGGATTTCTGCAACATAGCAGTCTTTTTAGGACTAATTCTAAGAACAATAATCTTCCTGTTTCTCAATCAATGCCATCTGCAATTTAAACAAACAACAAAAGGACAGGTAAATCATTCATTTTTTCAAAAGTGTGTTATTTTCACCTTGATTACTGGTATCTAAGCTGATTATTCGATCTTCTTTTTCTAATATTTGGGTGCTATAGCTAGCGGTACAGCTAAACATATTATTTTGTAATCTTTAACAATCTCTCGAAATTACTTTGCCATGAAAATTTGATTGTTGTTCCAAGGCTCAATATAATCGATAGTGAGAGGCACATCTTGATTAGAATTATTGATATTCTAATGGTTGTGTTTCTAAGGTTGATATTAAGGTGTCTTGCTGCTTTTGTAAACACACGAAGGGTTTCCATAAGCTAAATCGTCTTTGGATAATAGTAGAAGCACATCAGATGAGGTTATTAACACAGCAAAATAATAATGAATAGGCAATAGTCCTGCAGAAGGAACTATAATTGGCAAATCAACGATGTTTTGATAGGAGCTGGCTCGGTGAGCAGGAAAACAACTTATTCTGCTCCAAAGTAGTTAAGAACTTCTTGTTCAAGGTTATTCAGCTGAGAGATGGTAGTTTTGAAGGCGATAAAGTGAAGCATGCAATATCTGAAATGCTGATCTTGAGGCGGAAGTTATTTAATTCTTCAATGATTTTGCATTGGAAAAATCATCATGTAACAGGATTGCTTGATTGATGTGATAATCTTTCTGATTTCTTATGTGATTTTGTATCAATAAAACAGTTAAAGCAATCGTTCTCGTTCTGAAATAGTGCAAGTGAAATTTATTAGAAATCGCAAGATTATGTAAATCCACTAGCAAGCCATGGGCAGAGGAACAATGAATGTGTATATTGAAATAATTACTCAATGGCGTTGATGCATTCAAGGTAAAGAATGTCTGCCATCAGGATATAAAGACTCAGAATATTCTCTATTCTTCCATCGAGAGTCAGTATAAACTAGGTGATTTCTGTGAAAGCAAAGTCATCGAGCATAGCCATGATCCATAACAGCAAGAAGGCGAATACCAGCCACCTGATGAAGGTGAACATAGTTTTAGAGGGAAAATTAAATTTTTATCACCATAATTATCCGTAACGATGAAGCACACACAACCAAGATATCTGCCTGTACAGTCCATGCCTCAGTTATTTTTTTTCTCTTGGGATATTATTTGTCGATCTGCTCGTTGGTTCGAATATACTTTTCTAAATAGCTCAGCAGCAAAGCGCTGATCGAGAGAACAACAAGGAGAGAAAAGAGAATAATCTTAACAAAACTAATCATTTTCTGAAACACATCAAATGGTAATTTCAAGAATAATAAATTCCTAAAAAGATTAAGAAATACTATTCAGGTTAGGATCTGATTTATCCTCCAAGAGAGCTTTGAAATTAGAAAGATTCGTTCGTCTTGGGGACTGGAATTTATTACTAATATTACAAAAAAACAATGTTTCTTTTTTATAGTTTCATTTTTTGGAGGATACAGAGTATGATTACCTCTCATCATTCTGATTAATAATAGGTTTAGTGCTGTTTCGTTCTTTGCATTTCTTGTCTTGACATAAATTGGTTGGTGTGATCTCTAATTTTATGCTTGACAGTTCAAAAAATATCAAGTATTTTTTCACTTTAAACACATAGCTGGTTAAAAAGTAGTATTCATAGATTATGTTCATCAAAAACTACTAAAATGTATGAAAATAATCATCGAAGACAATCAATCCTTAGAAGGAAGTAATACAACTCTCATTAGCATATTAGCTATCGTGATTCATCAAACAAATCGCTGCTAAAGAAACAAAAACGACATGTTATGAGAATCTAACTGCTGTTGGTAGTTTGTAAGGGGGTAGTATTACGCTACTCAATAAATGAAATCACACTCATAAGGATCATCCATACAATTTGGTGTTATTCAAACAACCTTAAACGTTTCAATATAAAATCTCTCTCTCCCCCCTCCCCCCCCCCCCCTCCCCTCCCAGACGAAATAATTTAACTTATATCAACTGTGAAAGAGGAACGGTTGAAGGTGTGGGTAATAGCACTTTAATTAATTTGAATTTGAATTGAATAATTAGACGAAAGGATACTTTTTGAATTTTATTTCATTATTTTGTTTGTTTTTTCAAATTTTCATTCATTTTTTATATTAAAATGCATTCATTTGTATGTTTAACATGTTGCTGCAGAAGAAGGTTCCAGAATCAATAATCAATCATTAGTTTTTTGAAAGATAAACATGCATTGCAGTTACAAGCAAACAAACAAACAATCATCTTATTTGTTTTTCTTTTGTTAAGCCAATTTTTTAATGACTTAACTGGAAATGTTTACATAAATGCTATCATTTCCATTAGTTGATCTGTGAAAATCGCTGGAAGGAATCGATTGGGTGTGATGAATCGCTCATTCAATGAATAAACCAAAACCATGTCGAAAATGCAAGATTTGACCAACTTGAATTTTTGCGTATTGTGGGCTACTTGCATTCGGCTAGGGTGGTTTGCTCAACTGAGAAGGGGGTTTAAAAACTAGATGAAAAACTTAAATCATCTGGACATATTATCGTTCTAGCACAGCAATTTAGGATCACAGCAACATTGATACAAGTGAGGGAGATTGGAATTTATCAAACGGAAAACAAAAATTGTTATTATTTTTGTAAGTAGTTTTCTCTTCCCCTTGTTTCTGTTTTTCTTTTTGTTATTTTGTTTCTTTCTTAACAAATCAATCTGATTAAGACAAAAAGAAATTTAACTCTTGTGATTTTCAAGATCTACCAAATCAGAAGATAATTAAGGCAAACAAATAGCAAGCACTCGCTAATAATAACAAAACTCAACACTAGATAAAATTTAAGGATTTATTAGCTTTTATAATGATAATTTCGTTATGGTTTATTAAAAAAGGAGGCTTCTTTTTTTTGTTGTTGCCAATTGATTACCTTTGATCTTCTTCCTTCATTATTGAAGCTGAAAATAAATACAAGTTAGCCTATCAAAATTGAACATCAAAGCAGCGAGTTACATTTCATAGAGCTGATGTTGTTAAGTTACCAATATTTAGAGTTTTTCCTTAGCTCAATGATTCAATAAATTCCCTCGAAATAAACCTTCATTCATTTCCAATCTGAAGTGAAGCATCTTCGAATCAGAAAAAATTAACCTATTTTTCTCCCTCCCAGTTACCTCTTTCTCTTTCTCTAATTCCTCCTCATCAATTTCGTGAAATATTTTGTCTAAATTCAATAATAATCCCCCTTAATTCTGCGGCTCTTACTGGCTTTACTTTATTACTAACTCTTTTATAACTCTTAATCTAAAGCAATTATAATATTCCTCATTTATCAAGCACTTCAAATCCAAATATTTCCCATTTGATTAGTTATAATTATTTATAAATTCGATAACTATAAATTACAACCATTTGACAAGAATATCTACTCATCTTTGCTCCCTCTCTCTTTCTCTTAACCAGCAACTCACAGTTAACCTTTCTTCTCTCTCTCCTTTCCAATCGATCACTCATGTCTTCCTTTGAATTTGAACGTTTCATATCCCTGACCTTCCGAAAATTAGTTGTCCTCCGTAGTGAAGTCTTCGAGGAAGCTGAAGTGCCTCACCTGCTAGTCTCTGAGAAAGCTCTTTTCTCAGAAGATGCCCTGATCATCGCTGATTCTTTGAAATACATGAAAGATCACCAAGAAAAACAACTCTATCGGCAGTCTAAAGAACGAATCCTCAAGATATTCCAAAAGATCAGAGAATTGTAAAAGAAATACTAAACTGAAGATGAGTTCTCAGGTGAATAAAGAGCCATTAATGGGGTTGAATTCTCTGAATTCAAACGGTTTTTAGATGATTACTTCTAGTCATTGATGACATTGAAAAATAAGAATCATAGCTAATAATCAAATTCATAGTCAACTTCATCTAGTTCATCTCTTCCTTCTTCTTCTCCTTTCATTGCTACTTCTGCAACTGTCATCGCTTCACGTGCATCTGTTTCTAAGCATAAAAACGTTGGTTCCTATTCCATCATCAAACCCACTTCTACTTCTACTCTTATTTCATCGTCTTCTTCTCATCATCGAGCAGCTTCATCCAAGCATAACAGAACTCAGGATAACTCAAATTGATCACCAATACTAATTTGATTTAAAATCTTGGTTTGGATTACTGTTACCAATACCGAAGAATAATCCCCTCCTCTTAACCACTAAACAAACTAACAATATCACCTTACATAAGCCTTTAATTTACCAATTCCAATTTATATTTTCTTCATCATTGTTTTACTAGTTTCCAAAGTGTTTATTCGTTCTTTCTTATGATTTCGAGAACTAAATTCCAAAATCCTTCTTCATTTTGTATCAATTCAATATGCCAATTCGGCAATATTAAACTACTAAACTGAATGATAGTAAAACCCAAATTGGAAGACTTTGAGTGATTTACAAACGAAAAGATATAAAAAAGAAGAAGATAAAAGAAAAGAGGTTTTTGTTATGAAATTAGATTATGTAAACTAGATTCGCATGATTCAGGGAATCAATTCAAAGAAACGAACAATTCTACAACGATGTAGATAATAAAAATAACCAGTAAATATAAGGGGATAATGTCCTTAGTAGGGTTAATATTTCAATTTAGAAAACTGAAGCTCACCAAGAATGATTTTTCTTAATTCCCCTTATTCCGTAATAACTGGTGTCTTTGATTGGAAGTCATATTTTTTCTTTAATCAGCTGATCTCAGACCTTGCTTGCAAAATTAATAAGTGAAAATCGATGAATAATTACAATAGACAACATAAGCAACACACACATTGGGGAAAGGCTATTTTAGAGTTTATATAAATTGATTTTTATTATTATCATTAAGTAACAGGATTTTCTCCTTTTTGATCCTCCTTATCTTCCTCATTTTGTGTGTCTCTTTTCAACTTCTCCTTCATTGTTTCTTCGATATCACTTGAGTTCGGTTGAGTAGGCTAATATTCTCCTGATTCTATTAATTTATCATCTCTTTTCATTTCTCCCTTAGCATCATCATCATGTGGTTTCTCTGATTAAACTATTTTTTCTGAGGTATTAGATTCAGCAGTGATGGTATTTCTTGATAGGATAGTCTCAGCAGTCGTGGCATCAATCATTTATTCATGATTAACTCTACCTCCTTCTTCTTCTTCTTTTTCTTCGAAACCTAATATAACATCACCACTCATATCTTCTCCCAATTACTATTCCTATTATCCATTGACAATCCCATTTGAAATACCTTCTTCATTTTATTTTCCACTTAAATCCCTCAATAATAATTCCTCTTCTCCTACTTTTCCTGTTTCCATGTCATATTACTATCCTTCATCTTCTATTTTCTTTTTCTGCTTCTTACCCTTCTCCTTTTTCTTAGCTTGTTCTTCTAATTCCTTCTATTTAGCTAGATATTCCTATTACAACACTTATTCTTTGAGCATTTGTTTCCTATTAGAAACTTACGAAACATGTGGTAACTCATCAGCAACTAAAAAACGAACACGCTTCTTTGGCTCTTCCTATGATATTAGCAATTTTTAGTGGATTTCACCTTCTTGCTGCTGATGCTGCTACCCGTCGGGTAATTGCTATTAAGATAGTTTCATAGCACCTCCTCCATTGGAGAGATTCCCAGTCAACGTGTGATTTTGATTTCTATTGCTGTTGTTCCCATTCAGCAGAATGCTTTTTTTGGTGTGATTTCCATTTAGAACTTGAGCTATTTTTGTCTTTAAACTGCTTTTTATGATTATTTCAGGTTTATCCTCAACATGAATCACACTCTCAATATCATTATTACTGCTCTTCTCAGCTGTTACAACGCTTAATAATTAGCTCCCTTTTATCTTCTTCTTTTTTAACTTCTTTTCCTGAATATTTGCACCCTAAGACCCTTTCTTTTTGGATATTTTTTTCTTTATTTTCTTCTAAATTGATTTCTCCTATGATTCACCACCCAATTTAGATTATTTCTTCTTCTTCGATTGTTCCTCTTCCTCTTCTTCATATTCTAAACTCATCTTATCTCTGTTTTTCCCTTACTCTATTACAACTGTAGGAACTTAAACTCCAATTTATTATTTCGCTGATATCATCACTACATCACTAATCCCTTAAGTTATCTATTATGATTTCTTTTCACTTGTATCAGCTATTATTTAGTTAGCTGTCACTATTTCCTCCTCCTTCTAGCTATTCTTCCCATTTGTTACTTTCCCTTGCTCTAAAGCCAATACTTATTCTTCTTGATCTTTGATTTACTTGCCTATTAGATTACTCTGTTTTACTTCTTTTTGTTTCTTTTTCCTCAAAGAAGAAGAAGAGTTTAAATCTAACGACGATGCTAATGCCATTTTGACTTTAACTTCTAGTTTTTTTTGTTTCTTTTTTTTCTTATTCTTCTTGATCTTCTTATTTGTCCTCGCAACAAGATTCTATTTCTATTAGCTTATCTTATCTTTATCAACGTTTTCAACTTCCATTTCAATTCTCTCAGATCTATCTCCTAACACACTCTCACCTTATTCCCCTTATCTCTTCACTGAATCATCAAAATATTTCTATTCTACAATCTCTGGTATCTTCTCTTTATCCTCCATATCATCTTACTCATTCTAATTATTCTTCTGAATACTATTACAACTGTACCTTCGATTCAAAACTGCTTTGAATTTCTCAATTTCTCTACTCTAAAAGCCCAACAATCCTCCTCTTTCTTCCTACATATCCAACTAATGTCTATGCATTTATCCCTATCACAACAAAAACAACCAAACTACAATTCACAATCCAAATCTTCCCTTAAATCTATATTTTTATCCTTACGTATCCTTATCGAAGATACAAATCAGGGATGGTAAATTACTCTAACTTCTAGACATCTTTATTGAAAATGAAATCATTAGCATGCTAGATTTATCCACAGAAATGATTCACATTGGTGAGTTCTTCTATCGGATACAATGCGTCTTGCTCTTCATCAGAAGAAGACGACGGAGCAAGATATTCTCGAACTCTCTCCAACAATACTCTTAAAGAATGCAAATCGAACCTTCTCAATATAACTATTTCTTAGCCTGTAGATTTCAACTAAAGGACACACTTTGCGCAGAAATATTCACAACTCCAAGAAGGGATATCTTTAGTAGTTCTCTTATGCTTGTGAATTCTACTAGCATTTACCACAGCTGTGAATTGTGAACGAATAACACCAAAATAACTGAATATCTCAGCACCACAAGTTGTTTTACTACAATAGTATATCTACAGCTATCGAAGCTATGCTGGAAGCTACTCATAAAACCAAAATGACACTGGTGTAGAAGAATCCTACAAGAAAATCATATTATTAAAAGGCGAGAATGAATGCACCGTATATTATTATGTTTATTTCAACTATTTCTGCTTACTTCGTTTGTCTTGTTGTGGTTGATCAGTGCATTCTACATTTCTAATTCACTTTCATAGTATTCCTGTACAATCTCAAGTAGCTTACCAGTTAGCTTCTGATCTAATGTGTAATATTCGAAATTCAATAAATCCATGAATAATGTTTTATTCAGTAATCGTGTTTGGATAATATTTATGTCCTGATTTGATAAATATCTCTTGTGTATCGCAAGAATATCAGATTCAGTTCTGAATACGAATTTCCAAGTAGTTTACACAGTTTTACCTATTGATCGTACCCAATGTAACACTCCTGGACCTAATATCACCTTGAAGGAGTAAAAAGCATTATTCAATTTATCGCTGTTGTAGTTAGAATACAATTATCTTACAATATCTCCCTTTTTCTATGTGACTGTCTTGATCTGTATGCCTGCTTTCGCAACTGCTTCCTTATCATAATACCTTCCAAGCCACATTCGTTAACTTTCATAGATATCTACACGATGTTTTGCCTTGACATATTCTCGATATTTCTCGACTTAATCCGAATCAATGCAATACCAGACATTCTCTCCATCGCCTGTTTGAAGTAGCAACCGCAAAAACAAAATAATAAAATTAAAATTCTTCGAATTCTCATATGATAATGTGATGATTTACCCACATTGATCTAAAATTCCATCTTAACTATTTTATTTGTTTCTTTTTACCATGATTGATGTTAATAACTCTGACAGAGCTTCTCTCCTATGTCCATGCTCCAGCGACACTCAAGCACATCTACGGTTATGTGTATCCACTCACCTCCTATCGATGATACGCTAATAAATCATATTTTCCTTTGTTAAGCAGAAACTACGGCACTGAGCAACGAAATCTAGTGTTTTCAAGCTACCAATGCGCATCATCCATGCTAATATTCACTGCTGATATTATTACTCCAGCTGGATGATTCTACAAATGGTTCTTGTAATACTACTTTTCTTTTATTTCTTCTTAGTTTGCTTCATCCAAGAGTTTAGAATACTCCCCGTATTCCTTGAGACTCATGTTAAATGACTCATTTGAGTAATTCTAAGAATTAGAGACATTAGAATTGCAGATTATTTAGTCTTACACCCTACATTGGATTTATGTTTCACTGTGATTTGCTATGACATTATCAAAATCAAAAAGTTCCTTTGGGTTTATGTTGAATCCAAATTTATCTGCCCCGCCACGTAGAATCACAGTCGATTCAGTTAGAAGCACTTCTTGCAGCTGAGTATGTAAATCATCGATGGATAACTCTAGGAAATCCTCTTTTGGAATATCAGATTAGTTGTTTTAACTCTCCTTGGAAGTCGAAATCTACTATTAAAAAAGTAAAGTTTCTGAAGCAACAGAAGTGCCAGAACCCTATGTAATGCTGATAGACTTCTCTGTAGCTGATACTAGTGTTCTCGCAGGTGCTGTAGCCTGACGGGAAGTATTTTTCTAACTAGCTACAGCAGCAGCAGATCTTTGAGCTTTGCCATTATTTCCCTTGGATTATTTAGAGCTCTTGTATATAAAATCTTGATAATCCTCTTGATCATCATGATCATCTTCATCTTCTTCATCATTTTACTCTTCCTGCTAGCTCACAATATCATTAGCTTTAGTCCTTTTTCTATTCATTCTAAGATACATATGTCTTCAAGGACTTATCAGATATTTATGATATAAATATATTAATGCAATTCCCACAATCTTCTAAAATCCCCCCTTATTTTCTCTCTCTTTATCTGAATTATTATTTGTTTGCTAAATATTATTATTGCTTGTTTTGTGCTAATCAGATTTATGTAATGCACACAGCATTACTAATCCTTTTAGGCGTAGTCTCCTTGATAATTAATTCCATTGTATTCATATTAATTCCTGTAGCTTCTAATTATTTTCTTAATATATCCTTTTTAGGCTTATTTCCTGATGAATGTGACCTTAAGCAAACCCTTCTAATCTAATAAGACGAGATATTTTCTTTTCTTTGTATTTATTGAAAGCATACTTCATTACAAAAGAGAAGGATTCTTATTATTGGAGAATAACACTGAAAAATTATTAACTTAACTTTATGACGTTTTGTGTTTTTGTGAGAAATCGCTCAAAATGTTCTATTTATTTTAATGAGAAATAGATCAATCTAATCACCAAAGGAGGTTGATTCTCTAAATTCTCAAATAGTATTCCATTTCATATGTAAAAAATTGAGGGGAATCATTATCACTCCTCAAAAAACAGATTTTTTTATCCGTTTTTCTTAAAATTATTCAAAAGATAATGTAAGACTTACTTGAGAATGTCGATTTAGAGGAAACTCAATTATTCATTTAACTCAGCTAATTGTTCTTCTATGTGAAATGGTATTATTCAATCACTAAATAACAAATAATATCTGGTTGTGAAAAATAGCATTATTAGCAAGAATCTGTTTTTAGAAGCAGCATCTAGCTCTGAACATATCTCTCTCAAGTAGCAATAAGGATTCTCTATTATTAGATGAATATTATGAAAGAAAAAAAGATTTTGGGAATTTTTTATGCAAATAAATGAGGAATTATCAATAATTGTATAACTGAAAATCCATTAAAAAATTTATTAATAAACAAAAACTGCAAAGACAAATCACTCATTAGTGCTATTAATTCAAAAAAAAATAATCGCATAAGAACAAACAAAAAAATGGAGGAATAATAATTACAATAAAACGAAGATCAAGAGCAATAATTGAAGGATTCTTCAGCACCATCTGTGATTTCTACACCTGCTGCAGCAGGGTAGGTAGCTGCTTCTGAATCTGCTCCAGACGATCTCGACAGTGTTTCCATCGAGACAGCTAAACAAGTGTTTGATAAATTCGACAAGGATTCATCTGGGTACATAGATATGGCGGAGATTGTCGAAATTGCGAAAGAACTGAAAGTCACATTGGAACTTGCAGAAGTCAAAAAAGTAATAAGACAAAAACAAGCAAAAATAATAATGAAAAATCGCTTTAGATCAAGCTTCTTTCAAAAGGAACTAAAATGTTTGTTTTAAGATTTTCAAAGAGTTAGATTTGAACAAAGACAATAAAATCAGCTTTGAGGAGTTCTGGGAGTGGTGGAACAGAGGACGACCAACTGAATTAGAGAAATTAGTTCTTCTGAAGTTAGCTTCGTTAAGGATGTTAAAATATGTTTAGAGTAAATTCCCTGAATATGGTGGATCTTTAGATAAATCTGATGTTGCTTAGCCTAAAGATTAGAAGAAAAGCACTTTCAGTGGATCATTGCGTTTTGGAAATCGCATTGGAAAACTAGCTGTTGAATTTAAACTGTTAAGCAACACATTTGAAGCAGCAACTGTGTCAAAATAACTGTAGGATAAAGCACCTAAGATTGATTAGGATAATAAGGAAGGAGAAGAAGTTGATGGGATACCTATTGAGAAAAAGTAAAACAAAGAAGAAACGAGTGAGAAACTAAAAAGAAAAGCAATAAAAGCAAAGAAAAATACAGATTATATTGGATTAGTTGTCCATGTGAAATGTGAAGATGCAGGAAAGAAAGCAGAGGAACTTAGAAAATTATCTAATGAATTCATGGAAATGTTAAAGGCTCTTTTAGGTCAGCAGTCGCTCGGATAGAGATTCCTTGAGTAATTGAAGGTTCTTGTGAAAGTTAAAAAAAATAATGAAGCGATTGTATGGATAATCAAGATTAAATTATCTGAGTTGTAGGAGCTGATTTTCAAGGGAAAAGGGAATAAGTTAGATGAAAAGGCAACATAATGGTTAGAACATGGAGCGAAGGCTTAAAAGTTTAACTTGAATTTTGCTATTGGATTCAAGCATTCGTTGAAGAATGCCTTGAAGAGACCAACTAAAAAATTAGTTGCATGGTTATTTGAAGGGTTTAATCTGTCACTTTCTGCAATTGCTAATAATTCAATATTGAAATCAGTGAAAGAATCGTTTGCGAAGTTTGTTGAAAAGAAATTTGCTGATGAAATCAAAGGTACAGGAGATAAAAATTAAGAGAATAAAAAGGGAGAAGAGGAGAAGTAAAATGAATAGGGTTTAGAGGGAAAAGAAGATTAGCAGAAGGCAAAAGAAGCTCCTCTTGAAAAAATGTAACAAAACACAAAATAAAAGAAATTGTCGATAATATTTGGTTTTTCTTTTAAGCGAAAGGGAAATCAATGAAAAGTTTGCAACAACAGCTGTTCTTTTGCTTTTGAATGGAGTTCGTTGTGATTTGGAATTCAGAGATATTGGTAGCGTTAAGGCATTGTTTGAAAATCTTGGATTAACCTAAGAAGTTGAGGGACAAGCTTCAATTCAAGAATTCATTGATGAAATGAAAGCATCAGGGTTGTTCTCAAAGATTTGTGCTTTTATGAACAATCCTAATTCTCCTGGAAACTAGATTCTGAAGATAATTTAGTTTTTCGGAAAGAACTGTTAAGCAAATGGTTCTGTTTCGTTTATTGTCAAGAATATTGTCGTTTCGCTTGGATTAAAAGCAGAAGGATTAGCTGAACTGTTTAACTAGATTATTTCAGCAGGATAAAAGGAAGCATGAAGAAGAAATTATGAGCTGCAAACTTAATATCATAAATTAACATAAGTGTGAATGCGTGTGTGTTCTTCAATGTATTTTTTTCTTTACAAAAATTGAATTTAAAGAAACAGACAATTGAATAGTAAGTAATATTCATAAATCTAAGAGTTGCCAAAACTTAACAAAAAATACATAAAAAATATCAATTCATATTTTTCATATTTATTTATCAAAATTGTGCATTTTTCTCATAAAGTGTAGTAAAAAATCTAGTTTTTTGGTGTTATTTTTCTCAAAAACTGCGTTCAAAGTCCAGCACACTTGATGAACAGAGGGGCGTAGTGCTTCTCGTAGAAACAAGTATTTGTCTTGGCAATAGAGAGAACTGTTGAAGAGAGGAAACACTCAGAGAAGTAGTTATTGTAGTTGATTGGAGATTCTGCACCAGCCTTGATGAAATATGAGAAATAATCTTAGCATTGGCTGAGATGAGTAGCTGAATCAGCATGAGTCAGAGCGTACACCTTGGAGGCGACTGAATTGTAATCGTCAGTGGTCTAGCAGTCATCTGTGGTGAGATGGATGTTAGCATAGCAAGTTGCCCAGTCAATGAAGGAAACTGAAGAACTGGTAGAAGATGTGTTATTGACTGTTTTGGCTTGAGATATTCCAGCACATTAGAGGTAGATTGGAGAGTAGTAGTTATCAAAGAAGCAAGCATTAGAAGCAGCAATAGTTTGAATTTATTAGCTGAGGTAGCAACTTGAGAAAAGACTATTTTCGTTAAGGTTATTTGATGCCCAAGCTTTGTTCCAGAAAGCATCGAAGTTCTTGCATTCTGAGTTGACGGTTTCAGAGTCAATGTAGGTAAGAGCGGAGAACTTAGAAGCGATGGCGTTGTATTCGTCGGTTGTCTGGCAAGGTTGTTGGGCTTTAGGAAGTTGATTTTAGCAGACCATCCATTTTTCGATGGTGAGATCAGCGGGGATAGAGATCAGGGAGCTCTAGAGTGATTGGTTGTTTTAGATGTGAGTCAAGAATAAGGCACACACAGAGAGCACTGCCAAGACAGCAGCAGTTCGAATAGCAATAGTCATCAGTTTTAGTTGAGAAGTATGAGGAGGATTTTGAGAATTTATTGATTTATTTATTTTGTTGTCTTTGGCGAGAGAAACTAAGTGGGTTTATAAACTGTGGGGGGAAATACATTTTTTTCTGTCTAGTATGTTGGAGATTATGAATTTCCCCCTCTAATCTTATTTTAATCCGTAGTTTTGTACGAAAGTCTTAATTATTTGTTTCAGTGAATGAGGGTGAGTTACTTACTCAGTTTAGATAAATTGCAAGTATGAAAGAGTATCAGAAAGAAATTAATGTTTATACTTTAGGAAAATTTTGAAAAGGAGCATTCTAGAGGAGCGGTTGAGATATCCTTAGAAAACAAGAAGGATTTAAAGTAAAATTACTCATTCAATATGAGTAGAAAGCAAGCGCAGACAATAGGAATTACAAAACAAAACTTTCGGTCAAGACAAAGTTATACTTTCGGTTCTCGCTGCAATTTTTGAAAATATTTGTATAACAAAGAACACAAAAAATTGATAATTTCTTCGATTTTCTTGCTTAATTACTTCTGGAAACTATTTTATCTTTGAAGATTATGGGTTCCTTAACTTCATAAGTAGGATAGTCTTTAAGGATATTTTTCAAATGAAAATTTTTGTAGATTAATGAAAGTCCATTTTCTTTTATTTTTCCTTCGATTTCAAGGTGATTATTAATTACATTAGGAGAGCAGATATTTTTAGATAGTACATTAGATTGGGGGAAATATTTTCTGCAGTAGAACAGATATCCTTCTCCTTTTGGTTAATAAATTATTTCCACTAAATTCAATTATTTAAGGATGGACCAAGCGTTCAATTTGACAATCATATTTTATTGAGAAAATTAGATTTTCCTCAATGTTATGGGAAACAATGATCTCTCAGCAACCAATAATTATTACTCTTTACATTTTTGCTGGTTGAGTTATTCTTTTTTAATAAAAGAGAAAACAGAACAATCTCAGAAATCACTTGGGATTCTCTTCAACAGTGTGCAGTATGTTTTTAGAGTCTCAAAACAATAAGGTTTCCTTTTATTCTTCATTTTTCACCTTCAAAAATAACTTCTCAAATGAATCATAATTCATTCTTACAAAAGTTT
>Ga0302271_10002393_pt1 | contig 16958 bp, 10 predicted proteins | sample III_Bog_N1_1_FD_198767 | JGI IMG/M metagenome (GOLD analysis project Ga0302271, IMG submission 198767) | Peat permafrost microbial communities from Stordalen Mire near Abisko, Sweden - III_Bog_N1_1 | ecosystem: Environmental > Terrestrial > Soil > Wetlands > Peat | place: Sweden: Abisko...
ACCCCTTGTTGTTAGTCTGTTACGACGCTGGACCAACTGTGCTGAACCCATATCCATGATTGTCATCTCTGATGTTAGAGCGTGTGTCAAACTGTTGTTGTTGCTGAGAAGAAGAAGGCATCACAGAATAGCTTAAGGGTCTTTGGAAATTCTGCTATTATTGAATGGCTTGTATGTTAATAAAACAAAAATGATTAAGAAAAAATGGATTCAATAAGCTAGAAGATTTGCAACAGAGAAGAATGAATGTATGTTGATCTTACAAGCTGTTTAAGCTTGTGATTGCTAAGGAGCATTTTAGTTGTTGGAATAGTATTGAGATGTTGTAGCCATTATTTGGAGATAAGGGAACCTTTTAAGATCAATATTTTGTTTGTTTTTTGCTTATTATTTAGTTTATTTATTGGAGAAAAAGTGAAAAAAAGAGAGTGATTATTAAGTGATTATAATTATTAAGTAGTGTAATGCTTGCAAAACGGAAATTAAAACGTCTTGAGAGAGATTGAAGAAGTATCACTCATAATAGATCATTACATCATCCATTTAGTATGATTCATTGAGAATATGAATTGCCTTTTGTGCTAACAACAAAATCAAGAACAATACTTGAGAAAATGAATAAAAATGATAAATTTATAAACAGGTAATTCTAAGATATCCATCTTTTTTCAGCTCTTTTGGATTCTCATTATCACTTGATCTTAAGAAGAATTCTATCTAGCCGATTGTTGACTGCTAAGATATCACTGGTAATGGATTCCTCCAGTGCTTGATTCACAGACAAAGCATATTCGCATTCAGATTTTATCTGCTCTACTTTATCAGATGCTGCTAATGTTGCTGCTGATATGATCACTTCAGTAGATCTCCTAGGACTTGACTTAGGATACTGAAATTTTTCTTGTGTAGCAGTAACAGCTGTGGTATTATTAGTTGTCTAAGCTAATGAAGGAATGTTATTGTGCACAGCGATGATGCTGCTGGTTAATTGTTATTTTCGCTCATCTTTAAGCTCCTAGGATATTTCATTATGACTTTCCGACATTTCTGTTATGGCTCTATTCCTAACATATGATCTCGAGTTGTTTGTATTATTATTATTATTGCATATTTATCTCTCCGAATCTACAGGTGAAAGATATTATTTTCGTTAAAGACTCGTTGATATCTTCGGTAATCCAACAACTTTCACATCTTTGTGGAATAACTCATCGCTTTACAAATAAGCAGGGAGTTTTCGAGGTGGTTCATACGACTACTAAACTTTAATTGAGGATTTAAAAAAACAACTTTTATTATTCTTATTGTTGTTGTTGTTATTCTGCTGATGCGCGAGAAGAGGCATGATTTTCCTTAGTTCTTGCTACTAATGCTTCTTGTTGTTATGATAATGTGATCGCACAAGGTCGAGTTTCATTGATTCAGGCCATAATTCTGTTATGCACATCGATCCTCTTTCCTGCATGAACCCAGGTTAAACGAATGTTTCTTTACTGCTAGTCATCAAATACTCTACTGGGCCTGGATCAATTGCTCTTCGTCGAGTCGAGAAATTCACATTCATTTTGTGAGTCTTGATAATCTCTCCTTGTTCATCTAAGGCGTCGTATTCTGATTCCTCCTCTGCATCACTGCGAATATCATTACTCTGATCATAATTCTTAAGTTCTTAAACTCTTCTGCTGTCAGTCGATTTTAATGGAGAATCAAGGTCTTTATACCTCATTGCTACACCTGATTTACAAGGTGATTACTAAATCTAATAAGCACTTGCTCTTTCTTCAGCTTCTTCTTCTTGCTATTTCTGCTATTTTTGTTTTAATTTTGTTCGTTTTTCCTCTTTCATTTTAGTTACTTAACTGAAGAAATCTAGTACGCTCTCGCAAGGAGTTTTATGTTCTCCTTCGAATTTAATAGGTAAAAGCTACTTTTTTATGTATTTTCTGTTTTCTTCGCTGAGACTACGCAGATTCAACATCGAACTCATTATTTTACTGTCTAATTGTTGTTAGTTATATTATCTGCGATTGTCATCTCTAAGCTTTGCATTCTTGTAGCTGAGTTTAGGCAATACAATTCCTCCATTGCCGATCTCAAATAACTTCTTTGCTTGTCGACTTAAGGAATTGTCTCGCCATTTTTCAGTTGGGATAAGCTTAAGTGGGCGATGTGAGTCGTCTATGTCAGTGTTGCCTTCACTAAGAGCAGGTTATACGTCTGAGAGTTCTTCTAATGAAGTAGCTTGTTCTTATTGGAAGTTGTTGTTGTTGTTATTTTATGTTTGAGGATCGAGCTATGACGTTTATTCAATTTTTTTTGGAGAAATTAAATGATTTGTATATCCCAATGGCGTGAGTAAAGGTGAAGGGATGCCTTTTTCGGAAACGCGTTGGTATTCTTCTGTTTTTTGTTTGTAAATTCTAAGGAAAGGGAAGGAACTAGCTTGTGGAAATGCAAGGAGATGAGCACTTTTGGAAGAACTGTTGGCTACCGCAATTGTATTCTTAGGTTTTATAACTTATTCTGAGTTCAGAGGACGAGAATAACTTTCATTGGATTCTTATTGTTATTGCTATTGCTGCTATTGAGGAGGAGAAAACAATGAGAGTGTAGTTCGCATTATTGAAGAACCTCAAAGAAGAAGAAAAATCTAATTTGAGATAATATGTATTTTTTACTGGGAGAATCTAATGAAAAAATATGTAGTAGTCTCCAGATAATCGCAAGAAATAATAACTGTGTGATTAAAAAGTGGAATAAATGCAGGGAACTTAGTAGAATGGTTGCTATGGGGGGAAGATGGGGAGAAGGGATAAGGGATAAGGAATAGCGGTGGAGATAATAAATTTAAAAGGAATAATCATTTCAGCGAAATTTTTTGTATTGTGTGACAACATCATAGGTAGTAATCTAGAAGAAAAGTGGAAGGGGCAAAAGATACTCATGGAGACAAAAGAAAGGGCTTAAGAAGAGGAATTTAGGGATGGAAAGGGGATTAATGAAGATGAAGATGAGGAAGAACAAGATAGTGAATTGAAAGATAAGAAGTTAGATATTATAGACAGCGAGAATGAAGAGGAAGATGAAACAGAAGAGTAGAATAATGAAAATGAGGAAGAAGAAGATGCTGAGGTTGTTAACTAAGGTGATGAAGATGGAGAAAGAAATATAGAAGGTGAAGAAGGAGATTAGAAAATGAATGAAAACTACTCTAACAGCCATCACGATCAACACCCCGATGAAGAAGAAGAGACTGCTTATTGCAAGCATCGGCAATGGGAATTAGTTTGGGTATTCAAGATATCAATTACATTAGAATCTATTGTTTGCATTTTTTTGGTTAAAATTCACTGCACACAACTTCAAATGAAAACAGGTGAGGGTATAGAATGTTTGGGACTTCCATAAAGACATGTACATTAGGAAATGGATTTGTTAAAGCGATAAATCAACTCCTAGTCGGATCAGGGAATCTCATAAATTGGCAGGTACTTTGCAGGCAAAACCTGATAGCAGATTTGAGAGTGTTAAAAAGCCAACACATTCTGTTGCTAAATCGGAAAGCCATGAGGTTACTAACGCACATATTTAAGTTAAATAATAGTAACCTCGTCGTAGCAAACCCGAACGTGCAGCTGGAGGATAGCCCGCCAGCAGCAGCAACAATAATAATACGAATCAAAATGGAAGCAGCAACAGCAGCGGTCGTGAGTATAAATGTAAGGAAAGTGATTGCGGTAAGGTGTTCTTAGATTCGTCTTCCTTGAAAAAGCACATGCTTACTCACGGCGATAAGATGTACGTGTGCTAAGTTGAAGGATGTGGAAAACGGTTTGTGGACAATTCCAAACTACGGAGACATCAGTTGGTGCATACTGGAGAGAGACCGTTCAGATGCGAGATCTGTGGGAAATCGTTTTCCCTGGACTTCAATTTGAAAACACATCTGAGGACACACACTGGAGAAAAGCCATATGTATGCTCTTTCCCAGGTTGTGATAAAAGATTCACTTAATCATCTAATCTATCAGCGCATGAGAAATCACATTACGTCAAGGAAAAATGAGCAGACAATACGAGATACAGGAGAGTAACAGAAGATAACAAAATGAAAGAGAGAGAGAAGGAGGATAAATCAAGAGAACGATGATATGACTAGACATAACAAGACACAGACAGATGATGATATTTCCAAGAGATTTAAGCATAGAAATGTGTATGTAAATGAAGTTGCTTATTTTGAATGAGTTTAGCGATTTAAAAAATCAAAAGAAAAAATGATTTTTTTCTTGTGTGTGAAAATTGTGTAAAATATCCCTGTTTTTGAGTGAGAAATAACAATGCAAATACCGACAAATATAAGAGTTTATTGTGTTTAGACGAAGCGTCGAGGGTAGTCGTACTCGTTAAACCTATGTATTATCCCAATAAACATACTTATTTGTTTTCAGCTAGACTCACACTCTCTCGAGTTTAGTGTTTCTGCGTCATGTTTATTGTCAGATCTGAAAAATATTTTTTCTCAATGGAAAAGAAAGAACAAGAGAATCCTTAATAGGTTTGATCTGCCCTTGCTAATTTCTTGTTAAAATCCTCTCAAAGATTCCCTATCGCATATGTAATTTCTTGCATATTTGGCATTCTAGACTGTTAGAGCTTCGAAAATATCAAAACCCCATTGCAAGATATTTCGAACGCACCTGATTACAGCAGCTAAGAGATGACCATGTTTCCTACAAAGAACACGATTAGACAACTCATGACCTTGCTTTCACAAAGCTTATTCAGCCATTCAGGCTACGCCTTTCCGAACATCGCAAAAGCCTTCTAGCCAAGAAGTATCAACGCAATTCCTAGATACTAACAGATCTATAAAACTGATGCGATTTAGCTCTTGATACCCTTGACGACATATTCTTTACCCTCGACTTAGATATTAGGCACCTACTGCTCTAAAGCTTATTTCAGCTAGAGGAAGGTGCCTTTGTAAGATCATCCAATACAATATTCTACGATGATTTCTTTGATTCCACGAGATTTCTTGGTACTTTATCTCCGAATGGAATCCGAAGGATCATTTCTGGTTCTAGTCTTGGAATGCTCCTTCGAAGGTGATTTGATCCTGTATGATCCAGATTTGCTACTGGAGTCATCAGAGCCATTATTACTTTGATTTTGATCTTTAAAGAACTCGTTCATCTCAGGAAATCGAGGGTCTTCAGTGTATTCTTAGGCTTTATCACTTTCTTAGTTTCCTCCTTTGTCTGGAGAAACATGCTAATCCTATTATTGTTCCTTAGCATTTTCTGTAGGTACAGTTGGGATTTTTCTGAAGAGTACCACTGAAGCCACATCCAATGCCATAAATGCAAAAAACACAATTAAAATGAGCTTCTCAGCCTTTTAGCTCATCTTAACTTCTCAAAGACAACTCTCTCTCTATCTCTGTTTCTTTCCAAATTCCAAAAAATTCCAACTTAATTGTTTCTTCTTCTATTTAATTATTCTTCTAAGTTTTGTTATCGAAAAACTAACAATATTTTCATCACCCCGAGTTCAAATAAAACAATGAAATTTCTCTCTCTTTCTCTGGGTTTTTTTTAGTTTTGCATCACACTGTTAATCAGAGATTAGACTGCTTAGTTTGATGCCAAAATCATCAGAACAAAACTCCCTTAATACGAAGCACTTGCTTTGTCTAACAATTAATTTCAGCCAATCCCCCTAGACCTTCTATCTAATTATTACATTATTTTCATTTCATGTTTTTCATCTTCATCTTTTTTCATTTTCTTAAATTAACAGAATCAAAAAATAACAAAAATATAGCTTTAAGCTCTTCAATAATTAGGACGATATTATGAAACAGCATTCTAACCAACAGGTAAGGCTATTCCACCTCCTACTACTCCTCCTGCCAGTTATGCTCCCTGTGTTGCGGCTAGATTTGGCTAGAAATCTGAGGAGATATACTGTCCTGAAGAGAATAAAAATCAAAAATGTCAAAAAATGAATCAATTCAAAAAACCCTTTAAGAAAAAAAGCAAGCAATATGTTACTATTGATATAGTTTTATGGTGGGACAATAGGATTCCTGAATGGCTATTGTGTTGCAGCGTATTCCGGTGATCTATTGAAATTCAGAGTACTTTGGAGCTTTTCTTTAACAACAGTTTTTCCTTTTAATTGTGATTCAAGCTCTTTCTGGAGTAGATACAATGCGATGGCTAAAGGGAACTATTGGGTACAAACAAAAAGAAAGATATTAAACACTGATTCAATATGGATCAAGGTTATTTTGGAGTTTAGAATATCCTATTTTACCTTAGCAAAAAATGCAATGTAGCTAATACATATGCTGTATTTCCTGAGTGTTCTGTCCGGAATCAAGATATTGCTATTCTCAGGAGCTGCTTCTGCCCCTGTTGTTTCTGTAGACCCTTCTGTTCCTTAAGTATTTGGAGAGTCAGCGTAGATCTACCACCATCCGGAGGAGTAAGTGAATAGCCAGAAGAAATCAAGGACAATTGCGATCACAAGAAATACAAGAATTTGCCAAGTTCTCTTGTGATCAAAGATATGCAGCCAATAGAATAGGAATGCAGCAAGGCAGATCATCCACTAGGAAGAAAGAGGGGAAAACACAAAATGTGTAATTGTAGAAAAAAACATAATGATTTTATGCATTTTTTTATCTTTTTTACATCTAAGAACTGTGGTCTGTACATGAGTGAGAGCAGCGTCAGAGAAAAGAAAATCCCAAGCAGAATTAGCGTCATATTAAACAACGATTTGTCAACTTCAATCACACCTTGCAATGCAACTCCACGCAGATCAATTTTCTAATATTCCGGTGAAATCTACTGCTAGACTACCCCAGCTTATTAGTTGCTAAGTAACGCATTTGAAGATTGCTATTGCTGCTATTATCCACCGAGATCTGTCCTAAACAGGGAGACATATTGCGGGAACGGCAAATATAAACTCACTAGATCCTATTCGAAGCTTATCAAATCTTCTTCTTAGATCCGAATATGCTCCTCCCACTGCACTAATGTCTCACTCAGATATTTCTCCTACAGAAAATATTATTGTTTTTTTAATGAAAAGTCTTTAAATATTTTTGTTGTACTTATGAATGAAGCCACTGAAGAGACAATGTGACTGTACCAATTTCACTTCTGTCAAATCCTTGCAGAGCATAGGCATTCTCACGTGGGTATTGATCCTTCAACAATGTGAGTGGAATCGTCACAGACCCCAGTAATGTATCCTACGATGCTCGGTCGTAATTCATGACATTCACTTGTAAACTCTCCTAGCCCGTCGATACAGGGCTACAGAAAAAAAATAAACAAAAAAGTTTTTCAAATTTTGAGCTAAAAGGGTAGATAAAGGGTGGGCATGTTATATTAATTCGTTTGCGTTTCATTTCTCTCCATACAAATGAAAGGTGTTGTTGAAGGTGGCTTTGTTTCCGAAGGCATTAGCAGTCTAATGTGATTGATTAGTACCAAGCTGCACTTACACATAAGGCTGAACTGATGCGGGGACATTCATCGCTATTGCCTTGACTCCAACCGTCAAATGGGAATTAAAAGCTACACCATATTGATTGAGAACTTCAGTCTATCGAGCTTCTTAGAGTTTCATATCGACTTCATTTCGTTTTAAGTAAAAATCTTCCAAGACTTTCTTAGCATTGTTCGCTTTCTGTTTGAGTAGATCCTCAGCTTCAATGTACACAATGACGAAGTTCTTCCAGCTGAGAGTATTGATTTAATGATCAGCTTATTTGTCCTTCAATCTATCGAGTAATTATGCTAGAATGTCGTCATCGAATCGACTCCCAGTTGGGCAGAGTTTATTCATTGTTTCTTTGAGTTGCTTCTCGTTGATAAGAGAGGCACCATCTGCTTCTGGGCAAGCCTTCTTTAGATCGCTTAGCAGTTAATCGATTTTTCGTTGCATCATGGTAGTTATCTGTGAGTGTGTGAGACAATCTTGCTTTTTTTTATCTTTTAAAATTGATTAATTTTTTTCAATGAACAGATAATTATTGTAATTATCTTCGTGGAATCATCCTTCCAACGGTGTAGCTGATTAAATAATATATTCAGATTTTAGATAAATATTTTTATTGATCTTATTTTTCATTGATAAAGAAGCATCGCCCCCTTCCCTTCCCAATCAATTAACCTTCTTGTATATTGAAATATTAGTCAATCAAGTAGATTAATTCATTCTTGTGCGGAGATCCATACACCACCAATCAGTTGGATAGATATTTATGTTTGGTTTATGTGCTTCCCAATCTTCATTTTTGGCACCTAATATTGAGTCTGCTAGCAAAATATATGATGAATTTGAAAGTAATTGTGTATTTTAAGGAATAATAGGATAAAAGATCTATTCAACAAGGAGGAATTGCAGCTGAAATAGGAGATTCCAAGCTAATAAAGGGATTCATTTTATTGGCCAAACTTCGCGAAAAGGAAAATCAAAATAAAAAATAAAATGCATATTTTAAATTTAGATATCTTTATTCTTTTTTTCTCTCATATTCCAGCCCATTATCTTCTCCAATTCCTCTCTTAGCGATTGAAGTCTGTATCATGATTATCTGGAGGACTCATTATAGAGTCATTAGAAAGACTACTGTTACTGCTATGATATGCCTCTTGGATAAATGAAGATGATTTCTAAGAATTTCGCTGTTGCAAAAGTTGAGTGAGTGCTTGAATAGATCTTCCCATTGAAACTGTTAATTCGATTAGATATTTTTTTTCTTAATTGTCTCTAAATTAGGTTTCTTCATGATATGCCTCAAAGTTAATCAATTTTTATTAGATTGAGAGATATTATTCATTCAAGGCATACAACTATTCTTGTTAGAACGCATTGCAATGACAGCAGTAGTGAGATGGAAAGTAAGAGTCAGGATATGTAGTTTAAGTTGAAGAATCAGATGATTGATGAGCAGTTTTAGTGTCTTCATGTGAATAACCTACAGTAGTTGCATCTGTTGATTATTGACATACTTCATCACACGAAATTGATCCGAATTATGCTGACTCAGCAAGTCCTTCTGTATGCTCTGTTCCTCTTTGTGCTGTTGGTAAATATGTATCCAATCCAATGAAACAATCTAAGTTCTCTTCTGCATTCTAGTTATCTTTGCTGTTTTGTTAATAACAAAACTAAAATGTTAACAAGCTATTGTAAGCAGTTCTAACAATAGCAAAAAGGTGATAACAAATATCTTGAGGAACTTACAGAAATTAAAACCAAGAGGGAGGTGGTAGTTGTGGGTGCAGACATTCATTATTGCAAGAAGGGGTTCCAAAAGAATCAAAGGAATCTGAGCTGATGAGGGCATCATTCAATGGCTATTTCTTTGGTTAGTTCATTTTGGTGAATAGTTTAAATGAGTTCGATCGATTGCGAGTTGGTTCTTTGATTTATGCAGAGCAATCACTGTAGGACCTTTGATGATTCATTTGATAGAGAAGTAGTTCGAGAAGGAGACAACGATATTTTCGATGTGATTTCCTAGATTTTTGTGTAGCTTGTTTTATCAGAAGTTTAATTGATTTTTTTTTGAGTAATTCTTAAAAATTATTGATCAGATTTTCAAACTCTTTCTTTTTTAATCAATCCTTTTTCTGTAGGGGAGAATTTGAAAGGTTTAGTTTGTGCTTAGCCAAGCTACTCTCATTTAAAAAATCAATTTTTATTTTCAAGAAGTTACAAGCATAACACTAATATTCAACATGGTATTGGTTTTTTATTGCAAAATAAAACTAAGATATTTTTTTTGCAAGAAATCAATCATTTCTATTGATTTTCTTTATCACTTGACGCAAGTAATTTAAATAGTATTAGAGATATTTCTACATCATCTTGAACCGAATAGAGAGAGAGAACTCAATAAAAAGGCCATTCTAGAATACATGATAAATAAATGAGAAAATAAGCTTTGATTTTATCTATCTTGAGAAATCTTCTAATTTTTTGATGAAGAAGTATCTCCCCCCTCCCATAGAAAAAAAAATCGTTTTTCTTTCTTAAAGAGAAGAACATACACACTGCTAGAGTGGGAAGACCAATCGTCAGAGAGGAATCTGACAATTAAGATTTTTTTGTGTTTGAATCGACAGATAGATAAACAAAATAAATAAATGGACATCGAAAAGGACGAAGACAAAAAGTAGTCTGCAGAAATCAAGGCAGAAGATGAAAGCACAACGACAACTGCTCCTTCTGCCATGGTCGAAGAGAAACAGGATCCAGAAGAGTTGAAGAAAAAAGAATAAGAGCATTAGAAACAGATCTTAAGAGACAAATTTCTGCTTGTCAATGCGAGACTCTCAACTGGATGCAAAAGAGAACGATGCAGGTTCGATACGTGCATCTGCTTCCCAGGTAAAGATAATGAAAAGCTAAGCTATTTTCGATGTCTTTCAGTGATAGTTAACAGAGATGCTGCTGCTGTAGAGAGTGTTTCAAAAAGAATATCACTCAAATTGCAATTTTTTTTGAAAAATGAAAGTGAAAAAATTACAGCAAAACATATTTTTGAGGCTATTTTGGATTTATTTGAATTATCTTATTTTTTCTTCTATTCTAGGGAACGCCCATCTGAGAGGCAATGGCAATGCAGTAAAGCTACGCGCACTTGAGCTAGTTAAGGAAAGACTTGGGACCATCGAAGTATGCTAGATTCTTGAGAATCCCATTCATTCTTTGCAAGCCAAGGAGTTAGATTCGTTATGTTAAGTATCAGACTTTAAGGAGATTCTTCATCGCGTTGGTAGTGTTTTCTCTGATATCGATACCTTAAGTTGCAGTTTCTTCGATAAAGCTGAAGGCAATCTCAGTCTCATTCATACAGACAACCATCATGGACATATTGACTTTACAGCGCTAAATAACCTCTTTTCATTCTTGCTTGCATCTTCAAATCAAGCAAGCAAAGAAGCTGCAGAAGATACTCTCAAAAGTGCCTTTGCAAATCTCCTGAAGAACTTCAACACAGCTGAGTCCTTCCTTAAGGAATTCAATCATTTTGACAGTCTCAGAGGGCTTGCCATAATGATCTTCTATCTTGGGAAACTCTCCGATTCTCATGTGTTTTTTGAAGTTATTTGGAAAAGCCTTTTATTCATTAACGAAGAGCAAATGCAGACTTTAGGGTATTACTTAATAGAAATGAATCAAGCAGTCTGTTAAAATCTGAATATCAACATGCACACGGAGGTTATGATCCATTTGTTTGATGCTGAGACTCAATAAAAAGATCTAGAAGAAGTTGAAGTTGCTATGAATATCATGAAAATCCTTTACCTCAGCAATACACTAAATAAAAGACTCGAAAGAGAAGCATTTATGATGAGTTTATTCGACTAAAATCAAGAAGAATGCTTGCACCCCCTTGAGGAGTACAAAGCTTGGCGGTAAATGAGGTCCCTGAAGAACAAAAACAAAAGAGTATTCTCGTTCTGCATGTTCCCTTTCGCGATGGATATAAAATTCAAGTATTTACTCTTGGAGATAAATTCCAAATATGCGCAGAAATAGGAGCACGAACAGTTGATCAGGAGTCTGATCGATTAAGGGCAACTGTTTGTGGATTCACATCAGTTGTATTTGATCTTTGAAGTCGGCAGAGAGACAATTCTAAATGATACTCTCACAGCGATTTCGAAGCCCAACTAGAACTACAAATTGCCGTTCAAGGTATGATTTTACAACAACAACAAAAATATTCTTGATGGAAAATATGTTGTTTGTTAGGTGAAATTCAAAGATGAATAAGGCATAGATGAAGGTGGTGTTAGAAAGGAATACTACTAGATTATGATTAAACAACTGTTTAATGCTGATTTCGGGCTATTCAATGAGAAATAAGTAAAAAACATATTTAAAGCAATTAATTCAGACATTTACTCATTTATTTGTCTTTGGATGATTCTCAGAATAAGCAGTATTTCTGGTTCAATGGCAATAGTTTAGATATGCCGATGCTGTTCGAACTCATAGGATCACTTATGGGCATTGCAATCTATAATTAAATCTAAATGGATGTGCGACTCCCACATGTTGTCTATAAAAAACTAATTGGAGATCCTGTTTCACTTTTAGACATTGAGTAGTTTGATTCTGCAACGTTTAAGGGGTTGAGCCATATTCTTGCGTATGAAGGAGATCTTGAAAATGATCTACAGTAGACTTTCGCGATTGAGTATGAAGTATACGGAGAGACACATCTACAAGAGCTCAAGGTAAAGAAAAGATTAAAAATGAGGGTTAATTTGAGTTTTTTTATAAATACGTGTGCGTTTGGTTTGTTCAGCCTGGTGGAGAAACCCTTCCAGTGACTCAAGGCAACAAAGAGGAGTATGTGGAATTGTATGTGAATTGGATCTTGAATAAATCGATTGAGAAGCAGTTCAACAATTTCAAGAGAGGGTTCTTTAAAGTCATCGATGCAGATATCACAAAGGTAAGGAGGGCTTGAGAAAAGATATTTACTATTGAAGCTTAATAAAATGCCAATTGAATGGAAAACATATTTTGTTTTGGAATAGTTATTCACATTCGATGAATTGGTTTTGATCCTCACCGGCAAAGAAGAACTTGATTTCAAGGAGCTCAGAGCGAACACAGTCTACGACTAAGGATACTCTGATGACTCCGATTAAGTCAAGTACAACAGCCAAATCATAAATATCCATTTTCTTAATTATTTATGCAATTGTTCAGATGGTTATGGGAGATATTAGACGATTTCGAGCCTCTTATGAAGAAGAAGTTTTTGTTTTTCTGCACTGGCAGTGACAGAGCTCCTGTTACAGGGTTTGCTTCTTTTAGATTCATCATCGCAAGGAATGGTGATGACAATAGTCTCTTGCCTTCTTCTCATACGTGCTTTAACCATCTTCTCATCCCAGAATACAAATCAAAGGAGATCCTAAAAGAGAAGTTACTGATTTCACTTGAGAATGCAGAAGGTTTTGGAATGTATTGAGAGAGAGATAGAGAGAGATATGCATTGGTTACTGATATTATGCATAATTTAATAAATCTCAAATACACCAAAATAAATTAGTATTTTCTCTCTGATAATCATATGAAACCATGTGGATTATTGTTGTTAAATTTCACAAACGAATCCTTCAAAACTCCCATAAATATTCAATTGTTTTCAGAGTTAACTCAATGATGGCTTTTTGAATAGAAAAAAATAAATTGACAAAAATTTCAAGCTCAGGCAATTAGGCAAAAAATTGAAAGAATTTTTCGTGTGTTAAACTAAATAATTTTTTGATGAGGGTGATGGTCAGAGAGGAAAAGAGATAGACAATTTAAAGATGAACATATCGATAAACTTCATGAAGTGGAGAGGGGGGAAAATCAGTCAGCAGACAGAACGAAAAAAAAAAGGCAAATAAAGAAATATTATATTTTATAATTTGTTAAGAAACAAAAGCATATTTTAGTACTAAAAAAGAACACTTCGCAATAATTATTATGGGAAACGAAGCACCAACAAAAGCACCACCTAAACCAATGGATCCAATGGATGCCATATTGGATATGCGCATGACAGCTAAGAGCTTCGAGAGAGAATCGAAAAAAGCTGAGAAAGAATAAAAACAGTGCATGGAAAAAGCTAGATTAGTAAGAGAAAAAAATAGAGTTGTTCATAGCTGTACTGTTGTTATATTATGTTTTACTTAATTTTGATTAGGCAGTAGCTAAGGGAAACGATGAAGGAGCTAAGTAATCATATCAGTTTCGCTCAGCATCTATTTTTGCTGTTGCTTTTTGATTCAAACAATAAAATCTCTATTTTTTCATTAGGCTCTACTTGCAGACTGCAGCTATGAAGCAAAAGCACTCTGTGAATATGATCAGAATGTCTTAGAAACTTGATGCAGTTCAATGTCAGATGAAGCTAGCTTAAGGAAACCAAGATGTAAGAAGAAAAAACAAGAACAATCAACATTTTTTGAGTTTTACAAGTCATTCCTTGAAAACTAATTTTTCAATCATAATTTCCATATTAGATGATGAAGCAAATCAACAAGCTGACTCCATATCTCAATAAGCACGCTGAGGATCTACCTATCGAGCAGGTATTTATCGATTTTTCATGCTAAAAGATTCAAAGCGAATGGTGACATTTTTTACCTTTTAAAATCAATCAGATGTACTCTTAAATGACTAGCTTTGAGAATGCCATGGACGAGATCACTGTCCAACAGAAGGTCATGGACTAAGTGCTCAACAAGAATGATATCGCCACCGACTCCTCTGTAAGAAATATAAAAATTATAGATGCGTGCCAGAAAGATTTATTTATCTATTTTTAAACTTCTTGACTTAATTTATGGTTGATTTCTCCCAGGTCGACAACATGCTCAACCAACTCAAGATGGAGAATGCTCAGAACATCCAGGCTAACCTCGCCATGGACAACAATGGTAACAAAATCATCTTTAAATTTAGTTCGTTTTGTATTGAGATTTCCTTGCAGAAAGAGATAATAGTAAATTTCAATTTGTTAATCTTTTTTCTTGTTCTTCTTTAAAATTAGCTCAATTCTAGAACTTGAACAATAATCAAGTCAATACGAATGTAAATCAAAATGGATTGAATGTTCAAGCAAGTCACTGATTTCTTTGGCCTCCATGCTCATTTTCTCTTAAAAATAAATTGAAAACAAAACAAAACAACAAACATAAATTGAAGATTGTAATACCAAATCCTGCGTGTTTAAATGTGAGACTGAGTGTGTTTTGAAGCTTTTTGATGGAAGAAAAGAAACTTAAAATAAATGAAAGATTCAGTTAGTATTTAAGAATAACTCACTTTGAGAGAGTTTTTTGTTTATTTTCGTCCTTTCTGCCATCAATCCAAGCAGAAAGGAAGAATACAAAATATGAAAAGAGTCTGATTTTGAACAGTCAGTTTATCTGTAGTTTTTATAAATTAAACAATAATAATCGCATTCTGATCTCCCAGCTCAATTCTCAATTTTTTGTTTCACTCAATCCAAATGCCCTCTATCTAAATAAAAGTAAATCTTCTCTTTTTCTCAAAGGTGAAAAGATCTATTTGGAAAAAATATTTTGTTAGTTTTTTAACATCTTTTTTTCTTGAAAGCTTTGTGTTCAACATTTTGATCCTATTCTCAAATATTTTTTCTTGGTTATTTCCCCTCTGTATCATTTTTCCTGACCAACTTCATAAGCAGCATTGGATAGTCCATAACACCAAATAAGTTGATATTAACTATCTTTCTACGTGAACTTCCAATCAGAACATCTTAGGATAATCATAAAATAAAGGGCCATTTATGTATTTAATTGTTCTGATTAATTTTTTCTAGTATGCAACAATCTTGTAATCTTCTTATTTGCCATTTTCAGTTTTACCATTTCAGTTCTAGTGAATCAATTCACTTTTTGCAATAAATTAATAAATTCTTTTTTGCAGATTATAAACTCAATTCTTGCTAAAATTCTCCCAGAATCATTTGAGTAAAGATATTCAGTAAGTGAAAATATATGTTCTCATACTTATTTAAAAATATTATTCAACCTCAGAAATAATAAGCAAAATTAACTTTTTGTGCAAACAAGTATTGGCTGAACTTTGACTTCCCTCCTTTGGAATTCCGAACTTAAAATATTTTGAAAAATCAAAAGGAACACAAAAAGAAGAAAAGACAAATACAACTCCCTAGCGAATACGTTTTATTTCCAATTACCTACACACATTAACACGACAATGAAGATGCCCTCTTTACTGTTCTTGATTTCATCCACGTTGACTGTTTCTTTGTCCTTGGCTTCAACATGTTACCTCACAAATAAACCTCCTACTGAAGTAAACAATAACTCAAAAATTGATTTGATTTTTTAGACTTTTCATCCACTTTTCAAAATTCAGAAAAACCCTTTCTAAAAACCTTTGTTAAACTTGAACAAACTATATTTCCCTTAGGCATTAGTCCCCCTTACATACTGTAAATCGCACTAAAGCAACTCATGCTGTAACGCAGCTTAAGACAGTAACATCCAGAGCATTGCATAAGGTTTCTTTCCGAAAAATTGCTAAGGGTAGAAGACCCTTCATAAAAAATCATAATATTCTAAAAATAGAAACCTCCTCTTTTTTTGAAAATAATTTTCTTTAGTGCATTTATCATTGGATTTAAATTATTTTTAATCTTTTCTCAAAGTCGATTCCCGAGCTTGAAGGCATATTTCTGTTTTGGATGCCATGGCAAATAACCATAAGCGACTGATCTTAGCACGAAGGCTATTCGAGTCTGCAAGTCATTTTTCTAAAATCAAATCTGGGGAGGAGATCTAAACAAGGTAACACCATTAACCATGTACACTTTCGTCACTTTTTGATTTCAAAATCTACTGACTATCTGATTCTTGGATTATGTGTGCTTTTTATTTAAACGAGCCTACTACAAAGTATGAAGGTTGCGGCCTCAATATGACTACCGGCAACAACATATTGATTTATTCTCCTTTCAATGTAAAAGATTATTTAAAATAATTAAAATCATTCTCGTTTTATTTCCTTTACTAATCTGTTGTTTTCCCTATTTTATTTCATTCCAATCTTTCTTTTGTATCTGTAGAAATATCCCAATGCCTAAGCCTTTATTACAGCTGTTTCTCCAGCGCTATTGTCTCCAACGTATTCTGTTACTCTAGTAGACACCGATTGCTTGGGATCGAGCATTATTTCTTTTGCGGTTTCATTGTTAATATTCATTTTACTTATCACCCTCTGAAATAGATCACTCTCTAAAAAACAATAATACCATCGTTAGAATAAACCATAGCCATAAGAAGGGTGCATCATACAAGAGATCCCCTCTTTTATCATAAAATACATTACATGTTTGGAAATAAACCAGAATTTTT
>Ga0302271_10002395_pt1 | contig 16952 bp, 17 predicted proteins | sample III_Bog_N1_1_FD_198767 | JGI IMG/M metagenome (GOLD analysis project Ga0302271, IMG submission 198767) | Peat permafrost microbial communities from Stordalen Mire near Abisko, Sweden - III_Bog_N1_1 | ecosystem: Environmental > Terrestrial > Soil > Wetlands > Peat | place: Sweden: Abisko...
TTACTTCCCCCCCCCGCCCCCCCCCCCCCCCCCCTCTCTCTCTTCCCATAGTTAACCTGAATACTGAATTACTTTTCTGATTTTTACTTAGGTTTAGTGATTTATTAATAATCTAATATCCCAAGAGAATAAAAACAAAAAATATTATTTATTATTGTAAGCTACAGGTATTAGTACAGTAAGGCACAATAGAGTAAAAAATAAAATTACTTTAATGAATTATTGCTTCTTTTTATTTTGTTAGTTGAATTGCAAATCATTAATAGAAATGATCTCTCATTATTAAGAAAGAAGAAGATAATAATAATATTTCAATATCAATGTGATGCTCAACAAACAAAAATATAAAGGGAGCAGAATCAGTTGGATTGAGTTGCAAGCTTACGGAGGACGTACAACAAAATACCACCATTCTTGAAATATTGAACTTCAACGTCGGTATCGAGTCTGCATTTAGTGACGAATTACTTGCCACCTTCGACCTTTACGACGACATCTTGATTGACCTTTAGGTTGCCTTCTTGGAGATCAACAGAGTATCTCTCTTTTCCGGTGAGTCCGAGGGAATCAGCGTTTTCACCATTCTTGAATTCAAGAGGAAGAATACCCATACCAATGAGATTTGATCTGTGGATTCTTTCGTAGGATTGAGTGATGACAACCTTGACACCTTGGAGGAAGGGACCCCTAGAGTTAATTAACAAAAATGATTAGAATCAATTTGGGAATATGAATTAAAATATGTTTATTACTTGGCAGCCCAATCACGAGAAGAACCAGTGCCGTACTCTTTACCACCAAGAATAATAGTGGGAAGATTATGAGCTTGGTACTTAGCAGCAGCATCGTAGATGGAAAGGACTTCTCCAGTTGGAATGTAGAGAGTGTTAGGTCCAACCTTTCCATCAAGAAGTTTATTGATCAAACGGACGTTAGCGAAAGTTCCTCTAGCCATGACTTCATCGTTTCCTCTACGAGCACCGTAGGAGTTGAAATCTGATTGAGGGACACCCTTGGCAAGAAGATATCTGCCAGCTGGAGAATCCTTGGCAATGTTTCCAGCAGGGGAGATGTGATCAGTGGTGATGGAGTCACCAAAGTTACCCAAAACATAAGCTCCTTCGATGTTCTTAACGGCACTGAGTTTCAGTTCGAAGGTCTAGAAGAAGGGAGGGTTGTGGATGTCTAAATTTGAAAATAACAGAATTGTTAGAAAATTGAATTACAATAATTTTTTTAAAAATATGCTATTGAGTATATTTTACATGTTGATTCATCCTTCCACTCGTATTGAATTCCTTGCTTGACGGCAAGACTGTTCCATCTGTCAGTTCCCTTAGCAATCTTAGCATAGTTTGAAACGAACATCTCAGGAGTGATGATCGCAGCTGCGATTTTCTCAACTTCTTCTCTGGATGGCCAGATGTCTCTCAAGAAAACATCATTTCCTTCTTTGTCTTTGCCCAGTGGTTGGGTATCGAAGTTAATGTTCACGTTTCCTGCCAAAGCGTAAGCAACAACCAAAGGAGGAGAGGCTAAATAGTTAGCTCTAGTCTAAGGATGAACTCTGCCTTCGAAGTTTCTATTTCCTGAAAGGACAGCTGCGGCAACGAAATCGTTGTCTTTAACGACTTGATTGAGGACTGGATCAACGAAATCTCCAGAGTTACCAATGCAAGTCATGCATCCATAACCAGCAAGGGTGAAACCAAGAGTGTTAAGATACTCAGTAACTCCTGCTTTATCGTAGTAACTAGTGACAACCTAAAGGGAAATAATCTCTTAGAAACTGAAGAATAAATAAAAAAAATAACTTACTTGAGAACCAGGGGAGAGAGAGGTCTTGACGTAGGCGGGAACAGTGAGACCCTTGAGGACAGCATTCTTGGCAAGGAGACCAGCAGCAAGCATAACACCTGGGTTGGAGGTGTTAGTGCAAGAGGTAATGGCTGCAATGAGAACTTGTCCGTGAGTGAAAGTGTACTCTTTACCTTGTAGTTAATACTTGACTGCAAGATCAACCTTATCAGCAGGGACACCAAAAGTCTTGAAAGTAACGGGTTTAGCGAGGCCTTCAGTAAATTCAGTTTGAACATCACTGACTGCAACGCGATCCATTGGGCGCTTAGGACCAGCAAGAGAGGGGACGACTGTAGAGAGGTCGAGCTCGAGGATAGCTCCAGAGTACACAGGGTCTTATTATGATCCATCGTATTTTCTGAAGAGACCTTACACCTTATTGTAGGTTTCAATTTCTTTAATTTGCTCCTCAGTTCTTCCAGTTTGTCTCAAGAAAGCAATAGTCTGCTCGTCAACTGGGAAAAAGCCTGTAGTAGCACCATATTCTGGAGCCATGTTTGCAACAGTTGCTCTATCAGCAAGAGTGAGGTTGCTCACACCAGGTCCGAAGAATTCAACGAACTTTCCAACAACACCTATTTTCATTAAAAATAATAATAAATATCAATAAATTGATTTCAATTTTTTAAAAATACCTCTCTTTCTGAGGATTTAAGTAGCAGTTAGAACAAGATCAGTTGCTGTGGCAGTCTTGGGAAGCTCTCCAGTTAATCTGAAACCTACAACTTCGGGCAAAACCATTGCTGAGCATTCACCAAGCATGTTGGACTCAGCTTCAATACCACCGACTCCCCATCCTAGGACACCGAGACCATTGATCATAGTAGTATGAGAATCAGTACCAACGACGGAATCAGGGTAGACAACGCCGTTCTTGTTGGTGAAGACACCTCTAGCGAGATACTCAAGATTGACTTGATGGACAATACCAGAGCCAGGAGGGACGATTCTGAAGTTCTCAAAAGCGTTTTATCCCCACTTGAGGAACTCGAAACGCTCCTTGTTGTTGTAGAACTCGAGTTCTTCATTCTTCTGAGCTGAATCGAGTCCCTTGGCGTGTTCGACCATGATAGAGTGATCAATAACAAGATCAACTTAGCAAGCAGGGTTGATTTGATTGGGTTTTCCACCAAGACGCTGGATAGCATCTCTCATAGCGGCTAAATCCACAACGAGAGGGACACCAGTAAAATCTTGGAGGATGACTCTTGCAGGCTTGAAAGGAATCTCAATATCCTTGGTAGAGTTGACCTACCAGTTGAGGATCTTCTCAACATCAGCAGAAGTGATATTGAACTCATCACAATTTCTCAAAGCCTATTCGAGGAGAACTCTGATGGAGTAGGGCAAAGCGTTGATTCTTGGGTCATTGAGAGCACTAAATGCATAGTACTTTTTACCTTCAAGTCCCGGGATGTCGGTCAGCAGCTTGTCGAAAGGGTTGGGTTGAACTGAAGCCATTTATTCTTAACTAAGTTTAATTATCTTTTTATTTTTTGAGTATTTTCTGATTAATTTTCTTATTATTTATCTTTTGGAATCTGGTTCCTTTGACTCTTAAAACATTCCTTCCCACAAAAGAAAAAAATATTTCCTTCTATTTCCCTCCTCTTCTTCTCGTGGGGGGATACAAATCTTAACCATTTTTCTTTGTTTTGTCTGCAACATATCTAAGAAATACATTTCCAAATCAGTTTCTGCTTGCGTCTTTTCCATATTTTCACTCCCTTTTGGTATCTTTTCCCATAAAACCCAGCCCACAACAGCTGCACTACATTTCATATTGCATCACTTGCGCACCCTTCAGATACGTAATTCATTGAAAATACTCCATGTATTCTACCTGGGAAATTCAATTTTTCCTTTGATAGCTGTCAGAACAGGCGTATTATTGTGTGATAATTCGTCAGCTCAAGATCTTATTTCACTCTGATCTCGTCAAAAATAATAATTGTTTGAAGAACATTTCCCCATTTTTGCTATCATCTGAGCAATATCTTTTGATATTTATTCTTGAATACATCCGTTTATTAGAGCAATATTCTTAGCAAAATATTACAACCAAAATTCCAAAGGAGATTATGATCTAGAATCAATTAGAAAGTCCTAGCATATTTCATTATCAAGAATAATCTCCGAATAAGACTGTACTAGGAATCTTATTTAAAAGAACACTTACGTTTATAATAATGAATTCCTTTTGGGCTGATACTTCCTATTGGCCTCTCAATTTAATAGGTAATGCTATGAATCAACAATAAGAAGCGCTTCAAATATCAAACTCTTGAAATACTAGAGACCCAAATCCATTTTTTAATAATTTCTTTTTGCCTTCAACCTAATGGGCTAAATCCTGTTATTCGTCCCAAACTCAAAAATATCATATCTTCAACGAATAATTTAATTATCTTCCAAGATTATTATGAACTTCATTCAAAGAGGTTTTTTAATTTGAAATGAAATTAACAGTTAGATTAGTTGCAACCTAATAAATCTGAGCTTTTATTTTATCTTGAAAAATAAAAAAATATCCTTCATGGTAAAAATCACACATGCTGCAGAATAACCATATTTTAATATATTCTATTATTTTTGATGCTTTATTGAGAAAATGATTAAGAAGGAATTATATTTTGAATCCTTGAAGTTGTTTTTCATAGTTTTTCATCTTAACAATATGGATAAAAAACCCAACAGAGTTGACCATCATGCAGATGTCAGTTGATCTTTTGGATTAAAATAAGAAAGTAGACAGTTATATTTTTTAAAAAAGTAATAAAAAAATAAAATAAGGGAAAATAAATTATTAAAAGTACACAAGGGCATATGATGCAAGGTAATTCTATGACAAATGAATTGAATCTTCAAGTGGATTGAATTTTTTTATTTTTACTAAAAAATTAATATAAATGGTACTTAAATGAGATCATAAGAAAGAGAAGGAAAGTGTGAATAGATATGTTGAGAATGTGCAGATTTAAAGGAAGAGAATTTGAGCAGCAATTTAATTAAGAGGTTTCGAGTGTGAGAATACAAAAAAGGGGATGGAAAAAGGATTCAAGTAAACGGATATTTGAAAAGTAGAGGGGAAGGAAAAATAGATTGCAAAAGCAGAAGAAAAAGAAATAAAGAGATTTTGATATTATTGAAACAAGCATTAGTTGTCGGAGTTAGAAGAAGAAGAAACAGCGAGTAGAGGAAAAAAGAAACCTTAGAGTTAAAGAAAAATTTATTGATTTTGATCTTTTACATTTTTTCAGTAACAGTGCAAACCACAAAATACAACGATTAGATAATATTACTCATATCCCTGAAAGTGTAGAAACAAAAAAATGGAGAAACCAATTGAAAACAAAGATCAACTAACGATCATAGAAGAAAAGATATCTAAAGTAAATGGCGAAATGGCAGTGAAGAAATATGTCCGCGGTAAGATGCTCGGTAAGGGTGGTTTCGCTAAATGCTATGAAGTCACGAACTTGGAGACGAAGAAGGTTATTGCAGCTAAAATCATCCCAAAATAGACTCTCACGAAGAACAGAGCTAGATAGAAACTTATTTCTGAAATAAAAATCCATAAGAGTCTCAATCATCAGCACGTTGTTGCGTTCGAGCACGTCTTCGAAGACCATGAGAATGTTTATATCCTACTGGAATTATGCACGAATCACACACTGAACGAACTTATCAAAAGGAGGAAGAGACTCACAGAGCTTGAAGTTCAGTGCTATGTGCAGTAGATTGTGATTGCTCTGAAGTATTTGCACAGTCACCATGTTATCCACAGAGATCTGAAACTTGGAAATTTATTCCTGAATGAGAAAATGGAAATTAAGCTGGGAGATTTCGGTCTTGCTACGAAATTAGAGTTTGATGGAGAGAAAAAGCATACAATATGCGGTACTCCGAATTATATTGCACCTGAGATTCTCGACGGGAAAACTGGCCATTCTTATCCTGTTGACATATGGTCTCTTGGAGTTATTATCTACACTCTTCTCATTGGAAAGGTACAATAACAACAACAACAACTAATTCACATCACTTTTAAATTCAAGCACCCCAAATAATAGAAGCCTTTAACATATTCGTTTGTTTAAAGCCTCATTCCTCCCAACTCTCTCTCTCCCTTTCAACTATCTCTCTTATTATTAAAGTGATGAATAATTATTATTTTTTTAAATTATTCACTTTTTTCTTATTCTTTCCTTACCCACCACTTTAAACAAGCACAAGCAGCTTGCAACCCCCTCTAACTACTGCAATTATTGCTACAAAAAAGCTAGCATAAATTTTCGAGTTAAATTATTCTTCTGAAATCAGTTAGTACCCACTTTGAACAACAAAGAAACAAATATTTTTTCTTAAGATTAAAACAGCAAGAGACGTTTATTAACAAAACAAGGATTAAGATGTGGATGTGCTTTTTTTAAGTCAATTATTTAAAAATATTCAAGCTACTAACTAAACTCCTTTTAATTTTCTTGTAATAATTGTTTAGATTTTCAAATGAATTACGGCTTTTATCCAAAAGGAATTATGGTAGTTTTTTCATAATTTAAAATTACTGTTTTGCTAATCTTCTTCTTTTTTCTCTTTCTTTTATTTAAGCCTCCTTTCGAGACTCCTGATGTCAAGAGCACTTACAAGAAAATCAGGAATATTTCGTATGGATTCCCAGATAACGTTCCTATCTCTGATTAAGCTAGAGGACTTATCACACGTATCCTGAACATTGATCCGTAGAGAAGACCAACACTAGATGATATTATGAGTTCATCTTTTCTCAATACAGGTGGTACAATTCCAAAATTACTCCCATTAGCAACATTAGCTTGCCCTCCTTCTGCTTCATATACGAAATAGTTCCTGCCTTAGGGAAATGCTCTGAAAATTAATTAGGCTCCTATGAGATTAACGGATTCTGCAAGTTAATCAACTTAAAATCTCAAGGGAAAGACTGCAAGCACTTCAAATTTATATTTAAAGCAAGCAACAGCTGGAAACCTTCAAGATGGAAGTAAACCGCTTGGTGCGACAACTTCGAATTGGAATCAATCATCTAGCTAAAAAGATTAACGCCCTCAAACTTAGTAATTCCCTAAATCAGAATTTAAAACATCCATGTCAACGAAGAATATGGGATCAGCTCAATCACAGAATCCCTTATTTAACTAAACAAACGCACCAGGACTCGCCACTGCTTAGAGTCTGAATATGTTCTCCAAGACAAAGACGAATTTTAATAGCACAAACGGAAAAGGATTCATGCAGACAAACACGTAAAACTTTGGGAAGACACCTTCTCAGCCAGGATGGGTGTCCTAACCTGTTCAGCCTGTTTGGGTAACTCAATGGGTGGATTATTCTGCAAAATATGGGCTTGGTTATCTTTTATCGAATGGCTGCAGTGGTGTGTTCTTCAACGACTCAACGAAAGTTATTCTCGATCCTGTTTCGAATAATATTGAGTACATCGAAAGACTTGGCAATGACAGACAAGATTTCATGTAACAATTCAACTTGAGAGACTACCCAGCGGAAATGAAGAAAAAAGTCACTCTCCTTTCGCACTTTAAGAGCTACCTAGAAGAACAGATGACAAGACAAAATACTCCAATCGATCCACAACAGAATGCTACAGATAACCAGCCTTACGTTTATGTCAAAAAATGGATGAAGACTAAGCATGCGATTATGTTTAGACTCTCCAACAAAATAGTCTAAGTATCATTCTAAGATAGAACTGAAATCCTTCTTTCATCGGAAAACAAAATGGTAACCTACGTTGATCGCACAGGAAACAGAACAGATTACCCTCTTTCCACAGCTTTAGAAAGCTCCAACACAGAAATGTCCAAGAGGCTTAAGTACACAAAGGATATTCTCACCCACATGCTAGATAATAACAAAAACAACAACAACAGCAACTAGTAGAATGGTACGAATGGACGAGCTTCGCTTTCTAATGTTAATCCAATACAACTCGGCACAGAAAAGGAGAACTTTAACTGATTGTTTAGAATTCTTTTTTTTCTCAAAAATCGATTGTCTTATCTACATTTCTCTCATTTTTATTTTTGGCTTTCGAATTTCTTGAGATTTCATTAGTTTTAAATTACACTTTTTTTGATAAGTTTTTGAGCTTTTCTGCACATAAACTAGCTAATCTATCCATGTATTGGATTTTTATTAGTGAAGCATAAAAAATTACATCAAAACAAAATAATATTTGTTTAAAAAAGGAAATTTACTGCAGACTTTAAGATTAATAATAATAATTCGCAACAAGAGAGCTTAGCTTTTTTTCTAGATTGAACAACAGAATTCAATTATAATACTCCTTTTCTCTGATTTCAAAATCAGTAGAAATTAAAATTAAGTATTGTTCCTTCTTCTTTTAAGTTGTTTGAACTGGAAGCAGATTCCCTTTCTTCAAAATGTTTTGCTTTGATTTCCCCACAAATTTGATCTTCTCAAAAGGCTAATCAAATAAAAAATTTTGTTTTTCAAAGACAGAGCTAATATGTATTTTCATTTCTTGCCTTAAGAGCATGATTGTAATTTGGGATATTTTCTGAATCTAAAAATATGAAAGTAAAGTTAGTTGAGAAAGAAAAAGAGCTGAAAGGTTATAACTTAACATTTTACAACTACCTGTATCAATGGCATAGTAAAATAATGAATAGGAGAAACAACTGAAGATTGAAAAGGGAAGTTATGAGCCACGTTTTAGAAGGGAGATTTTACAAAATCATCATTTTAAAGTATCTCAGATTATTTGGGCATTTATTCTTGAATTATTATTTGAATGATAAGAACTGCAGATTTTACCTAATTTTTTGAGTTTCTTTTTGTAAGAATACTAACAGACACAGAGGCAAAGTAAATTTAAAAAGATTGTTCAAACTATAACCTCTGTCTTTTTTTCTGTAAAAATTTAAATATCACTGATCTTTAATGATTTAAATGATTCTCTATGCCTAATAATTCAAAAGAGAGAGAGAGAGAAACAGTTTTTTATGGATGAATTTTATCTCTACTCTAATTAAAATTATCAGACTTAAGTGAATTTATTGGTTTGAACTTGATGTACATATTGAAAACGAATTATCAGTTGTTAAGTGACCTCACAACTTTTATCTAAATGAGTCTTTCAATGTGTTTTACCATTTTTGAGAATATTTTCACTTAGTAATTAAGTTATTATTGATGGACTTATATTTTACCAATATTGACAGCTTTAAAAATTTTAAAGAACAAACAACTCTTAACATCTTTTAACTTTGAGTAAAATGCATGATCTAAATGTTTCACTATTTTCTTATTGGTTTATGAAATATTTTCCTAAAATAGAAAAAAAATACTTCCTGAAAAGATTAATCTCTTTTCTTTACTACAAACTTGAACACATAAAAATAATATTGTATTCATCTATTCATAAAAATGAAAAAAGAAAATTTCTTCAGAATCAGTTATTTATTCTGAAAAATAGTGACAAAAATGATCCAAAAATTTTTTTTCATAAATATTAAAGAGTATGCTGATCTTGAAAGAAAATAAATGAATTTACTAGCATCAATTCTCGAAAAAAAGTGAGAGTAAAAGTATTCGGCCTTAAAAATAACTTAAAATGTCATTCAGCCCTTTTCAGCTTTTTTTAGAAATTTGAAAAAATAGTTAGAAAGTAGTCTTTTTTGATCCTTATAAAATGTAACAATAGAGTTTAAAGAACAGTCGGAGAGTAATATTTTTTTTAATTACTTTAACTTAAATCGGTTTTCTTTTGAAAGTTTTTGCTTGATTCACAAGTTGATTTTATCATTTAACTTGCAAAATACTTGAGAAAAATACAAAAAATAGAAAATACAAAGGTTCACAACGTTTTAGCTTTTTAAAAGAAATCTGAGAATCGTTAATATTTCAGTTTAGAAGATAACTAATACCGAATGATAAAATATGATCTCACCTTTAATATGGTATCTTTGTCCTAAAGTAATGTAATATTTGTTTTATGTACTTGTGCAAATGACATTCGTAATTCAATACTATTTAAAAAGTCCTAGAAAGATGATTCTTCATAATTTTAAAGAAAAAAAAGACTAAGAAATGTGCTTTTTTATTTATTCAAAACAAATATAGTTGTTATATTAAAATATTTTGTCTAAAATACTTGAAAGAATAAATTCTATTTTCTTTAAAAAAAAATGTATTATTCTAAAAGATATTTACTGCTGGGCTTTGGATCAATGTCGTGCAGAGATAGAGAGAGAGATGTTAGTAAATGAAATAAAGTAAAATTTATAAATTATTGAATTTCTTTTCCTCAATAAACCGAAAACATATTTCTTTGTAAGGGATATTGAGTTAAGCTGTTTTACAATGAGTAGAAAAAGAAATTGATTTGTATGCTTCAAAGTAGCAATTGTTCTATGAAATTAAAGTTTTCGATCCGAAAATATCTTGCCATTATATGAAAAATCAAAAATTGAAAGCCGGAGAGGAAATCTAATAAGAAAATAAGTTAAAAGACCAGAAAAATAAACTAAAGTTCGTTAAGTTTCCCTAGATTGCTCTCAAACTCTCTGCAAAAGTTAAAAAACATACATAATATGTAAGCCCCATCAAGTATAGATAAAAGGTAAAGATAAATAATTCCTTATGCTAATCATAAACCCCTGAAATTCCTGGATTTTTGTTTATTTTCTCTCTTTTTTGAATAAATAAAAAGTTCCAGTGCTAAGAGCCCTTTAAATTTCTCAATAAGTGGATATTTTCAGTTTGGCTCATACATAACTGTATGGCTGGGGAGGTGGCTGAATGTAAGAAATTGGTTATTGGGTACTGTATGATTGAACTGGCTAAGCAGCATAGGGTTGTGGAAGTAGCTAAGTGTAAGGATTTTACTGAACTGGTTGAGATTGCACAAGAGATGCTGGAGCATTAGCTTGTGAATATTGAGCTAGATATGATGCAGCTGGAGGATACTGCACTCCATTTTATTCTGGATATCTATATTACTAAGGATTAGGAAGTTATTATGACTACTATTGTGGTTGAGATGCAAACGGTTATTGTTGCTGTTGGATCGCTGGGATCTATTGCTACTGTGTAATCATCGACTGCTATTATTACTATTAACTTGCAAAATGAGGCTAATTCTGCTACTAAGTCTATGGCTACGATTGAGTTGCATGTGAGTTATTTACTTGATTCCTGTCAGAGAAAAATAATTTACGATAAACAAAAATCCAAATCTTTATTTTTTGAAAATCATGTAATTTTACGGTTTTCTTATCTCGCTTTCTCCATGAGCGTATTGACATTTATCTCCATTTGGACAAGCCCCTGTCTTAGCAAAGTTTTAGCACAGCATAGTCTTGAATTTGTCGACATATCCTTTGAGCTCTTATACACCATGAGCGAAATCACACTTATCTCCCAAGTTACAGCGGGCTGAAATAAATACACAAAAATGTATTTTTTATCAAGATAGTCTATTTAAATAATTTGATTTGACCCTACTCATCTCAAATAGTTGGCAAAGTTTAGTTTTTTTGAGATTTGGAGGTTCTCTTAGTTCTTCTTTTGAGTGGGCATAACTGCAAGTGTCTCCTTTGTTACATTGCATCCCACTTTCAACTGCTGGGCAGAGTTTAGTCTTATGGAAAGCCCCCTAGCTAACTAATAAAACAAACAGATTATTTGTCTGTTTCCAATCAAATAATAGTCCCATATCAGATCATATTTAAATTGCTTTTTGGCTTACATTTATGCTGACCTGCTTCATTTCTTCCTCCTTTGAAATTATCATTATGATGATAACCTCGAGAGAAGTTCCCGCCATTGTTCCCTTGATACCTTCCCTGGAAAACTTGATGATTATTCTAATTGTCATCATCATAATTTCTGTAAGACCTATTATCTCTTCTCTAGTCATCTCCATTCCTGTGCATACCTGCATTATATCCTCCATGACCACCTCTCATTCCATTATCTTTGCTGATAGGTTTTCTGATACCTATTGGCATTCTCTGAGATTAAATTTGAAAAATAAATGAGAAATAGAACAATTAGAGAGAAACAAATACTAGAGATATTTAAAATCTAAAGCTAACATTATTCATTGGAGGCATCTGCTACATAGGAGGAGGCAAGTATTTTCCTCCTCCGTTGTTGCGATTGAAAGGTGGAGGATGGTTTCCTCCATTATTGAATCTCCCAGGAGGTGGCCCATAAGAATCTTAACATAAAAACAAAGTAATTCTAAACTGTTTAGCCTATGACTTAGAATATTAACAAACCTTATTAATATGGTGGATTTGGGATAGGATTGTGTCTTTGAATATTTCGTTGATCCATATAAGGTGGTTGATTATTTGGAGGATATTGCTATTAGTGATGCATCATGTGGGGATGTTACTGATGTGGAGGTATGGTTTATCCTTATTGAGGCATCATTCCATTCATATTCATCTGTTAATGATTCATATTTATGACTGTATTCTCCTAGGTTCTATTACTAAATTTAAGATTAATTTGATTAAAATCATCTCCTCTTGTATTTTCTTCCTAGATCTTAACTTTATCTTTATTCAAAAAAGAAATTGTTGCTTTGAAGTTCTTACTTATTCATTTTCATGAATTCTTCATTCTTTTAATTAATAGTTTCACCAATAATTCAACTAAATAAAGTGTTTAGATTGTCAATCCTCATAAAAGTATATTATTGCATTTCAAGAAATAACCTATTCTTAGAGCTAAAGACTAGAGATGCAACAGGTAAAGTAATGATAAAAAAAAGTGAGCAAACATCTAAATAATGTGATAACAAAATACATAAAATTATATTGTAATATCTTTTACCATTCCTTATTATTGTAATGGCTTTGCATGTTTTTACGATTTAACAAATAAGAATTGAAAAATAGACTGAACAAATGACAATTAACAATCCCTCCGAAATCCAAAAATAATCTATTATTATGACATAAACTAATTAAACAATATCTCCTACTGATGACTATGATAAATTAGTAGCAAATAATGTAAAAACTAATATTACCGTTGTCATCAACTCCAACGGCTCTTTGGAAAAATATTTCTTCGCCAAATAATTAGTAATAATAAAATTAATCATAGTTAACCAACCCAGTTAGTTATAACCCGAAAGATACACACACATCTATGAGCTTTTTGGAGTCAAGAATGTTGGAGAGTTGTTTAGACACAACTGATGTCTTCGATGCAAGACATCTGCCAGTTTCGTAGCACGATGAAAATCTCAATCGAAAACGCAGAGAACAATAATTGCTCATGGAAGCGAGAATCAATAATATCAAGAAAGATTACCAATAGAAGTATGAATAAGTTCATTCCGATTATCTGCTTCAATGCGAGCAGCTCAAATAGCAATTGCAAAGCGAAATAAAAAGAGAAATGTACACCTTCGAATGCAACATTGAATCGTTTATTACCAAACAACTGCAAGGTACTGAAATATCTCGAATCAATCCAAATCATAGCAGCTACAATTTCTAAAACAATCCCCTTAACAGCACATTCAACATTGATGGTGATGCAGGTACGACTCCTTTAAATGACTTTAGGCCATACAGATCGTAGAATAACAACAATTGTTCGAAGAATGTGGATTTAGACAGTTCTATTGTTTTCAACACATCTTAGAATAACGGATAAGCAGAGTTTAGGAGAACAATGCTCACTCAGACAGTCCCTTCTTAATTTGGATCTTTCTAAGAAATCGAAGGGAAACACCCTCACTCGATGGTGAGACCTGATTATTGTTTAAAAACGCATTTCAATGAAAATCAGGAGAATATTTTTGATAAAATATCTGGCATCAAGGATTGCTATGCTCATTTAGCAAAAACTACTCCTGCTTCTGGTTCAGCTTTTGAAAAAATGAGGGCATCTTCGACAACTAAGAAGCAGACTCCAAATGTTCGACATATTTTGGGTGAAAAATCAAACAATCGGATCTAGTTTTCTGAGAATACAACTCCATAAGCATGGGTGAGGTCTCCAGAATGGGGCACATCTGTAAAAAAAGGATTTGATCTCTCTTGGAATCTGCAGAAACAGTAACTGTAATAAAGCGGTTTGTTGAACTAAGGAGGATTTATGAGTGCTTCATCGACAACTACTAACAAACAGGATAATTACAGGAGATAATAACAATAATAATAAAAGCCACAGCAATCACAGAAGTTGAATATTTCTTATGATGAAAACACATTTAGAAGTAAAGAAAAGCAGAGTTTTGATTAAACGAGATCAAAGTTAGGGCAATATCGAGGGAGCAATTAATAATAGTTTTCAGATTCTGATTCGGAAGAGGAGAACAACTTGGATACGTTGAGACTGAGGCGGTTTAAAATTGAGAATCTTAAATTCTCTGAAACTGCTGGTGTTCGGGGAGGAAAGAATTAAAGATTGCACTCTACTTATAAATGAGGTGTGAAAAAATTAAAGTTAAAAAGCAATATATGCCTTGAATGTGATTAAGATAGTTCATACGTGTATTGAAATTCTGATTATTTTATTACAAGAATCTGCCTATTTTAAACAGGTGTTTAGAAAATTTTACATAGAAAAACATATTTACTATTTTAACGATGCCATAAACTTTATGATTCCATTGATCTAATCACTTCATGGGGGGAGGGGGGGGGGGGGGGTTAAGGCAAGAGCTCTAAACACAAAGAGAGAATGATGGGGGAGGATTGGATTGTATTGCGAACATTTCGAACTAAATTTGAAAAAAAAATAAGAAAAAAAAGGAAAGAATTAAAGACAAAACACTGAATTTAAAATGGATAATAACGATTTGCCTCAACACAATGTAAGCAGCTTGATTAGTTTTAGTTGCTTTCTCTAATTATTATTAATATAATTAGCTTTCTTAAGAAGATCAGGGAGGTTCATTTGTGAGTTAGTCATCTTAGAATTTGCACGATATTGAGCAAGGCATTGTTGCATTATTTAGATAATTAGGCGTATTTGGAGGTAATTTAAGTTCTCTAGGAGAACTAGCAGATGGTGTTGGCTTAATGGAATAGCTAAATAAGATTTCAGGTGATTATTTTCATGTGAACGAAATGGAAAGGGAAACAGAAGGAAATTGGGCTTTAGCATATCGAAATATCACTAAATTAATGGCTGCAATTGAGAAATATTACTAGGAAATCTTGAAATTGAGAGATTTTAACTAGCAAGCAGTACTTGATAAAATGGAAATAGCTAGGAATGCAAACAAGCAAGAAATCATAAAACTTGTAGAGTTAGTCTTAGGTATAATGGTTCAAAGTGAACTAAAGAGTTAGTTTATCTAGGTGATTACTTAATTGGAGAAAAAACATCAAGCTGTACTCATGCATTTGATGGAGAAATGGATTGTCAACGAAAGATTGAATTCGCAGGAAAGTGAGGAGATTCCTGGGGGAGACAACATGAGCTCATCGAGGATTAGTCTTAGTGTTATCAACAATGGGACTCAAGCGTATTATCTATAGCAATATCAAATAGTGCTAAGGAAGCTTGATGAATTGGAAAAGGAAAATGAGGTATTGTAGGAAAAAGAAGCTGAAGCGAAAAATGAGACAGCAGAGAAAGAGAGGAAGTTATCAGCAGTGGAATAGGAGTTACAAACGAAAGACGATGAGTTAAAGAAGCTGCGATTAGCTAGGGATGGATTATTGTTAAACCTTGGAATGGGCGCAAATGAGGATTTAGAATAGATTGTGAAGTCAAAAGAATCGTAAATTACATAGCTAACGCAAGTTGTTTAAACTGTGCAGCAGTAAAGTGAAGCTGAAAAGGCAAAACTTTAAAATGAACTAGAGTAGCTTGAAAGAAAGTGCAAATAATTGCAGAAATCAAACGAATCGATGGAGTTCTACAAGAGTAAATATGCGGAGAGTAATCAGTTGACGGAACGACTTGCTGAAGCTGACAAGAAGCAAAAGGCAATCGAGAAAGCATTGCTAGAGAAGGACGCATAAGTTGAAATGCTTAAGGATAAACTTTAAGAGTTTAAGTAAACTTATGCAGAAGAACGGAAAAGAAGTGTGGAATAAGAAATAACTTTAGCGTAAGTGCAAGGGTAAGTTGAGTAATTGAGATTAGAAAATCAAAAGTTTGAGTAGAATAGTCATATTTAGGAAGAAAAAATTTCTGATCTTTCTGTGACAGTTGAGAGATTACAACAAGCGAAATAAACCCAAAATTAACTACCTTTATCTCATAAATAACCTAGTAATGCTAAAGGTCTCCATGAAGATCTAAGCTAAATCATAGATGACCTAGAAAGAGAAAATAATCTTCTCAAATGCGAGTAAAATACATCTAATTTGCTAGATTCCTCTGCACTTCATCTAGAAGATGCAGCGAGTCTTAGAGAATAACTTGGACTTCTCCGCAAGAGTCTAGAATAGCATATTAAAGAAAAAGCTGCACTTGAGGCACGGCTTGAAAGTCTTTAAAAATATGATATTGAAAAACTTAAATCCGATAATGACAAACTTAAAGCAGATTATTAATCCTTGCTGACAAAGGGATTGCGTGCGAAAGAAAAGGAAAAAGAAAACGAAAGAGAGAGTTTAATTGCTGAAGCTGATAAGAAGCTGTTGATTTAAATCAAAGCGAAGGAGGAATCGGACAGAATAATTATTTAGCTCAAAGAAAAGATAATGAAATAAGAAGAAAGAATGAATAAAATGGAAACTTAAGCTGTGGGATATAAGAATCTTTTTGAGACGAAAAATGAAGAACTTGAAGTGCTTTTTGGCGTTTTATGCAACTTGAAGAAAGAATACAGCTAAGCGATTTCAAGAGAGAAAGCTTCTTATTTGTCTTGAAGAAAAATATTTAAATTACTATTTGTATTTTCAGACAAATCGGACATCGTTCAAAGGCTCTTTTAACAGTGATCTGAATTTCAGAATATTATTTATGTAAAATCAAATAAATGGATTACAAATATAAGAACAATCACGATATCTACAAAAATTAATTAAATAACTTTTTAACAATAACAACAAAAACATATTATTCCCAAAAGACTACAATTT
>Ga0302271_10002397_pt1 | contig 16939 bp, 12 predicted proteins | sample III_Bog_N1_1_FD_198767 | JGI IMG/M metagenome (GOLD analysis project Ga0302271, IMG submission 198767) | Peat permafrost microbial communities from Stordalen Mire near Abisko, Sweden - III_Bog_N1_1 | ecosystem: Environmental > Terrestrial > Soil > Wetlands > Peat | place: Sweden: Abisko...
TGATAATTTGTTTTGAAAGTAAATAAATCATATTTTTATTTTCGTGCTACTTTTAATATGATTTTTTTTCTAAAAGAAAGATCGTTTCTTTCTCAGGCTTTCCACTTCAATGCAAAATATTTTTTTAATTTCTAAAATAATTCTAATTGAAAGATTTTTAAAACAAGATAAAGAAGTTCTTTCTCTAATTAGCTAGCTTTTTCTATCTTGTGGAAATAATTGACACAAAAACGCAAAAATCTTAAAAATAATTTCTTCTTTCCCTTCATTTTCTAAGAATTTGCTAATATTCATGTGAAAAAGAGATCACATTCTCCTTAGTTAATCATTTTTTAATTAAATCTTCTTTATCTAAATCAAACAAAAAGGAATAATCGAATCATTACTTATTTGCCTAACAGTAAAAAATGAATCTAACAGATCTTTAAGCCTTTATCATGAAAGTTATCATCATTTAAATTTTTATATCATATTTAATCATTTTGGCTTTAGGCATTACCATTTGCGACAGCTAGATGATAATTAGAATTAATAAAAACAGATTCCCTTTTAATTCTAATGTAATGATATTTCATTTCTCTTTTCTATATTTTTCTTCTTCACAAGGCATTGATTGTCTTTGTTTAAGATCTTTTACATAAATTATTAATATTTTTCAGTTGTTTTTTTCTGCATAATTCATTAGGGGAAAAGTAGGAAATTGATTGAGTAGATCAATCATCCTTTATCAAATTAATTCCCCTGCATTCAAAACTTGAAAAAAGTCAATATTTTCCTTGTTGAAAAATAAATTTATTTAGAAATAACTATTTAAACTCTTCAAAAAAATGTCTAGAGGAACAACTTGCGCTAAGGCTATCGTTAACTGGGAAACTGCTAATCCAGGAAAAAACCCTGCAGAAGCTGAGGAAATCAAACTTCTTTTCCAAATCCCACCAATCGAAAAGATGGATGCACCCGTGCTGAACACCCTTACAAAATGCAAAAAACTATCGTTATCATCAAACAGCATTGATAAGATGATTTCTCTGAATATGCTCAGAAATCTTGAGATTCTTTCTCTGTCGCGAAATATTATCAAGAAAATCAGTGGACTTGAAGACATCGGTGGTACTTTGAGGCAACTTTGGCTAAGCTACAACTTAATCGAAAAACTTGATGGTCTAAATAACTGCAGTGTCCTTCAGACTCTCTTCATTGGTAACAACAGAATCAAGAACTGGGAAGAAATTGACAAACTCAAGGATCTCCCTGAACTTGAGAACGTACTCTTCTATGGAAATCCAATCTACGATGGTGTCAAAGAAGATCCCAGACTTCTCATACTCAAAAAATTACCAACTTTGAAAAATGTCGACGGCATGATTGTCGATGATTCCATTTTAGAGAAGGTTAAGCAAATCGCTGATAACCCAATTTCAGCTAAAGCACTCTGAAGATCGTTTTTTTGTTCAAATCTTTGTAGTTGTCATTTGGTTTTCAACTTCATTTTTGCTTTAAATTCAAAACAATTCGAGTAGGATAGTAATCATATTTATCATCATTTTCATGATTATTTTTCTAAAAAACTAAAAGTTTAGTGAGGAAACTGTTTCATAACAATCTCATACAAAAAGTTACAATAATTTGACTTGTTTCCCTCTCCATTCTTAGAAGAAGAAAAAGTTCTATTATTTATTTCAGTGGCTATTAAAACAGCAAGATAATGATATGTAAGATTCAAAAAATAGCATTCATATTGCCACTTTTTTTTGTAGTTTTTAAAGCTGATTTTCATTTTAAGTCAAAGAAAAAACACATAAAGGCCTATAAAATGTTTATCTCTGTGCTGCAGCTCTTGTCAGCTTATAAACTTGCTCTCTGCGAGTTGACTGTCTTTGATGGTCTTTTATGATCTTGAATTCTTAGCAGTTTGAACTCTAAACATCTTCTAGGAATTGTTATTTATTTTGGAGCGATTATTCGTTACAAAAGAAATTGCAGAAATCACATCTTCCCCACCTGCTAGCGAAGGAACATAATCAAAGTAGCCTTTATAAGCAGAAGGGTTCTTGGATAATCTCACTGATTGGGAAGAAGGTAAAATCACAGACTAATTTTTTATGTTTGTTGTAATAAAATTCTTTTTCGTCAAAGCATGCTTGTCATGCTCCTCGATGTAACTGAAATGTGGCTTATAATTGAAGCGACTCTCTTGGATTTAAGGTGGAATATATCGAGGAAGTACTCCTTTAAGCACGTATGACCTAATAATTCAAATGATAATGTATTTTTAATAAATTTTAAAAAAAGTGGAGGAGATATTTCAGCTATTCAAATTAATTATTTCTTACCAATACATTTCTTGAGTTTCAATAACTAGCTTGCCACTCCTAACTTTTCCATATTCTAAAGGTGAAAAAGTGACAATAAATTATGTCCCATTCTTCCCTCCAGCTGGCTCTAATAGTCCTGTTTAAGGTGAAACTGAGAATTCCGAATCGGTTTCTTCAGTAAAATGAGAGTGGAAAGTTGCAAATGTCTTGAATCGATTCATTAATTTAAATGACACTGTATCACTTTCTCCAATTGCAGCTGAAAGGATTATTACATCGTCTTCATTTGGAGGGGTTGATTCTAATAGGATTTTAAATCTTCAAAATGAAAAAATGTTAATTGAAGTTGTTAGCAAAATCGATTCAATTTTTTTTTTTAGTTACTTCCAAGATCCTCCAGTCTTTCGGAGAACCACAAAATCAACAGTACATCTGAAGGGCTTGTAGGGCTTGAAGTTCACATCAAAGGAAAGTAAATCTTCAGGCGATTCTAAAGTATTCTTAGTCATTTTGATTTTCACAGAATGCTTCACGATCTTTGAGAATTCTGGAGGAACATTTTAGATCTCAAATGAATAAGTATCATCAGTTCTAAACAAATCAGAGATTCCAACGAGACTTAATGAGAATTGCTAATTGATTTGAACTCTGCATTTTGTTTTAAAGGATTAAATGATCCCATTGCTGAGAGATTCCGTCATACCTTTGATTGGGAAACGCCATTGTATTTTATCATTCATTGAAACTACAATATCACATTCGTAGCATCTAAAAGAAAAATTAGTCAAAAAAATTATTAAGATTAAGTTGAAAAAGTAATTTAGATGGCTTTATCAATCTTTACCTGATTTCTCTAGGTTGGAAGCTAAATGGTATTTAATAGATGGTCAACGCTTGAATGATTGTTAACCCATCTTTTGATCGTTTCCCGAGTTTGATTGCTTCGAGAACCTTCTTATCTTTGGTATCGATGAAAATCCGAACCTAAGTTAGATAAAAATTGTTTTAATTATTCACATTTCAAGATATATTTTCAAAATAAATGTCTATTTTCAAGGTACCTAAACAGGATCTTTGAATGGATTTTAAAAATTGATGAGTCCAGAATAATCCTTGTTAAGAGCTGCAGTGATTATCTTAGTCTCAAAGTTTGTTGGAGGCAATCCTTATCCAAAAAGAGAATACACCCATCGTCCAACAGTATCCGTCTCAAAGATGACTTCAGATGTCTGGGGCTTATCAAGAGAACTTGGGCGGTATCGAATAATCGCTTAGACTGATTCGTAGGGTGGTATGACGATTCCTTCAGGTAAAACTTCATAGTTATGCTCATTTGAAATCTTAACTCTAACTTTGACACTTTCATTAGATGGGTTATCTAAAGTAATTTCATGTTACTCCGTTTTTCCTAGCTCGCATTTCAAAGCTGGGAGTCTGACAACTCCTGATTCATCAGTTTACATGTTTAATTCATACCATATTTCACCAAGTTTTTCACTTAAAAATGCAACGGAACCTTTGAAAGTACCAGGTTTCAGTGGCATGAAGAATAATTCATATTTTCCTATTTAATTTGGTGCAACTTCAAAGTATTAATCTCCAAGTAATCCTTCGCCTTCGAAAATTACTTCAAAGACAATTGTACCATTTGTAGGGTTAGCTATGTCGATATCAAATGCCAGTGGTTTCCTAATAGAAGTTATTAAATCAACAACTTTTTAAGAAGGAGGGCTGTCTATACTTAGTAATACAGTCCACCAGATGTATGTCCCATCGGCTTTTGTAAATGTCACTGATCCAGTGTATTGTCCACTCATGACAGGATGGATGTTAAGTGTATAAATTGCTGATTTTTTTCCAGGTATAGTTATTGCAGATTACCCTGATGCTCCTATTAAATCTGTTTCAACTGTATAAGTGACAGCTTTTTCTAGAGGATTCTCGATGAGAATCTCTTTGGAAGTTGTGATTCTTGACTATGAGTGAATTACAATATGATTTTTAGCTAAGGGCTCTTCACCTATCCCAACAATATCATAATCAAATTAATCTTAAGTCAATTAATTCGTTATTGTTAGTTTTCCTTCAACATGGCATATCCATTCAGGAAAGAAGCACAATGGGATATTTCCAGTTGTACGTTTCTTAACGATAAAGTCTCTTAAACTCATTGGGCGGTCAACTTACCCTTCCTTTGGAGGTTAATTCACGAAGAAAGACAACTTATCTGGAGTTGTTAAAGTAAGTTAAATCTTCAATTGCCAATCTTTATCGGTGGCATTTACAATAGGGATCTCTTACATTACACACTCTCTCGCTGGAGAGGTCATCTCTAGCTAAGCTCTTACAGGCTTTGGCACAGCTGACACAACAATTCTGAATCTTCTGACATCGGTTAGCTGCTGATTTTTGATAACAAGATTCCCTACATAATCTTTAAACGGATTTTTGAAGAAAAATGTAATAGGAATCATATTTGTCTGTGGCTCAAGTGAAGGATTCAAAAAGCTAGAATTCATTCCATTTGAATCAGATTAATTTGAATTCGAAGTTTAGGATTATTGCAGTTCTAAGTTCGATTTTAACTTCGATTTATCAGTGTTACTATTCACATTCTAGCTCATAATTCCTGCCGGATCTTCTTTCTATTTATCTGCTAGCGTTGATTTAGCTAAATTCTTATTGATCTTATCCATTTACTCTTACTTGATTTTCTTTTTCTTTTCTTCTTCTGTTAAAGGAGGAGGTGGTTTATATGATGGATTTGTAAGTTTGAGAATTTTAGGTACATTGATTCCTGATGCTTTATTAGGCTACTCAATTTCAACATTAAATCCTAAAAAATCCGGAGATAGCAGGTGATAAATCTATTTCACAGTTAACTACTGCTGCTACGATTGCTGCTAAAGAACACTTTGATTTTCAAGAACTTGAGAAGATTTTTTCTAAATAGATCTGGTTAATTTTGGTTTTTCAACTAGCCATTATTCAAGATACTTTCGAACCTCGACTAATTGAGGGTTTCTGAAACTCAAAGGAATGTTCCATGTGTTGGGTGAATCAACTGTGATTGGAGTTCCAAGTAGTTTATCATTTGGTATCTCAGTAATAAGGGCCGGCATATCAACTTTTCCTCTGATTTCATGTTAGAATTCACCGACTTTGGCATCACTTAAAATTACAAAACATTTGCTGTTTTCATACAATAAAGGAATGAAAGCCATTTGTAAATTAAAAGTAGCTCCACGCTTGAGTTTCACTCTTTCTGTTTTGCAAAAAAAGCAAGGAAGATTTATCTTTGGTACTTCAGTTAACTCCAAAGGTTCTTCTTCATCTTCTCCATTGAAATTAATTTTCTTCTTCTTTTTGACTTCTTGCTTTTTCTTATTTTTCTTATCTTTTGGATCTTCCTCCTTTTTCTTTTCCTCTGGTTTTGCTAATTCATATTCATGGATCACTTACACCTGAGCCAAAAGATCATTTTGTAAGTCAAATTGGTAAATTCATTTGCTTTTTTTATCTTAAATTTAGAAAAACATTTTTTGTGTTTTTTTATTACTTGGAAATCACCATATTCAAAATTAGTGAATTTATTTTGAATAGCTACGGAAAATTCTTTGCATTCATATTGAGGGCTATCGATGTTCCATATCTGTTAGCTGACTCTTCCAGTGATTTAGCTTTTTAAGTCGAAGACAATCGTAGAAGCTATGGCGGTGCTTTCCTTTTGATTTGCAAAGGTAATTCTGCCATATTAAGGTAGAGAAACTCTCGAGCTAAACTTGATTCGATATTTGAATGTAGCTTTGGGTTCAACTCTAAATTTATCCTCTGAATCTAAAGTGAAATCAGGGCTGCCTTCGTATTTAACGCAGTAACAAATCGTCTTCAAAGTTGGGTTGGAAATCTCCACAGTCTTTACAATCTGTTTGGTTTAGTTACAACAAAAAAATTTTTGTCCAAATCCTTCTTAACCCTTCGTTTATTCTTCAAGGTAAAACAAAAAGAAATGTTTAATCAATTGTGCTTACGTCTTCCCCTAGAACACAAGAGAACATAATCGGAGCTTATTTTGGAATATAATAAGGGATCGTAGAAGAAAGATAAAGGATGAACATTAGAACTTCTCTTGCCGAAGGTTTAGAGAGATCGATGATGTTAAATTAATTTTGAATTTTAAGTTCCTTGAATGCATTTGCAAGCTGTTCACAATTCCTGTAAAAGTCCTCATCTTAAGTGCAGTCACTGCGAATCTACTGCAATTACTCTCTAGCATGCCCTCCGACATAATTAGACAATAGATTTGCAATGACAGTACCATCACGAAGATCGCCCTCAAAATTCTTGATGCGCTTCGGAGGAATATCACTGATTGGACTTCCAGAGATAATATCGAAATTAATCTCCAGCCATCTTTGAAGAATTCCTTCTTTTTCTGAAAAAACATTAGATCCGTTAACGTAGAAATCTGGGAGAGTTAAACGCTCTTAGCCGCAGTTAGGGATGGTCTTAATAAACTTGGCGTTAATTCTAAAAAAACAGATAATAAAAAAATATTATTTCTATTTACTTTTTGTTATCTTTTTTTAAATAATATAAAATTATATTTGTATTTTGATGTTACTTAGCAAGTTGGTACACTTTGATCACTGAATAGAACAACGAAATCCAAGAATCAAAGTGTAGATATTAAAACAACTTAGGATTCATTTTCAAGTATTAAGGGGCAACATGCTCATTTTGTTCCTTTGGCAACGATCTAATGTAAGTATGGTAATCGGAGTAACTCAATAAATATTAAGGTCTGATGTGGTTCAATAAAGCTCCATCTGCTTTCAAATATCTAACAATATCATCATACTGTTTGAATAATAGCAGAGCTTTTTCTGATTTCTTCGTTCCAGGTGGAAATTCCTGTTTGAATTATTGTATGCTTTTGCCACTACAAAATGTGATGAATTCAAATAGCTGATCGCCACTACTATCAACAATCGAATCAGGGAAGCTTTAGATCTATTGTGGGAGTACGAAATAGTTCAACCAAGATCGAATGAATTCTCTACTGCTCTCGATCATATCTAGGGATGACACAAAAAAAAACGATGTCCAAAACTGAAAAAAAAATATTCTAAAAAATAAGTTACTTTTCGGGATAACCATTTGCCCAACTGACGAAGGTGCTGATATTGTCATGATAGACATCATTGAATTTCGTTACCTAGAACTTTAGGTGTTCACTTTGACAGCCACATCCACACTCACATCATCTTCTTAATCGCTGTCTTTCTCTTCAACAACTTATATTGGAGATTTTTCACTGTCCGTCTTAAAGGCATACCCTCCCTTGTTGCATTGCAAGAATGGAAAGTTCACAAGGAGACAATTATCTGCTGTGCCGGAGACAATTATCGGATAAGAATTACTGCTGTTATCTTTGAATTCGATTCTGGTTGTGAAAGAAGTTGGCTTCTTAGAGGAAAAGACAATTTCTACTTTGATTCGCTGATACGTTGATCCTAGCTCTACTCCATCAGGGAAATTACATTTTATCTCAATCTATCCCATTTCCTCTAAGATCTTATGCCTCACTGAGAGAATATCATATCCATCGTTTATTAGCCAGAATATGCATCGAGATTCAATATTCAGCGGCACAACAGGGAGAAGCACTTCTCTACGATCAAAAAGCAACCTTGGGTATGCTGCAACACCTTTGAGAGTTATAAAACAACATGGCTAATCAGGTGGTAGATCAGGATCGTCTATGAAAAGTGGAACAAGCTTTTAATAACTATTCGAGTAGCTTGGGTTGAAACTCGTTTTTATCCGCAGAGTTTATCCTGGATCGACTCTTCCTTGTGTCGGATGGATAGAGAATATCTTATCCTTATCGAGAACACTAGCATCGATTCTCCAGTTCATGGCTCTTTTTTCTGGATTTTGAAGGATGATCTAAATAGGAAAAAATAGTAAATATCACACAACAATTAAATAGGAATAATTGTAATTATATTTTTAATTATCTGACTTCTGAGTTGGTTGGGAATTGATGCTCGATGGAGGTGATGATTTTTCGTTGAAATTCAAGAACTTAAGGATCAACAATAAACTTAGGGCGTAAACCAGTGCATGAAACTTTTCTTTGAAGTGATGGGAGCTTTCCATATCGCATGAGGGTGATTGGGAGATAAAAGGAATATGATTGCACGTTCTTCGGTGTGAAAGTGAGTTTAAGCTTGAGTGTTTGATTTGGTTTTAGAAGAATAAAAAACAATCGAGAAGAATGACTATGAAGTCCATTTTAATTATTATTATTATTATTATTTCCATCTTCTTCATCTGATTGCTGATCATCACCCTCAGTTTAATGCTTCTAAATGCGATCGGGATTATCCTCTAAAAGATCAGCATGCACTTCATGAAATGTATTTTCGTCTACTGATTTATCTGCACTGACTAATAAGCACTCAATACCAGGTGGTGCTTCTGAATTATCAGCTTCTCCGCGCAGGTCAAGTACTAATTCTGCATCAATTTAACTTTCATTCCGTAATGTCATCTCCCTATCGCCTTAGTTTCCTTTTTGAGTTAAAAAACCAATCAATTCAAATGTTATAAATACATATTTAAAAAATAACAAAAATTTCTCTGAGATTATTGAATACCTAATGCAGTGATTTTTCCAAAATCAAATTCTAGTTCAGATATTGCAATCTTTGGAATAATAGCCTCTGCAAGAACAGGAAGCCTGAGAATTCTTCCTCCTCTTATGAGAATTCGTATTTCACTCTCAATGCGGCATTCATTTTCACTTAGGAAGCTCACTCCAACCTCCTTTTGAAAAGTAATTAAAAGAAAACAAAAAATACGTATTTCTTCCTATTCCTCTGTGAGAGAATATTAAACCAAAATATTACTATCGATCCATCTGAAGGTATTTTGCCACCGATAGGAGTTGTGATTTATATATTTGGAGGAAGAAATTCAGTGAGAATTTGATATAACGCACTTATCCTGGAGGAGTTTTTAACAGTGAATGTTTTAGACACTTCCTTGCAGACAAGTACTTATTTAAAATCAAGATTTTGCAATTTCAGAACGCATTTAGCTTCGTTCACTTAGCCAATACATTTCACAACTTGACTCATTCCATTCATTACCTGCAAGACTAGCTTATCCTCTTCGTATCTCATGCCACTATCTCTTGTGCTTGTGCTTGGACTTGGCTTGTAAGTAATCATAACAGGAACACTACCCTTTGGAGGACATACGCCTTCAACTGGAGAAATGGAGAATATTTTAGAAGAATTGTCCCATTTAAATTATCCAGGCCCATTTCCGTTATTTTCAATTGTTAGCGAGTCAGTTGTCTCCATACTCATGGAATTCTCTAGGAAAGTGAATTTTATTTGCTATCTGCTGAGTTTGAGAGAAACTTAAGTTATTTTCGCCTTGACTTCAAACTCATAAGTGTGCTTTGAGTTCACAATGTATTAAACTCTTGCTTTGAACTCTTCATCTACGTCTAAGAAAAAGGCAAACAAACAGATTTACTTTATTATTGTTGAATTTAGACAAACAAACTCTTTTTGCTTTCTCTTTATCTATCATTACCTTCTGAGTAGAGCACAAGTTGAAATCTAGCTACATTGCCTGACTTTAGAATTTAAGGTTTCTAGAAGCTTTCTTTAAGTTCTGGAGTGTTTAATTTGAGCTAAACTTTAATAGATTCTCTTAGATTATTCTTTACAGAGAATGTTTTGTAGACTTTCGAACACATGTAGACCTCTCCAAAGTCAATTAAAGTAGGCCCAGCTTAGACTGATCTCAGTTCGTTTCCAGATAATTCTTTGTTGATGCTTGTTATTTCTTTGGAGTCAAATGTTTTCTCAGGTAGTATTCTTTAAAAAGAGATAAAAATTAGATTATTTTGTTCAAGTTTTTGGTGTTGTTATTATTTGAAATTCTTGAATAATAAGCCTACTTTTTAATGGGATCATCAGGATGGCAGTGAAATATCTTTTAGATTTCTTCAACCACAGGTTCATAATGTCCAATCGGTTTAAGTACAAACAATGGATCTTTCTACGTAGGCAGATCAAGCTCCTTTGGCTCGATGTTCCTATCAACTAATCCCAACTCAAATTCTAAGTCAAGAGGAGCTCCAATCTTAGGATCTCCTCTAATAATATCTTCAATTCTATCTACTGGTCCTACGGATATCTCTTCCTCTCCATCCACCAGTCCTATTCATTATTAAAAATACTCCTAAATTCTTCTCTGAATATGGAAAAATGTTTATTTACCTTGTTCTTTGAGTTTTTCGTACATTTGGGAATATCTCATATCTAAAATCTTTTTTTTCTCTTTCATAATACGAGATTATCGATTATCTTCATGCTGCCCACCATATTTCACTTTATTCTCACGATCACGTTGAATAGCAGCAAGCTTCAAGGGGTCTATGTCTTTTTCATCGAGAAATCCTTTTGGTAATTTAACTTAAGTTGACTGAGAAAAAGTCTACTTGCCAACTCCAGCTTTCTTTTAGAAAATATCTTTGTTAATGGAATTCTCCAGATATTAATCATTTGTCATGAAATTCTCCACTCCACACTCAGGGCCTCTTTCTCGTTTTCTTCAAAATCAAAAAAGAAGAAGGAAATATTACTGGTTTTGGGAACTTCTTAAGAATTAGAAATCACAATATCATCAAACAGCACAACTTTCTTTGAAATTTTGTACTTTTTCTCTTGTATTTTTTAAGAAGATCCTTAGACTTTGATAGGAATTTTGAAGATTCCATTGAGAACTGAGAGAATAATATCCTTCGAGTAGACTCCAACTGTTTAAGGCGCAAAGCTGATTTTGAGAGTCGATCTTTGAGAAGGCAATAAGTTGAAATTATAAGGATCAATCGCAAATGAGGGTGTTCTATCAACTGCTACTTCTATTGGAAGTCTAGAATGCTTGTTTTCGACATCAAGTAGAGTCTCTCTATGATCATGAACACTGCACTCACCAAATACCAAAAGTTGCTTGCTCAACCGAACTTGGGGATAACATCCTTTCATTGAGAAAGTCACTGCAAGCGGTTCTTCTTTAGGGTCGTCATCTAAGAATTTAAACACAGCAGAATAGAAGAATTCTTAAGGATTTATTTTTTGATCTCCCGTTCCCAGTGCATATTTCTTAGCAAGCACTTAGTGCTCATAGGAAGCTACGGAATTACACTCAAAACGTAAAGCTACCTAGTGTTAGATAAAGGTTTAAATGTTAACAGAGAATAAAATAGGTTTGTTAAGTAATACTGTACATTTGAAAATGGCTAGATCTCTCCGGAGTTTGGTATCACAGCCATGATTTACTCAGAAATCTCTTTCCCTTGATCAGCTGGAGTTTGCAATGTCAACGCATCATCCTAAGAAAACAATTAGTAATGAAATCCTTAAATTTTTTACTTTGATCACTTACATTTGGATTGAAAATGCCTAATTTCATGTAGATTCTATATTTCTAAGGTTTCGGACTGCTATTATACAAAAATCCTGCGAGCTGCTTAGTTTATCCAAAATACATCTCCCCAAAATCCACAAGAGTTGTCTAAGAATTATTGCTGTCTAGCACCATTTTATTGTATTCAACAACTGTTGCACTGATATCAATGCGCTCTAATCGTTGAATTCCTTCGACTTGGATTTCTGCACTGCCTCGAAAGATTCCAGATTCTTTTTAACTTTAATTTGTTAATTATTTTAAAAAAATCAATATGAAATTGCAACATTGAGTCAATAACTAAATCCTAAATGAATTACTTGAATTTCATCTTGACTTGTTGATTTGAGTTAGGCTAGATCACGAATGAGCTTGGCTCAAATACCACATTCTTTATGGAATCATACAGAATTTTAACTTTCCCTGGAGTGACACCTTTATTTTGAAAAACAAGTATCCTTTAAATATCACGATGCGATCTCACAAACCCTAAATCGATAAACATTTCGCAGAGTATAACAGCATGTGGTTTTCTAGCTAAAAGAGGCACAAACATTTTATGTTTTTATCCTGATTCTTCATATTCGATAATGACTTCATCAGAGAGGTCTTCCGCAACGGAACTTTCAAAATTAATCAAGAGCTTTGCACTCATGCCTGCAGCGAGTGCTTGGCTTGAATCATATTCCACCCAAAATTTTATTGTCTTTGGTGGGAACACTCGAATCCGTTTCGGGAGCTTGCTGAAATTCTAAACATACAGGATTGTCTGGTAGACTTGATTCGCTTCAATGTTTTCGAATATTATTTCTGAAGGTGTGACTTCCATGCTATTAGCATTAGTGATTGATTTTAGGGTTTTGACATTCAACTTGAACACAGAGGAAGCACTAGATATTGCAGTTCCAGGTCTTAGGACTACAGTGTTTGCACTACGGACTTATCGCTATTGTAAGGTTTTCTTTCCTGTTACAGGTCTCGCGATTCTTGAATCTCCCTCAAAAATATTTGTACTTTCTTCATCAGAAGCACTGTCATCTTTTTGGATATCTTTCCACCAATTATTCTTTTATTTTGCATCATCTTCTTTCTTGATTGCTTCTTTGAGATTCTTTCGGCTCATTTGAGCACTCATCAACCCTAATCGAGGGTTTTTAGCAGATTGAGATCTCAAATGCATGCTTACAAAATTATATCAGAAAATCAATTTTTTGTGGAAGCAATATCATAATAACACCACCACGAAGTGCAAAATAATAAACTTTTGCAAATGTTATCCTGTTCACAACACAAAAAAAAAACGAAGAATAAAATAATATTTTACTTCTATTCCAGCCAGTCAGAAAAGAAAGAGACTCTTGTTAAAATTTTTGAAGTCTTAAAACGATGATCCTTGCTCTCTCTCTCAAACTATCTTTATTAAGAGCGGTTTCACTGAAATAATTGTTAGTACCCACCAAAGAAAATTTATTCCACCAAAGATTCAAAACTACTTGAACTTGTTTTCCAAACCTTGATATGTTTTGAAGTCCTAATTATCTTAATTAATATTTCCACTCAAGACTAAGAAGTTTTTACCATGATCATAAAGCATGAAGGCACATATTTAGATGCTTTATTTCCTTTAGCATTCCACAACATTCAAAAAGCTAAAAAAGCTATTAAAGCATTTTTAAAATCCATTTTTCTTTTTTTAAGTAAACATCACTGTTTATCTCCAATATCCTTTCATAGGTTAAAATTTCAGCATAACTAAATCACCAAAAAGGAAATTCAAACCATCCTTACTTATCATTAAATTAAAAAAAAATGAAAGAAAGGAGCCTCCTTTTTTTATTGATATAACATATGGATTTAGATATTTTATTAATAAAAAAAAGAAAAAGATGAAAAAAGATGAATTTAATGAAATTTACAACAAAAAGTAATACAAATACAATTGAAAGATGAAGATGTTTTTTTGTATCTATGTTTTTATCAAGAACGATCGTTTAAAACGACCTTTCATATCATATCATTAATAAAAAAAGGAGTATTAAAAATCATATTATGAAGAAATGAATCAAACATGATATTTTAGTTAACCATTTAATGACTATGAGATAATAAAATGCAGTTAATTAAAACTAGTATTATCTAATATTTCTTTTTATTATCAACTTCGTTCGTGTTAAGTAAGCGCATGATAAATAGATTTTACAGACAAAAGTAATTTTTTCTGTTCAGGCTGGGAGATTGTTAATAAATCTAAGATTTAGAAAAGTAAAATATCCGAACAAGAAATTACAAAAAAATACTAAGATATCTTTGGATTGGGACATTGATTTCTTTTTTTATTAGTGTTACTCTGGGCCTTTTAGATCAACCTGAATTATAAATTTCCATAAAAATGTTCCATAATGGCTGTCTAATCGTGAATGATACTGGAATATTTTTTCGATTCGAATCGCTCAAAAGCCTTATTTTTTATTTAGTAAGAGAGGTAAATGAAACTAGATGAAGAAAATATTGCTATTCAACGTTTAAAAATAATCTTCTTATTTATTGAACGAAAAATAGTAACATATTTAAGCTTAGCTTTGGCCAAAGTATTATGAAAAGAAGGACAGGAATAAAGATGACACAAAAAATAAGAAAATTAATTAAGTGGAATTGCTCATTCATCATCCAGAATAATGTCTTACATGAAAGTTAATGGCAATTGACTGCTCAGGTAATATTGTAAAAATAAACACATTAAAATAACTAATGGCCTAAATAATAATACTTATGGAGGCCCCTTAAACATCAGATTAATGATGCGAAAAGTCTCCCATTCCAATTAATAGGCACATAAACTACCAGGGAATAGTTAATGTGATGCTTATGCATTTCAAAATTCCTCAATAAAAAACATCACAAATACATGATTAAATTTTTGAAATTGTCCTGGGTTTTCTTTTTTTAAATTGATTGACTTTCTTTTTGTGGTATCTGCATCTGTAAGAAACTCTTTTGAAAACATTGTAAGAGCAGTTTTATAAAGGGGGGAAAATATTATTAAAATGTAGGTTTAAAGGGAATTGGAGGGTTGAGTATTCCGAATAATATTATTAAATTTACACTTCGTTTAATTGCGTGGAAAAACAAAAATTACCCAGAAAACAAGAAAACAGAAGAAGAAAACAATAATAGATATGGCCCCACCTTAAACCTTAAAAGCTGACAGATCCACCCCTGTCCTCTTGGAGCCAGTGGATGCATCAGCGAAGAAACACATCAAGAATTTCGAAGTCTTCAGTGAGATGGATTTCGACAAGAGTAAAGAGTATTTTCATATCATGCCCCATGAAGAGCCTCACACAGTTAGACGCAGAGCAATCCTAGCTAAACATCCTGAAATCTTGAATCTTTATGTTAAAGATATTACCAGTGCTTATATTACCATAGCGGCTGTCGTCTTCCAGCTGACTACTGCATATTTCTTCTAAAATTTAAGTTGGCCAATATTCTTGGTGCTCATGTACGTTGTTGGAGCTACCATCAATCACACTATGCAGGCACTCGTCCATGATCTCACTCATTTGACTGCTTTTGACAGCGTTCTGTTGAATAGAATTTTCTCCTTCCTTTCTAATGTTCCAACTTGCATTCCATCAGCGATGACTTTTTAGTACTACCACAGAGAGCACCACACTGCTATGGGCGATCCTAAGCACGACACTGACCTCCCTACTGAATGGGAAATCCGTACGTTCAACAGGCCCTGGAAGAAAATCATTTTCCTCTTCTTACATCCTTTTTTCTACATGATCAGACCATTTGTCATGGCACCAAAACCACTCACTTTCCTTGAATTTCTCAATTTTGTCATCATAGCCACTACAGACTTCTGCATCTACCGTTTCATAGGCCCAAATGCTCTTCTCTACCTAGCTATGGCAGGATATATGAGCATGGGATTTCACCCAATGGCCATGCACACAATCGCTGAGCATTACGAATTCGTTAAAGGCTAAGAAAGTTTCGATTATTTTGGCATTGCAAATATCTTGAATCTCAACCTAGGCTATCACATCGAGCACCATGATTTCCCATTGGTTCCTTGGAGATTCCTTCCAAAAGTAAGAGAAATAGCCATCGAGTTCTATGAGACTATTCCAAGCCACACAAGTTATCTCAAAGTTGCCTACAATTACATTATGTGTGATGACATTGGCCCATTCTCGAGAATAGACACAACTGAAGGAAAACTTAATAAAGCAAAATGATTTTTATTTCCCTTTATTTGAACTGACTGTACTATCTGTCTAATGAATTCAAATAATTCGTTTTTATTGAAAATTTAATGGATTGAGAAAGAAATAACAAATAATATTCAAATGAGTCAAAAAATAATAGAAATAAAGAGTTCAGTTATTGTTTGCCTCCTTGATTAATTTTTCAAATGGGTTTCACGCTTTCAATTAAATGCGAGTTTTCTTTGAATTAGTAGATAAAATTAAAAAAGTTTATTCCTTTGCATTGATCTTATCTTTCAGGAATCTGTAACTTTTCTTAATTATTTGTTATCCGAGCAATAACTTGCCTGTTTTTAATTTATTGGAGTTTTTTTAGCCAGAAAACAAAAATAATCAAAAATAATGATATTCAATGAAAGGGAGGAAATACAACCTTGTTAAACAGAATTGATGTTAAACTATCTTCGCTTACAATCCAATGCCATTTTCGGATTGCAATTCACAAATAATATTCGTTTTTTTTTATCTTAAAAATTAATATTTTTTTTTAAAGAAATCACTGAATTGAGTTATTAATTGCGAAGGAAAGGGGCTTTATTTAGAAGAAAGAATATTAGGAAGACGATTAAAAAGTAAAAACAATTTACTGATTTTGCAGTTGAATTGAATTCGAGATGATTTTAGAAAAAATACAAGAGGAAGTAGTTCAATAACCGCTTATCTCCAATAGAAATAAGAGTCTTCATACAGAATCTGTGTCTTTTTACAAGCCAGAGAATGTAGCTCACAAAAAATAACCTTATGAACTTAGCGGAAAAGGAGATTTGTATAATTCCAATCGAATGAGTGAGACAATGAAGTTTTCGATTTAGACATCGAATCAACCTCAAATTCTTCGTCTCCAAACAA
>Ga0302271_10002399_pt1 | contig 16932 bp, 13 predicted proteins | sample III_Bog_N1_1_FD_198767 | JGI IMG/M metagenome (GOLD analysis project Ga0302271, IMG submission 198767) | Peat permafrost microbial communities from Stordalen Mire near Abisko, Sweden - III_Bog_N1_1 | ecosystem: Environmental > Terrestrial > Soil > Wetlands > Peat | place: Sweden: Abisko...
ATAACCATGCAAAATGAATGCTGAAGGTATCCCGACTACAGTAATTATATACCCGAGTTTTCTATCCCACTTGAGAGTTCTGGGAGAAATATCACTTACTCCCAGAGTCAGAATCTTATACACCCATTTCATTATTCCTGTTTTCTCATTCGACCAAACTACCATACTATGCCGGTAGTCGAACCATATCTCGAGTAATAGTACAACCATGAGATACCAGAGATACACAAAGCCAAAAATTGCCATTGCTGATGAGGAATGAGGCGTGATCATGATCTCATAGGCTCTCTGCGGCTGGGAAAGGTGACTTATCAAAGGCATCGTAGCAACCAGAAGAAAGGAAAGCGCTGTAAGCAATGCAATCTGGTAGGTTGGTTTCAGAATTTTAACCTTGAATACCCTTTCTAGTGATGCCAGAATAAATGCTCCTGCAACGAGTCCGGTGATAAAAGGGTAGACGACAATGAGAATTCCCCATTGCAAGTCTATTTCATTTGGGAAAATGTATCCCTGCGAATGGGCCAGGATATCATAAAGATGTTGGAAATGCGGATCCATATTATCTTACCTCCGAGCTTAATGCATTATAATACAATTTAGAACCGGTATTAAGATGCGGTCTGAGGACCTGTGTGGTATGCTCTTTCAGGAACTTTACCAGTTCACCGTTTTTATCTCTCAGATTGCCATACATCCTTGCACCGGTTGGACAGACTTCCATACAGGCCGGGGCAAGACCCTTCTTTAACCTGTGATAGCATAGGGTACATTTATTGGCAACTTTCTTAACCGGATGAATGAACCTGCAGCCGTACGGACAGGCCTGTACACAATATCTGCACCCGATACAGTATTTTTCGTCAATAAGAACCACACCTTCCGGGCTATCATATGTTGCACCAACCGGACATACCTGAATGCAGGGGGATTTCGCACAGTGGTTGCACATCTTTGGCACAAAGAATGATTTAAAGATCTCTTCTGTAGGGACAGTTTGTACAAAACCATCGATACCTCCATTAGGGGAAACAATATTTACACTTCCGTCATTTTTGACCGTGTACTGTTCAATCCAGGTCCGAAAGAAAAATGGTTCTTTTGGCACATCGTTTTCATTTTTGCATGCTTTTGCGCAACTGCCGCAGCCGATACATTTCTGAATGTCAATGACTATTCCATACCAGGGAAGACTTTCATCCTTAGGTTCTGCAGCGAAAAGCAAAACCTGTGATGATTTCAGCCAGGCATAACCGAAAGCGGCTCCTGCCACCATGGTCGCATTTTTCAGAAATTTCCTGCGTGATATTCTTATTTTTTCATTTCCCATGGTTGATGTGGATTGTGACATTCTATACAATTCTTCCCAACGTTATGTTTTTCAAGGTCAATCTGAAATACTGCACTCTTAAGTTTTGCAGCATTAAGCGCATGGCATTTACCACAAAATTCCCTCCCTGAAGGCTTAAAGATATCTTCCGCTTTGCTGCTTATCACATGCTTTTCACCTGGCCCATGGCATGTTTCACAATGAATTTCGCTGTGAACATCCTGTGCTTTTTTGTCTTCAATATTCTGATGACATTTAAAACAAGCCTCCTGACCCGAGTAATGAATTTCAGGCTGTTCATTATCTATCAGAGAAGCTGCTCGATAATGACCGTATTTTCCAAAGGTGTCAGGTACGAGAAAATGCCTGAGCAGCAAAAAGAGAGAGATAAATATAGCAAAGGCGATGGCAAGCCTTGGAATTTGTGGGGGTATATAAAACTTCATCAGAATATGAATATTTAATACAAAATTCAATGCCAGGAATACACCAATGTATTATTCTATCTGATAAATATATTAAAAAATGATATTTACGAGCCTGATTTCATGGCATTTATAACCATTCTAAATAATCTCAGAACGCGATAATTAAGGAAAATCAGCAGCATGCTGGCAATTGATGCAAAAACAAGACTTCCCTGTTATTCTATTCACAACAGACGCAGATTATCAGTAGTTTCCGTTAATTAAATAACATAAAAAAGTAGGGTAATTAAAATTGGAGAAAAACAATATGAAGAAAATATTATAATAGTAAATCACAGAATTCTCCCCTCCTTTTGAAGCTAACCTTTAAACACAGAAAGATCAAGTCGGTATGTTCTGACGGATGAGAGTCCGCAAGGTACGATTTTATAACAATATCGTAAATGGGAGTTGGAGATCCTTCGCTTCGCTCAGGATGACATTTTCTTTTTGGGGTATTAGGGGGTGAAGAAGTGGCGATTCGCAGATTCATATATGCCAATCAGTGGTGCGCATCGCCACTTCTTCACCTCCACTAACCTCCTGATTGACTTGTCATCCTGAGCGCAGCGAAGGATCTCCCGTTCTCAATCACTGATTCCGATAGAGAAACTTGTTATTATTATCATAGGGAGGAACCTTCTCCTTTTAACATTTCGATAGAGTATCTTCCTTAGTAGATCTCCAACAGAATTTCCAGGATCTGTTTAGCAGCTCTTGATACCGATGTCCCGGGACCGAATATGGCTGCCACACCCGCATCATAAAGGAACTGGTAATCCTGGTGAGGAATTACACCTCCGGCGATAACCAGGATGTCTTCCCTGCCCAGCCTCTTAAGTTCAGCAATTACTTGTGGAACAAGCGTTTTATGACCGGCGGCAAGACTTGAAACTCCCAAAATGTGGACATCATTCTCAACCGCCTGTTTTGCTGCCTCCGCGGGTGTCTGAAACAGAGGCCCGATATCAACGTCAAATCCTATATCGGCATATCCTGTTGATACAACTTTTGCACCACGATCGTGGCCATCCTGGCCCATCTTGGCAATCATTATCCTGGGCTGGCGACCCTCTTTTTCAGCAAACCGGGCAACGAGCGCCCTGGCTTCATTAAAAGCATCATCCGATTTATATTCCGATGAATAAACACCTGATATTGTCCGTATCACAGCTTTATACCTCCCTACTATTTTTTCACATGCATAAGAAATTTCTCCCAGACTGGCGCGTTTTGAAGCTGCATTGACTGCTATTTCAAGAAGGTTTCCCTCCCCGGTCTGAACACATTTTGTAAGTGCATCAAGTGCAGCCTGACATTCGGTTTCATTCCTCTCTGCACGAAGTTTAGTCAATCTTATAATTTGCGATTCCCTTACAGCAGAATTATCAACTTCCAGAGTTTCAAGCGGATCCTCAGTTTCAAGTCTGTAACTATTCGTCCCTACAATTGTTTGCACTCCCGAATCAATTTTTGCCTGAGCCCTAGCTGCAGCTTCTTCAATTCTCATTTTAGGTACTCCCGATTCAACTGCCTTTGCCATTCCTCCCAGGCTTTCTACTTCCTTAATATGCTCCCATGCGCGCTGAACTATTTCATGTGTAAGAGTCTCAACATAGTATGAACCTGCCCATGGATCAATCGCCCTGCAAACCTGTGTTTCCTCCTGGATATAAATCTGGGTATTTCTGGCAATACGGGCCGAGAAATCTGTAGGCAATGCAATTGCCTCATCAAGGGCATTTGTATGAAGACTTTGTGTATGTCCCAATATCGCAGCCATAGCTTCAATACATGTACGGCCGACATTGTTATAAGGATCCTGCTCGGTCAGGCTCCAGCCTGATGTCTGACAATGAGTCCTGAGCGCAAGTGATTTTGGATTTTTCGGATTGAACTCACTAACAATTTTTGACCATAGCATCCTGGCTGCCCTCATCTTGGCAATTTCCATAAAATGATTCATGCCTACAGCCCAGAAAAATGACAGCCGCGGTGCAAAAGCATCAATATCAATGCCGGCCCTGATCCCTGTTCTCAGATATTCAAGCCCGTCTGCAAGGGTATAAGCCAGCTCAATATCGCATGTTGCCCCTGCCTCCTGCATGTGATAGCCGGAGATGCTTATTGAATTGAACTTAGGCATTTTTTCGGAAGTATACCTGAAAATATCAGCAATTATTCTCATTGAGAACTCCGGTGGATAAATATATGTGTTCCTTACCATGAATTCTTTCAGAATGTCATTCTGGATTGTGCCGCTTAATTCTTCAAGTTTTGCTCCCTGCTCAAGAGCGGTGACTATATAAAAAGCCATTATTGGAAGAACAGCTCCGTTCATAGTCATTGAGACAGACATTTTATCCAGTGGGATCTGGTCAAATAACAGTTTCATATCAAGGATTGAATCTACAGCAACTCCCGCTTTGCCTACATCTCCTGTTACCCTCTCATGATCTGAATCATATCCTCTGTGGGTTGCAAGGTCGAATGCTACTGATAATCCTTTCTGACCAGCAGCAAGATTACGTCTGTAAAACGCATTCGATTCTTCAGCAGTGGAGAATCCGGCGTATTGCCTTATCGTCCATGGAATCATTGTGTACATACCCGAATATGGACCATGTAAAAACGGAGGAAGCCCTGCAGCATAGTGAAGATGTTCCATCCAGTCAAGATCCTGTTTCGTGTAAACGCTTTTAATAGGTATCTTTTCAGGAGTGATCCAGCCTTTTTGTACATTGTTATCCCTGTTCCATTCATTGATGTCCTTATCTGTGAATGGTAGGGTTTTAAGGTCGCTGTATATGAATTTTGGTCTCATTTATTTTTTATCAATAAGAATAGCTGCACCATTTTATCTTATCACCCCCTTCCCTGCCTTCCCCCACGGGGGGGACCGACCGTCAAGAAATCAGCCTTTTGGTTGATTTTAGGGAGGGGCCAGTATGAGCGATGGCTTGCGCGGCAATCTGGCGCCTTCGCTAAAATTGCCTGCAAGGCAATTTTTAAACGCTCGGCCCCCCCCTGGGGGAAATAAGAAAGGGGGTAAATAAGTAATTGTGAATTTATATTTTTGATTGTCTGTATCATATCAACTTTATATTCCCAGTTTATTATTAAATTCCGTGAGTGTTTCAATCACATTTGATCTTACATGGATGAAGTTATCAATTCCTTTAGAATTCAGTTCTTCTCTGCATGCTGGATTGCCCGCAACAACAATAATTGCCTTATCCTTCAGCTTCATAAAAATCTCAGGGGCGATCAGAGGATATTCTTCATCAGAACTGCAGATCACTACAATATCAGATTTTGATTTAACAGACTGTTTAACTGCATCATCAACTGTTATAAAAATCTGATTTTCTATAAGCTGATAGCCTGCACAGCCGAAGAAATTTGCAGAGAACTGCGATCTGGCCTTGCTCATGACCGGGTTTCCTATAGGCAGGAGGAACACAACCGGACGTCGGGTTGCTTTATCAGTTGCAATTCTTAGCTTATCATACTGTTCCGAACCTCTGAATATCTGAATTGGTTCAACAATTAATTCATTCTCAAATAATTTCTTGTCGAATAGCTTTTTCAGATCAACTGTTTCGGAGATCTTTTCCTGAGTATTCGGATACTGATTTGTTCCAAGAAGGATAGCTTTTCTTGTTGCCATGTCATTTTTCCGTTTAGCTCCTGACTCTGACAATTTAGTCTGGATGAATCCAGATTTCAGACAAGCAAGGAATCCACCCTGATCTTCAATTTCAAGGAATAATTTCCACGCGTTTTCAGCTATAAGGTTAGTGAGGTTTTCGATATAATATGAACCGGCAGCAGGGTCTGCTACTTTATCAAAATAAGCTTCTTCCTTTAATATTAATTGCTGGTTTCGTGCAATTCTTTCTGAGAATTCATCGGGATGCCTGAATACTTTATCGAAAGGCTCAACGGTAAGTGAATCGGCTCCGCCCAGGATAGCTGACATTGCTTCCGTCTGGGTTCTGAGCATATTTACATAAGGATCATACACAGTTTTATTCCATTCGCTTGTAACGCAATGTATATCCATTTTAAGATTTTCTTCCCTTGCAACCTGAAAACCATTCGCAACCACAGACCATAGTACTCTGGCAGCTCTTAACTTGGCTATTTCAGGAAAATAGTTTGATCCTGTTCCAAAACTGAACCTGATCTTTGACGCCGCCATATCACTGCTTATTCCTCTCTGGGTAAGTTGGGCCATATATTCATTTCCCATTGAAATACCGAATGCCAGTTCCTGAACAATATCTGCTCCGGCATTATTAAAATTTGACGCATTCAGGTGGATAACCCTCAGATGCGGCAGAGAAGCTGCAGAATTTACTACTGAAGCTAGGTAGTCAAAGCCTTCTTCCGGTGGAATACATAAAGTTCCGTTCAGCATTAGTCTGCTTAACGGATCTGCTTCAATAGCGCCTCTTATTTTGTTCGGGTCAGAGTAAGATTTTTTTACACAATTTATTATCAGATCTATAATCTCCCTGGCTTTGCCATTGGTGAGAAAATTTAATTCCACACCTTCCAGGAATATTCTTTCGAGGAGTAGATCAAAATTCTTCTCATTAATTGATTCCGGATCTGAAATAATAAATCCAAGGGAATCAATACCTCTCATAAGTATTGTAAGAGCCTTCCTGTTCGCTATTGAGTAATTAGTTACTTCAATATTCTGTCTTATCAGCCAGTTATTATTATTAATCTTAGTTCCCCTAAGATAAGGCGACTGATCAGGCAGAGTGTTGATATACATAAGATTTTCAACATCTTCCATTCTATAGAAAGGCTTTACATCAAACCCTTCATTTGTTTTCCATACAAGTTTTTTATTGAAATCTGCTCCCTTCAGGTCTGAATTGATTTTATCCAGCCACTCTTTAGTAGTTACAGGTGGAAACTGATCAAATAATCTTTCCTTTTGAACCATTCTTACCAGCTTTGTAATTTAAAACACAAAATAAATGAATAGCGGAATAAAGTTTCTATGAAATTTATCATATTAAAATATCTGCGGATTGGTCCTATTTCCCTGCAAATTCCATCAGAAAAGATTTTATAAACGGATTCAGATCACCGTCAAGCACAGCCTGAACATTTCCGGTCTCATGGTTTGTGCGTAAATCCTTAACCATCTTGTATGGATGAAGCACATACGATCTTATCTGTGAACCCCATTCAATTTTTTTCTTCTCGCCCTCAACCTTTGCCTGCTCCTCCTGCTGTTTTCTCAGTTCAAGTTCATAAAGTTGTGATTTAAGGATTCGTATTGCATTCTCCTTATTATTTAATTGCGATCGTGTTTCCTGGTTCTCAATTATCAGTCCTGAAGGTTTGTGCCGCAATCTTACAGCTGTTTCTACCTTGTTTACATTCTGTCCGCCTGCCCCGCTTGACCGGAATGTATCCCAGGTTATATCGGCCGGATTAATTTCTATCTCGATAGTATTGTCAACAAGGGGGGATATAAAAATTGATGCGAATGTTGTCTGACGTTTGCCCTGTGCATTGAAGGGTGATATTCTAACAAGCCTGTGAACGCCATTTTCGCTTTTCAGATAACCGTAAGCTCTTTCACCATCAATCTCCAGTGTGACCGACTTGATCCCAACCTCATCACCTGGCTGATAATCAAGTTCTTTAACTTTATAATTATTTCTCTCTGCCCAACGAAGGTACATCCTCATGAGCATGGCTGCCCAGTCATTGCTTTCAGTCCCTCCTGCACCCGAGTTGATCTTCAGGATTGCCCCAAGCTGATCTTCCTCTTTCTGCAGCATATTCCTGACCTCAAGGTCCTCTATCATTGAGAGGCAGTTTGCATAATGGTTATCAACTTCTTCTTCAGTAGTTTCTCCATCTCTGAAAAAATCATTGATTATGCTGATGTCATCAATAGCAGAATTAATATTATCAAAGGCTGAGGTCCAACTTTTTAATTGTGCGATGGATTTTAGTAGCTCTTCTGCTTTTTTAGGATCATTCCATAAACCCGGTTGTTGCGAAAGGCTCTCCTTTTCCGCAATTAGTTCCAGTTTACCCTGTATGTCAAAGATACCTCCTTAACGCATCGCGGCGTACCGATAAAGCTTTTATCTGTTCGTTAGTTATCATTTCTAAATTTTTAATTAGTGCAAATTTAAGCTTTTATATCAGACTTACCTTCCCCATATAATTATGTTAATTTTTAAAATTATTTAAGTCTGACAGTTATTGAAACTTTAACAGTTAATAAATTCTATATTTATTGCTCAAAGAAAAAAGGTCATGAGAAAAATATATCCCTGGTTGCTTATCGTGGTTGCCACCACATTTTGCATAAATGGCGTATCACAAAAATCCGACTGGCTCATTAATGGTTCCTCTTTCACATCGGCAATAACTGAAAAGAACGGTTTTGTGACTCTCTCCAACGGACTTGTCTCCAGAACGATTAGCCTGTCTCCAGATGGAGCCACCACCGGATTCGAAAATATTATGACTGGCAATGAACTCATCAGGGCTATAAAGCCTGAGGCTGTTGTTGCAATTAATGGTAAAGAATTCAGGATAGGAGGATTGACCGGACAGCCTGTAAAAAATTATCTTCGTGAAGAATGGATTCCAGGTCTGAAGACAGATTCTTTGTCAAAATTTATGCTTTCAGGTTATACCACCGGAGAAATTACTAAAAGGTTTGAATGGAAAAAGAGACCAGAGTGGATGCCGCAGGATATGCCATGGCCTCCAAAAGGGAAGGAAGCTGATTTTACTTATACAGCAAAGTTAAATGAAGTTGATGCAGCAGGTATTAAAGTTGTTATACATTATGAAATCTATGATGGGTTGCCCCTTATCTCAAAATGGATCACGATTAACAATTTTCGTTCTAAGGAGATCATTATTGACAGTTTCACCTCAGAAATTCTCGCTCTGACGGAGGAGGAGAGCGCTGTTGGCGATAAAAAAAACTGGGTTTTACCAAACCTCTATGTTGAAACAGACTATGCATTTGGCGGCAGTATGTCTTCAGAATCATGTTACGAAAAATCAGTCTGGTGGATCCCTGACCCTGAGTATAAAACTATCGTCAACTATAACAGGATACAGCCGTCATTGCTGGAATGCAGGCCAATGACAGGACCAGCTCAAAGAGTTGGACCGGGGAAGTCATTTAACAGTTTCAGAACATGGATACTGGTAAGTGATAACTGGGACCGAGAGAGGAAGGGATTGGCCCAGCGTAAGATGTACAGGACAATTGCTCCCTGGGTAACAGAAAACCCAATCTTCATGCATTTACGGTATTCAGATAATGAATCTGTAAAAAAGGCTGTAGATCAGTGTGTCGCCACAGGATTTGAAAAAATAATCCTCTCATTTGGAAGCGGGTTTGATATTGAAGATACAACCAAAGCCAACCTGGACCGATACAAAGAACTCACAGTATATGCACACAGCAAAGGCATTTCAATCGGAGGATACAGTCTTCTTGCAAGCCGTCATGTTGGCGGAGGAAATGATGTTGTTATGCCCGCAGGACAACAACCAATATTTGGAAATTCGCCGTGTATTGGCAGTTCCTGGGGCATTGATTATTTCAAAAAACTTTATCACTTCATTGAATACACCGGCTTTGATAATTTTGAGCATGACGGCTCCTATCCCGGAGATGTATGTATGGCCACCACCCATCCTGGTCATGAGGGCCTGACCGATTCACAGTGGAATCAGTTCAGAACCATTTCGGATTTTTATAAATGGTGCCGCGGCCGTGGGGTCTATCTTACAGTACCTGATTGGTATTTTCTGAACGGAAGCAGCAAAACAGGAATGGGTTACCGGGAAACAAACTGGTCGCTGCCACGGCGGGAGCAGGAGATAATTGAACGCCAGAATATTTACGATGGAACATGGGAAAAGACTCCATCGATGGGCTGGATGCATGTACCCCTGATGGAATATCAGGGAGGAGGTTCTGAAGCTACAATTGAACCCCTTCAGAAGCATCTGCCTCATTATGGCCAGCGCCTTGCTGATCTGTTTGGAGCCGGAGTTCAGGCGGCCTATCGTGGTTCAAGATTATACGATGCAACTGAAACGCTTGAACTCGTAAAAAAGTGGGTCTCATTTTACAAAAAGCACAGAGCAATACTTGATGCTGATATTATTCACATCAAACGTGCCGATGGAAGAGGCATAGATGCTATCCTTCATGTCAATCCATTAAAGAGTGAAAAGGGATTATTGATGGTATATAATCCTCTTGACAGGACTGTAAAACAAAACCTTACAATTAATGTTTACTATACAGGCCTTACCGGTGTAGCAGCAGTTGGTGAGAATGGAGGTGAATCAAAAAAATATCCCATAAACAGGGACAATGAAATTACTATTCCGGTAACTGTTGAACCAAACAGCCAATCTTGGTATATAATAAAATAATATGCAGCATTTTATAATATGGTGTAAATCAATTTCAAAGTATCTCCTTTTTGGTTGGATGCTGACAATTCTAATACTCTCTTCAATACCTAATATTCCAACTCTTAAAATACATACAGCCAGACATGAGTTCAGACTTGATTATCTGATGCATTTCGCAGAATATGGGATGCTGTCGTTTCTGGCTTTTATTTACTTTGCTGAAAATGAATTCAGGATCGGATACCGGAAGGTTATACTCATAGCTTCAGGTATTGTTCTCTTTGCGGTACTCGATGAATTACATCAGAAACTGATACCTGGAAGAACATTTAGCACCATGGATATAATGAGTGATGTTACAGGTGTTGCAGCTGCGATTGTTTTTACAATATTCTTATTCAGATCGGTGGCAAGAAAATTAAAAAAGGCTTCATAAAACGTAGAATGAGAATCTCATTTAGACAACTCTATCTATTTGATAATGAGGTTAATCACTTCGCCAGGAATGATATTGTTATCCTTATAGAGACTGTGAATGTTAGAGGGAGATTCCTCACTCCGAATGGAGCGAAGCGAAATGAGGAATCTCCAATTCTCCGGAGGAGTTCCATCAAAAAATGCGGATATTTTAAAATTATTCATTCGTAGTAGTGAGGTAGGAGAAAACCCTAATTCACTTTATAACCTATGAATGATCCTGTACCTGAATAGGTGGAAACACCGGTATTAATGGTAAGACTGACATTAGAGCCCTGATCAAGCTTTATTGTAACCCATTTTGTCAATTCTGTGCCAGAAACTATATCCGATCCAAGATTCTCATAAACTGTACCATTCTTAAGCAAGTAAAGAGATCGGCTACTCCCAGGACCATCAGCTCTATAAGTAACAAAAAAAGTATAAATCCCCGTAATAGGAGCGGTAAAGATCCCGGTACCTGAATCGTATCCTCCTCCATCATTAAACTCAACATCTGAGTTAATAAAGACATAAGTCTGGCCTGCTGTCAACCCGGTTTGAGAAATGCTCTTCCTAGATTTGAATCCGATAGGATTTTCAAGATTAACTGAGTTTTTCGATGAGATCGTCAGATCACCTGTATTTTTATTATAATTCAATGTCTGTAATTCATTTGTGGGATCGGAATCGGCATCGTTTTTCAGAACACTTAAATCAATAGCAGCAGCTCCACCCGAGATAGTTAATTTATTATCGGTCGGGTTAAAACTCAGGGACTGATTAAATTTTGAAAGGTCAATTAAAGTAGCAGATGCGTTCTTTGTTATTTTCAGCTTATTATTCACATCAAGCGCCAGATCCTGAATCTGATTGGTAAGTCCAACCTTGTTGCCACCCAATATCGAAAGAGTATCACCCAGAAGGGTAAGCTGATGAGGAACATTAAGAGTTGAAAGATTTACTGTATTACCATTCGAGATTGAAAGATTATTACCATTAAATGAAAGAGTCTGTTTATCAGAAGAGGGATCGCCGGAATCACCTTTTGGACCAGGATCACCTTTAGGTCCTGCCGGGCCGGGTTCAAGAGACTTTTGAGCATAAAGAGCATAGGGTACTGCCAGGAATTGCATTGTACCCATATCGACGAAATCATTTTCGAATTTCACCTCTACTTTGAGATAATGATATGCCTGGCTCCATTGAATCAACGACAAGTCACCGTAAATACCACCTGTTGGCGTCCCTTTACCGATTATCAGTGAAAAAACACCGAATTTGGAAGTTGTGACATGTGAATATAACTCCTGGTAAACAACATTACCCAGGGGATTTCCCGATATTATGGAAAATTTTACATCAATATCCTTATTTACAAGCTCCTTTCCGAAATTATCCCTTGCCACTGCCTGATAAAAAATGCCAAAAGGAACATTCTGCCCAAAAGAGGATGAAGATCCAATAAGCACGAAAATTAACAATACAAAATAACCCTTAAAAACTTTTGAAGCCATATCTTTCCGGATTACATTTTCTCTATTTTAAAAACTCTGATAATTTTTGAATCATCGCTGGTTATCCTTACAAAATAAAAACCGTTCGATAGCCTGGTAATATCAATCTGCTGTATATAAGAGTATTGAGTTATAAAGTCCAGGGTCATTGTACTGACAATAGTACCTGTAAGGTTAATCATCTCAATGGTGAACTTCCTGGCTGCATCACCAAAAAGCTTAATATTAATAAAGTCTGTCGCCGGATTCGGATAAACATCGACACCAGTTCCTTGCTGAGGGGTTTCACCGGTATATTTCATGCCAGGCTGTTGAAATCCCTGTGTTAAAAAGAATCCTGCACCAGTCTCCAGCTCAACTGCCGTTTCTCCTATCGTTTGTGAATAATTAATAATTCCTGATGTAGCTAAACCGGCAGCTGGTACTAATACCTGATTTGATAACTGCTGGGAATTGGCCACAGCGCAAAAAGAAAGCAATATTAGTATTAGTACCTTAATTACTTTAATCATGTTATATTTATTCTGGAAGATCAAATATAAACGTATTTTTGAAAAAGCAATAATTTTTGTTGATAAATATGTTAATAACTTGGTTAATAATCTTCCATACAACTTAGCATTTTATCTTATATTATGACCCCGCTGTAAATAAAATCTGATTTTATAATTCTGAATATTCTGTATGATTTCTAACTTGCACGATGCTAAAATCATTTCTCTATCATAATCTCATTGAAGCTGGCTGCGATGAAGCCGGAAGGGGTTGTCTTGCAGGACCTGTTGTAGCTGCAGCTGTAATCCTTCCAAAAAATTATAAACATCCCGTCCTGAATGATTCCAAAAAACTTACAGCTAAACAGAGAAATATTCTGAGAGATGAAATATTAAGCTCTGCGATAGCCTCAAAGGTGGCATTCATTGATAATAATGAGATTGATGAAATGAATATTCTCAGGGCTTCAATCAAGGCCATGCATATAGCAATTGAAGGTCTTGAAAAGGTTCCACAATTCCTTCTGATAGACGGGAACAGGTTTTTTCCATATAAAGGCATTGATTATAAAACAATTATCAAAGGAGATGGCCTTTTTCTGTCCATAGCTGCTGCCTCAGTTCTGGCAAAGACTTTCCGTGACGAATACATGGAAAAAATAAATGATGAGTTTCCGGAATATGAATGGATCAGAAACAAAGGTTATCCCACTGCATTTCATAGGGCTGCTATAATGAAATATGGAATAACTCCCTACCACCGTAAATCTTTTACACTTTTTGATTCCCAGTTGAAATTTGAATTCTGAACAGGATATTATATCGTATAAAAGTTATCTTTACGCCTTAATTTAAAATCAATCCAAATTAAGTTATACTTTATGAAAAAATTGTTTGCAATATTATTAATCCTTTCCGCCAGTTTTGGATTTAAAGCTAAAGCTGATGAGGGTATGTGGCTGCTTCCTCTCATTGAAAAATTAAACATGGGTAAAATGACGGAACTGGGGCTGAAGCTCTCCGCTGAAGATATCTACAGCCTCAATAAAGCCAGTTTAAAAGACGCCGTGGTGATTTTCGGAGGAGGATGCACAGGTGAAATTGTCTCTCCACAAGGACTCATTCTTACAAACCACCATTGCGGTTATGGCTCAATCCAGGAACATAGCTCATTGGATCATGATTATCTGCGAGATGGGTTCTGGGCAAAGACAAAAGAAGAGGAGTTGCCAAACCCTGACCTATCAGTTACATTCCTGATAAGCATTGAAGATGTGACAGGCCAGGTCATGGCAAATGTAAAAGAGGGAATGAATGGAACTGACCGCAGTGCTGCAATCAGCGAAGCAAGACAATCAATCGAAAAAAAAGCATCTGAAGGAAACAACTTCAAGGCACAGGTAGCAAGTTTTTATGGTGGAAATTATTTCTATCTTCTTATTTATGAACGATATAATGATGTTCGCCTGGTAGGAGCTCCTCCATCATCGATAGGTAAGTTTGGTTCTGATACCGACAACTGGGAATGGCCACGTCATACTGTCGACTTTAGTGTATTTCGTGTTTACTCGGCTCCTGATGGAAAACCCGCAGCATATTCAAAAGAAAATATTCCTCTTAAACCAAAACGTTATCTTCCGGTTTCAATAAAAGATCTGCACAAAGGTGACTTTACCATGATTCTTGGATATCCCGGCAGGACCAGCAGGTATATGACTTCATATGAAGTGACCGAACAGCTTCAGATCGTACATCCTGACAGAATTAAAATACGTGGCATCAAGCAGGATACATGGATGAAAGATATGATGGCCGATCATAAGATAAACATTCAGTACTCTGAAAAATATTTCGTTTCTTCCAACTACTGGAAATACTCAATTGGTCAGAAACGGGGTCTCGAAAACCTGAATGTAAAAGCAAAAAAAGAAGAACTTGAGAAACAATTTAATGCCTGGGTGACAACAACTCCAGACCGCGAGGCAAAATACGGAGAAGCACTCAATATGATTAAAACAGCTATAGAAGGAAGGGCTGAATATTACAACGCTCTGCAATATCTTAATGAATGTATGCAGGGATGTGAACTCTTAGGTTTTAGCCGGAACGTTACAGCTCTGATCTCAGCACTGGAATTAAAAGATAGTCAGAAAATTTCTGAGGCAGTCGCAAAAATTAAGGGAAACAGTGAAGCTTTTTATAAGGACTATAATCCTTCTACCGATAATAAATCAATGAAGGCAATGTTAAAGCTATTCAGGGAGGATATACCTGTAAAATTTCAGCCCGACTTTTATACAAAAGTTGTCGATAAGAAATTTAAGGGCGATATTGATAAGTTTGTCGATGCTATGTTTGCCAAATCGATATTTGCGAGTGAAGCAAAACTGAACGCATTCCTTGATAAACCTTCTCTGAAAACATTAGAAAATGATCCGGCTTATCTGACAACTAATTCAATTTATAGCACCGGATCCGAATTGTCAAAAGGTAACAGCCAGTTTGATGAGGGACTTGTTACAGGAAGAAGGCTTTGGATCGCTGCACTCTTAGAAATGGTTCCCGATAAAACTCAGTACCCTGATGCTAACTTTACGATGCGGCTGAGCTATGGTACTATACAGGATTATGAGCCCCGTGATGCTGTTACCTATAATTATTTTACTACTCTGCAGGGAGTTGTAGATAAGTATAAGCCAGGCGATTATGAATTTGATTTACCAAAACGCCTCATCGATCTGAATAACAGTAAAGATTTCGGAAGATATGCTTCTCCTAAAGGATACATGCCTGTCTGTTTCCTGACAACCAATGACATCACCGGCGGAAACTCAGGAAGTCCGGTTATGAATGGAAATGGTGAATTGATTGGTTTGGCATTTGATGGTAACTGGGAATCGATGAGCGGCGATATTGCTTATGAACCGGCCCTGCAAAGAACTATAGTTGTCGATATCCGTTGTGTACTCTGGGTAATGGATAAATATGCAGGTGCAAAAAATCTTGTTGATGAGATGACTATTGTACAGTAAAATTTTGAAATATGCACTTTAACCTAATTGAGATTCTTGCTGCTTTTATGGTTTTGTTTGCAATTATAGACATACCAGGGTCTATTCCTATAATAATTGATTTAAAAGCAAAATCCGGTGAAATCAAATCAGCTAAAGTAACTCTGGTTTCATTTTTAATTCTGCTGGCATTCCTGTTTATAGGAAGTCCTTTACTTGGCATTTTTGGCATCGATGTGTCATCATTTGCAATCGCCGGTTCTTTTATTATTTTTTTAATTGCTATGGAGATGATCCTTGGAATCGAACTTTTTAAACAGGATTCACACGGAGGTGGATCGATTTTCCCCATAGCATTTCCCCTGATTGCCGGAGCAGGCTCAATTACTACAATCCTCTCACTCAAAGCGGAGTACCATACGATTAATATTTTCATCGCCCTGGTTCTGAATATGGTGGTAATCTATCTTGTTCTGCGATTAACATATATATTTGAAAAGATATTGGGTGCAGGGGGGCTGCAAATTCTTAAGAAAGTCTTTGGTGTCATCCTGTTGTCGATCGCAATAAAGCTTTTCGTTACCAATACAGGAATAATACTGCATCATGCCAAATGAAATTACTATATATACAGATGGCGCCTCAAGCGGTAACCCTGGTCCAGGAGGCTATGGGACAGTACTCATCTCGGGAAAACACAGGCTCGAAAAGTCAGCAGGATACAGCCTTACTACAAATAACAGGATGGAACTTATGGCAGTCATTGCAGGGCTGGAATCTCTGAAAATAAAAAAAAGCAAAGTCGTAATATATACCGATTCAAGATATGTCGCCGATTCTGTCGAAAAAGGATGGGTATTTCAATGGGAATCAAAAGCTTTTAAAAAGAAAAAGAATGCTGATCTCTGGATCAGGTTTCTTAAGATATACCGGCAGCATGATGTCAGAATCGTTTGGATAAAAGGCCATGCCAATAATACTGAGAACGAGGTCTGCGACCGGCTCGCGGTTGAGGCTTCAAAAGGTACTCTACTCGAGGATACCGGTTATCGTCCTGAAGAAGAAAATGAAAAATTATTATGATCTCAGCAGAACTTAATCAGTATGAGAGGACAAGCAGAACTTTACCGGCTTTTTGAAAAGCTTTCAATTGAATTTGAATATCATGAACATCCTCCTCTGGCTACAATAGAAGATGCCAAAATTCACTGGGCTTACTAT
>Ga0302271_10002402_pt1 | contig 16925 bp, 15 predicted proteins | sample III_Bog_N1_1_FD_198767 | JGI IMG/M metagenome (GOLD analysis project Ga0302271, IMG submission 198767) | Peat permafrost microbial communities from Stordalen Mire near Abisko, Sweden - III_Bog_N1_1 | ecosystem: Environmental > Terrestrial > Soil > Wetlands > Peat | place: Sweden: Abisko...
TTGCCAAACTGTGATAGCGGCACCTTGCCTCAAATGCTGGCACTGGAAGCCGCCTATCCCGGTTATTGCCATGCCACGATTGGATTGCATCCTACCAGTGTAAAAGAAGATTACAAGGAAGAACTTACCCTTATAAAATCAGAACTGGAACGCAGGGAGTATTTGGCCATCGGGGAAATAGGCATTGACCTTTACTGGGATAAGACATTGCTGGCAGAACAATTTAAGGTTTTCCAACAACAGTTAGAATGGGCGTTGGAGTATCATTTACCGGTTATCATACATGTCCGTGATTCATTCCGCGAAAGCATGAATGCCCTTATACCTTATAAAAACAGTGGATTAACAGGTGTCTTCCACAGCTTCACCGGGACGCTGGAAGAAGCACAAGAGATCCTTGTGTTCGGAGGATTCAAATTGGGAATAAATGGTATTGTCACCTTTAAAAACTCCGGGCTCACAGCAGTGGTTGAAAAAATTGAGCTAAGGCATTTGCTGCTTGAAACAGACTCGCCCTACCTGACACCTGTCCCTTACCGCGGAAAGCGCAATGAGAGCAGTTATATAAGCTTGGTGTGCGCTAAACTGGCTTCAATATACAATCTATCCATTCAGGAGATTGATGATGCGACAACAAAAAATGCAGGGGAGTTATTTACGAAACTTCAGGTAGAACCAACTGCCAAGCATCAGGATTAACAATCAAAATCGGTAAGTTTTCAATTACAGCCTATTACAACTATCGATGACAGGTAAAAAACCAAGATGAAACCGTTTGTCACAAAAAGATTCATATCTACACGACTAAAATTGCTACTATATAGGAATTTTTGTTTAACTTTGCACAGCATACGGAGAGATGCTCGAGCGGTTTAAGAGGTACGCTTGGAAAGCGTATGTACTCCACAAGGGTACCGGGGGTTCGAATCCCTTTCTCTCCGCACATTACACATCAGGTAGTAATCTAGCCCACAAAATCAATGATTTTGTGGGCTTTCTTTTTATTTACATTATTAAAATTCCCCAAAAGGCTTTTTCAAAGAGTTATTCATTAGAATTTATTCTCCTTCCCCAACCCTGAAACACATCGAATCACAATTTCAGAACAGCAACCTTCGAAGAAGCCAACAGATTAAAAAAAATCTTTAATCAACTAATTCCCCGAATCCCGGACAGGAAATAAAGCAGGTTCCACTAAACAGGAAGAACAAATTGTACATTTGTTTCGTTCCATACAAAATGAAATTTAAATTTGGGAGTTGAAGAAACTTTGAACTTTCCGGCAAGAAAGAAATTGATAGTTCTTTGTGATTACAGGCAACTCCGGGGAATCATTCTTTTGTACCGTAATTCTTTTCAATCGTATTTTACTAAAAATCGAATAAAATGAAAACAATTAAAATTGGGATTAATGGATTTGGACGAATAGGCCGTCTGATGTTTCGCGCTGCACAAAACAACGATCAGATTGAGGTAGTTGGGATCAACGACTTGCTGGGTGTGGAGTATATGGCTTATATACTTCAATACGACTCGGTTCATGGGCTTTTTGAGGGAACTGTCAGTACAGAAAATAGGAACCTGATTGTAAACGGGAAAACAGTTCGGGTGACAACGGAGAGAGACCCTGCAAATTTAAAATGGAATAAAATTGAAGCAGAGTATGTGGTGGAATCAACAGGTGCTTTTTTAACTAAGGAAAAAGCGGAAGCTCACATTCAGGCCGGAGCAAAAAGGGTCGACATGTCAGGACCTCCGAAAGACGACACGCCCATGTTTGTTATGGGGGTTAATGAAAAAAAATATAAGGGAGAGATTTTTGTTTCCAATGCATCCTGTACTACCAATTGTACAGCCCCTTTGGTAAAAGTGATCCATGAGAAATTCGGGATTATTGAAGCATTGATGACAGCCATACATGCTACAACTGCCAGCCAACGGACAGTGAATGCACCCTCACTGAAAGATTGGCGGGGAGGACGATCTATATTGGGGAACATTATCCCATCGTCCACAGGTGCTGCAAAGGCAGTGGGAAAAGTGATACCCGAACTTGCCGGAAAAATAACCGGTATGTCCTTCCGGGTTCCAGTAGCAGATGTTTCGGCAATTGATTTAACCCTTCACTTAGCGACTCCTGCCTCCTATTGAACAGATTTGCCAGGTTATTAAAGAGGCTTCAGAGAATGAATTGAAAGGAATCCTGGGTTATACGGAAGCTGCAGTCGTTTCCAGCGATATGCTCGGAGAGACTCGAACATCTGTGTTTGATGCCAAAGCAGGAATTTCGTTAAATTCCACGTTTGTAAAACTGGTCAGTTGGTATGACAATGAGTATGGTTTCTCTACAAAAATGCTGGATCTTATCATACATATGGATTCGGTAAAATAAGTCGGCTACTTGTAGTCAATCTTACAAGGAATAGAATGGGCTACTGAGAGGTTAAACCTGAATATCAGAGAATAGATTATTATTTTATGGATAAACTATTGGAAACAGAGTACGAAATAAAGAATAGACATTCTTTGTGCTAACATTTAGCCTTGCTACATTAAGGACTTCCTGAAAGAAGAAATAATATATCAAAAGAGACATTCAAAAGCCAGACCCTACAAAACAAAATTTACGTAGGTTTTTTACCTTTTCACGTTGTATGAAGGCTGCATCTGGTCAAAAAAACAAAAAAAGCTTTCCCGATAAAGGAAAGCTTTAATTGTTGAGAAGAAAATAAGTATTTTTTCTTTGATTCTTCCACGGATACTTTTCTAAACTCTTTTAAAAGTTTTTCCAGATCCAATGAGCTTTTACGTGCACGAGTACCGGCAGCCTTATTTGCTTTCTCAATTTGTAAATTTGCATCTGTAGCAAATGCTTCGAATTCGGCTTTAATTTTGTTTACTAATTCTTCCATTTTCAAATTATGTTTAGTTTTTTTAATAGGCTGTACTGATACAGCCTGAATATCTGCTGCAAATATAGTCAATTAAGGATAATATCAAAAGATATCAAGATGAAAGTTAGTCTCAGACAGTGAATTTATCTCTTTTCATTAAACCTATATGAATTAAGTCCCTGTTTTAAAACATCAAAACACAACGGGCAACTTGTTCATACTTACGATTTTTTTTTGTAATTTTGCACACCTGAATCAGTTAATTGCTAATTGATCCCTAAAAGTTGATTATAAAGAGATGGATCCAAATCTTTGTAATCTGTCATAAATCTGTGAAATTTGTTTTTTAGAATGAAAAAGTTTGCTGAATATACGAATCTGAATTTATCGGACATCAATAAAGAAATGCTGACACGCTGGAGCGATCAGGATATTTTCCAAAAAAGTATAGAAACCCGTGAGGGCAAACCATCGTTTGTTTTCTATGAAGGACCACCCTCAGCCAATGGATTACCAGGTATCCACCATGTCATGGGGCGTACTATCAAAGACGTTTTCTGCCGGTATAAAACCATGCAAGGTTTTCAGGTAAAACGTAAAGCAGGCTGGGATACCCACGGGCTTCCCGTAGAACTGGCTGTAGAAAAGGCATTAGGTATCACCAAAGAAGACATAGGCAAGAAAATCAGCGTGGACGATTATAACGCTGCATGTCGTCATGATGTCTTGAAGTACACCAAGGAATGGGAAGACCTGACCCGTAAAATGGGTTATTGGGTGGACATGAAAGATCCATATATCACCTATGACAACCGTTACATAGAAACCCTTTGGTGGTTGATTAAACAGCTTTACAACAAAAAATTACTTTATAAAGGTTACACTATCCAGCCTTACTCACCTGCAGCAGGTACCGGACTGAGCACACACGAACTGAACCAACCGGGATGTTACCGGGATGTGAAAGACACTACCTGTGTAGCACAATTTAAAGTAAAAACGGCTAATCATTTCTTGCCATTTGCAGATAATGAAGGAAACAAAGTTCATTTAGAAGGGGATACATTTATTCTTGCATGGACAACGACTCCATGGACATTACCATCGAACACAGCCTTATGTGTCGGATCGTCAATTCAGTATGCTTTAGTTAGGTCATTTAATCCTTATACAGGAACTCCAACAAACTATATTTTAGCAAAAAATTTAATCAACATGCATTTCAATCCCAAAAATGCGGAATTGAGATTAGAAGACTATGAAGTAGGCGCTAAAAATATTCCATTTAAAATCTTGGGTGAATGTAATGGAAGTAGTCTTGCAAACTATGTTACATACGAGCAATTGATTCCCTGGGTAAATCCGGGAGAAGGTGCTTTCCGAGTGATATCGGGAGACTTTGTAACCACAGAGGATGGTACAGGGATTGTTCACATTGCCCCTACCTTTGGAGCCGATGATGACCGGGTAGCAAAACAAAATAACGTTCCACCTTTACTCTTCATTGACAAAGACGGAAACCGCCAACCCATGGTTGACAGGACGGGGAAATTCTTCAAACTGGAAGACCTGAGTGCCGAATATGTGGCAGACAATGTTAATGCAGGTTTGTATGGTGAATTTGCAGGACGATATGTCAAAAATGCCTATGATGAAAGCCTGACAGACGATGATACCACACTGGATATTGACTTGTGTGTGATGTTGAAACAACAGGGACTGGCCTTCAAAATTGAGAAGCACATTCATAGTTATCCACATTGCTGGCGTACAGACAAACCGGTATTATACTATCCCCTTGACAGCTGGTTCATTAAAACCACTGAATGCAAGGATAAGATGATGGAGTTGAATGAAACTATCAATTGGAAACCTCAATCAACAGGATCAGGACGCTTCGGAAAATGGCTGGAAAACCTCCAGGACTGGAATTTATCACGAAGCAGGTACTGGGGAACCCCTCTACCGATATGGCGCAGTGAAGACGGAACTGAAGAAATATGTATCGGTTCGGTGGAAGAATTGATGGCTGAAATAGATAATTCAATGGCGGCCGGATTTATGACTGAAAATCCGTTCAAGAATTTCAAAGTAGGAGAAAATACGGCTGACAATTATTCTGTAAAAAATATTGATTTACACCGTCCTTATGTAGATGGGATTATACTGGTTTCGGCAAGCGGCAGACCTATGAACCGTGAACTTGATCTGATCGATGTATGGTTTGATTCAGGAGCCATGCCATTTGCACAGTTACATTATCCGTTCGAAAATGCAGACCTGATAGACAAGGGGGGGTTCTACCCTGCCGACTTTATTTCGGAAGGAGTAGACCAGACTCGTGGATGGTTCTTCACGTTACATGCCATCAGCACTATGATACGTGGTTCGGTAGCCTTCAAAAATGTCATTTCCAACGGGTTGGTCTTGGATAAAAACGGCAATAAAATGTCGAAACGACTTGGCAATGGCGTTGATCCGTTTTCAACTATTGATAAATATGGCTCCGATCCGTTGCGTTGGTACATGATGACTAATGCTTCACCCTGGGATAATTTAAAATTTGATGTTGATGGAATTGAAGAAGTACGTCGGAAGTTCTTTGGAACGCTTTACAATACGTATTCTTTCTTCTCCTTATATGCCAATGTAGATAAATTCAGCTACGCAGAAGCCGAGACACCAATGGAAAATCGTCCGGAAATAGACCGCTGGATCATTTCGTTACTCAACACCTTGGTGAAAGACGTAACGGAGTATTATGAAACTTATGAGCCTACCCGAGCAGGGCGTGCCATCTCAGACTTTGTCGGTGAAAACCTAAGCAACTGGTATGTTCGTTTAAACAGAAAACGCTATTGGGGTGGCGATTATGACACGGACAAGATTTCAGCATACCAAACGTTGTATACTTGCCTGGAGACTATCACACGACTTATGGCACCAATCGCACCATTCTTTGCTGATAAATTATTTTTGGATTTGAATGCCGTAACTGGGAAAGACAAAATTGAATCAGTTCATTTAGCTGATTTTCCAATTTACAACGAGGAATTGATTGATGCACATTTGGAATCATGCATGCTTTTAGCACAACAAACTTCATCCATGATCCTGGCATTACGTCGTAAAGCTGAAAAAAAAGTACGTCAGCCCCTTTCGAAAGCAGTAGTACCGGCACATGATGAAGCAACCTATAACCAATTGATTTACATTGCCGACCTGATTAAATCAGAAGTCAATATCAAAGAGTTGGAAATACTTCCTGCCGATACTGACATGGAAAACCTCGTAAAAAGGATTAAGCCTAATTTCAAAACCTTAGGGAAAAAACATGGCAAGCAGATGAAAGAAATTGCCCAAGTTATGAACTCTTTCGGTAAAAACGAAATCAGTGAAATAGAAAACAATGGTAATTATTTATTGTCTTTACCTTCCGGAGAAGTTCAGTTAGAACTTGAGGATGTAGAGATTATTACAGAAGATATGCCCGGTTGGTTAGTATCAAATGAAGGTAAGCTAACTGTTGCATTGGACATCACCGTGACTGATGATTTATTACGGGAAGGTATTGCCCGTGAACTTGTAAATCGCATTCAGAATATCCGCAAATCAAATGGATATGAGATTGTTGATAAGATAGTTGTAGAGATTGAAAGTCGTATAGAAATAAAGGAAGCAGTAGAAGAGTACTCAAATTACATTGCTTCACAAACATTAGCCAACTCTGTATTGTTATTATCCAACTTACAGAATGCTACTGAGCTGGAATTTGATGACTATATGGTTAAAGTATCTGTAAAAAAAGCAGACTAAAACTTGTTTAAAATAAATTCATAAATAATTGTCCAACTGAAACAAATTAGCTATTTTCGCATGCTATTAAGAAATCGACATGAAAATTTGAATTTTTAAGTTCAAATGACTTCCAAAACCATTTAAAAATTATGATTATGGCCGAAAAAACAAGATACACAGATGCAGAACTGGCAGAATTTCGGGATTTGATTACCGAAAAACTTGAAAAAGCCCAGAAAGAATATGAAGCTTTACGCAATGGCATAACCAATTTAGATGGAAATGACGTCATGGATACGTCACCTACTTTCAAGGTGTTAGAAGAGGGTGCTGCAACCCTTTCAAAAGAAGAATCGGGACGTATGGCACAACGCCAAATGAAATTTATTCAACATCTTCAATCGGCTTTAATTCGTATTGAAAACAAAACCTACGGGATATGTCGCGAGACCGGGAAGTTGATTCCAAAGGAACGATTGCGGGCTGTACCTCATGCTACATTAAGTATTGAAGCAAAAAACGAAAAAAAATAGTCGGATATTAAAATAAAATTCGGCAACGGGACTCTTGTCTGTTGCCGAATTTGCGTATAAAATAATTTACTGATTATCATGCTGAGAACTGTAAATTGTAAACTGTAAAATTGTAAATTCTTTTCCATGTCGATAACAAAAAAATCAATCTTACTCATTTTTCTTGTATTATTCGTTGATCAGGCTTCAAAAATCTATGTCAAACTACATTTCGCACTTGGTGATCATGTTGATGTATTAGGTTGGTTCCAGATATATTTCATTGAGAATAATGGAATGGCTTTCGGGATGGAACTTATCGGCAAACTGTTTCTCACAATATTCAGGATTATTGCCGTGGGTGCACTAGGATATTACATTCATATATTGATTAAGAAAAAAATCCGCACAGGCTATATTCTAACGATTTCATTGGTACTTGCCGGAGCAGCAGGGAATATTATAGACTCAATTCTTTACGGGATACTCTTCACGGACAGTTACGGACATATAGCTTCTTTTTTACCTGATGGGGGAGGATATTCATCTTTATTTTATGGTAAAGTGGTAGACATGCTTTATTTCCCGATTATTCGTAACAGCGTGGGTGAAACAATCTTCTTCAGCCCAGTGTTTAACATTGCCGATTCGGCCATCAGTGTGGCAGTTGTAATCATACTTATTTTCTTTAGAAAAGAATTGAATAACAGCTTAGAATCAAAAAAAAACAGTAATGTTGAACCTGCCGAATAAACTATTTAGATATTTCATCGCTCTTATTGCAATCACAATGCTCTTGACAGCCTGTGACAGGAGGCCTAATGGAGTGTTGAATCAGAAACAAATGACCAATGTTCTGACAGAAATGCATAAAACCGATGCATCTCTGAATGAAAGTGGATTGACATATAAACATTACTCTGACAAAGCACCTTATTATAAATTTATTTTTAAAAAATATGGGATAACTCAGGCCAGGTTTGATTCCTCATTGGTTTGGTACTCAAAAAACCCAAGGATATTTGGGAATATCTATACGAATGTACTGGCGAATTTAACCATCATTCAAAAAGAAGTGAAAAATGGAAAATATCATGCAGTAGACACTCTTGATATGACCAAAATGAGGACTCAAATATGGAACAAACAAACCAGGTATGTCCTGACAAAAGATTCTGCTAGAACACATCTGAATTTTGATATTCCTATTAATAACTTTATGTATAAGGATCTTTATATTTTGAGATTCTTACAACGAATAGCTCCAATCGATTCATGTACTAAGCGACGAATTGTACTTCGGATTAATTATGCTAATGGTAAATCAGACAGTGTTTCAAGCATCGCCTGGAACGACAGTATTCTTCGCCGGTATACTTTACGTTTACACGCGGTCCGAAAACTTAAAATCAAATCTATATCGGGCGAATTGCTGGGTAGTAAAACCTATAAAGGGAAAATTAATGCATTGACTGACAGCATTTCACTGTTTAGGGAATACAATTCAAAAATACAAGACAGCTTACGGAATGTTGTTGATCAGGCCAGTCCGGGTTATAAGCCAGTCCCGATTAACAGAAACAATGAGTTGATTCAAAACAATAAAAAGTTTATCAACAGAAGATTTTATCATCGATTATGATCCGTATTGGAAGTCAACTCATTTTTTGTTCACCGGAAAGAATACTACGAAGATCGGTAATAGAGATGGGCGAACTGAATACTATTACAGATATCTACAGCCTGGACGATGGGAATGTAGAAACTGCTCAGACTTTGTTTTTTGATGGCATTTTATCAGCTGGGATAGTTTCTTTTATTCAAAGCAGAACTGTTAAACTAAGAGACAATCGATTAAATGATTATCAGTATTGTGATTTTTCAAAAACACTTCCATCAACGGAAATACTGAGGACAGGTAAATCGTTGATTCTGGATTTTGGGACAAACTCGACTGATAAAATAAACACCCTTCTACCCTGCCTGTCCGAGGTATTAAAAGCATTTTCCATTTTCGAAATAATCGCTGCCTGCACCTATCATCCATCTTTGTTAATAGACCAGCCTGCGGGATTGAAAGAAAACAGTGCCGCAGGATTATTACTCTGGGAACAGGTGGATCTGACTGATAAAAAATTACTCACGGGTACGCAGATTCGCGAGTTCAAGTAATTCAATTCAACCTATTAAAACAAAACACCTTTAACGGTGTTATTAGTTATTTACTAGTTTCATTTAAATCAATATAATAAACAATGTGGCAATTATTTTTAGGCAGTCTGCTTTTAGGCTTGATTCATCCTTTATTTCCAAATCATTGGATACCATTAATAGCTATCTCAAAAACAGAAAAATGGACCAATAAAGAAACAATTGTCGCAACATTAATTACGGGGTTTTCTCATACATTAAGCACGATTATTATTGGGATTATTGTAGGATTTGTGGGTATTAAATTATCAGAAAGTTATAGTTATATTACCCGGATAGCAGCACCCCTAATATTGGTTATACTTGGTGTAATCTATTTGTTAATGGATCTCAGGTCAACTCATCATCACAATCACTTTGAGATTGATAATGAAACACTTAAAAACAGAAAAACTAAATCTGCAATTATTTTCACATTGTGCATTGGTTTGTTTTTTTCACCGTGCATTGAGATAGAAGCGTATTATTTTCAGGCTGCTAGTCAGGGTTGGATTGGGATATTATTGGTGTCCGTGGTTTACTTAATAATGACCTTGTCCATAATGGTTACCCTCGTGTATCTTGGACTGAAAGGAGTCAATAAATTTAATCTGCACTTCCTCGATCACCACGAAAAGGCAATAACTGGGGTTGTATTAATCCTGCTCGGGTTATTGGCTTATTTTGTAGAGTTCTGATCAATCATCTTCATGCTTATTTTTTTAAATAAAAGGGCAATAAAAAAAACTTACCAAAAAATTAATAGTATGGCATCAAATAACTGGACAATTACGGATATTCCCGATTTGACAGGGAAAACAGTCATCGTTACTGGAGGTAATAGTGGACTGGGATTTGAATCGGTAAAAGCATTCGCGCTGAAAGGTGCCTGCGTCATCTTAGCCTGCAGGACGGTGATAAAAGGGGAAGAAGCGAAAAAACGGATCCTTAAATTTCTCCCAACGGCAGATATACAGGTTATGGAACTTGATTTGACCGATTTGAAATCCATACGCAATTTTGCGTCTAAATTCAAACAAAACCATGCAAAGCTTGATGTGTTGTTGAATAATGCCGGCATCATGATGGTTCCCTACAGTCTCACCAAAGCTGGGTTCGAAAGTCAGCTTGGCACAAATCATTTAGGCCCTTTTGCACTCACAGGGTTATTGTTGGAGGTACTTAAGAATTCACCAGCATCACGCGTTGTCAATGTAAGCAGCATGGCACACCGCAGCGGAGAAATTGATTTCAGGAATTTACTCTACGAAAACGGAAAGGGTTATTCGCCGATGAAAGCATATGGTCGTTCAAAGTTAGCCAACTTAATGTTCACCTATGAATTACAACGTTTTTTCGAAAAGAACAAAATTAATACGATAGCGTTGGCTGCGCATCCGGGACTGTCGGATACTAACCTTGCCAATCACATGATGACGAAATGGTATTTCCGGGCTTTTAAGTTTTTATTCTATAAAATGGCCCAACCAGCGTCCATGGGTGCCTTACCTGAACTGCGCGCATCGGTTGATCCCGGAGCAAAGCCAAATGAATTCTATGGTCCTGACGGGAAACGTCAAATGAAAGGATATCCGGTAGTGGTACAGCCCAAACAAAAAGCATTTAATAAGGAAGATGCGCGCAAATTATGGGAGATTTCAGAGAAACTTACTTCCGTAATATACAGCTAAGAAGTTATGTTCAATAGTCTTCATTCACTCTTTCATCCCGATCGGTATCAAGGCTGGGGAAAGACCAAAAAGTATTTCGAAGGTTGGTATTTTAAAGTGGTGAATGCTGATGAAACAAAAGCATTTGCTTTTATACCCGGTATTGCCATGTCGGGAGATGGAATGCAGCAGGCATTTATTCAGGTAATGGATGGGAATAAACGAACAGCAGAATATCATAAATTTGAAGCAGCTGAATTTAAACCCACAGCAGGTAAATTTGAAATAGAAATTGGGAATAATTTTTTTTCTAATCACACTATTCAACTCAACATGCCAACTGTAACAGGGCAATTACAGTTTTATGATACAACCCCATGGCCTAACAAATGGTATTCACCAGGTATTATGGGCCCTTATTCCTTTGTGCCCGGCATGGAATGCTACCATGGCATTCTGAGCATGGATCACCGTATTGAAGGACAGCTCATCATAAATGGTGAAACCGTTGACTTTACAAATGGCAGAGGATATATGGAAAAAGATTGGGGTCAATCATTTCCTAGTGCATACTTTTGGATGCAGACGAATCATTTTTCTGAACCGGGAATATCTTTAAAAGCATCAGTGGCAAAAATCCCATGGATGGGTAGTTCCTTTGTGGGATTTATAGCAGGAGTCTGGATGAAGGATCATCTTATTCAATTCACGACTTACAATGGCTCCAGACTTCTTAAATCGCATGCCGACCATCAAGAAGTTAAGATAGTAATGGAAAACAGAAAATACCGTCTTGAAGTATATGCCCATCGTGAAAAAGCGACTCAACTTGCCTCCCCCATTTTAGGTTTTATGGATGGACGCATAGAGGAGAGTATGACTTCTCAGATCGACGTTCAGTTGTATGATAAAAAAAGTCATAATATCATTTTACTCGATACAGGACGAAATGCAGGATTAGAAGTTGCAGGTAAAATAAAAGAAATAACCATTCCAGTATATCGGAATGCCAGAAAGGATCCTTTCTAAGTCAAGTTATAGATTTAGAACCATTGTTTATTAGCTGTCAATTAGAATAAATCTTAAAGTGATAATCAGTTGAAAGCACATGTAATAGTCAATTTAGAATAATCCGTACTCAAACAGGAACTAGATACTATAAAAATGGTGGTTTATTTCAATATAGCTTGTTAACATTTTCACTGGTTTGCTTTCCATTTTGAAATAATGTTGTATTTTTGTATCGTTTTATGGAATAGGTATCTGTGTGGAGATAATAATTATGAATTGTGAATTATTAATTGTGAATTATTGATGAGTGTTGTAGAAAAAATAAGAACTGCTAAATCGACGGCCTTTTCGTTCGAATTATTGCCTCCTTTAAAAGGTAACGGCATAGAAAATGTTTATAAAACTATCGATGCTTTACGCGAATTCGATCCCAAATATATCAATATTACAACACACCGCAGCGAGTTGGTATTTAAAGACAACGGGCATGGCTTATTCGAACAGGTAGCAGAACGCCACCGTCCCGGAACTGTTGCGATAGCAGTAGCGATAAAAAACAAATATCATATTGAAGTAGTACCACACATTATCTGCAGTGGATTTACACCCGAAGAAACGGAATATGCACTGATTGATTTGCAATTCCTTGGAATTACTGACCTGCTGCTCCTAAGGGGTGATAAAGCAAAACACGAACGTGAATTTTCACCCACAGGTTATAAACATGCCACAGAACTTCAGATACAAGTCAATAATTTCAATCAAGGTTTGTTTTTAGATGGCTCTAAAATGAAGTCATTGATTATTCCTTTCACATACGGAATGGCATGTTATCCTGATAAACACGATGAAGCACCAAACCTGGATTCTGACATATTCTATGCAAAACAAAAAGTAGATGCAGGGGCAGAATATCTGGTGACACAAATGTTTTTCGATAATAAAAAATACTATGATTTTGTATCAAAATGCAAGGAGGCAGGAATCAATGTTCCGATAATTCCTGGGATTAAACCTATCACGTTGGTTAATCAGTTAACAGCATTACCGAAGATATTTCACACGGATATTCCGGAAGAGTTTGCGAAAGAACTACGCAAATGCAAAACAGATGCAGAAGCTATGGAAGTTGGAGTAGAATGGTGCACCCTTCAGGCTAAAGATTTAAAAGCTTTTGGGGTTCCGAGTATTCATTTTTACAGCATGATGGCTACACAAAGTGTGAGACGGGTTGCTAAAGAAGTATTTTAAATAAATCAGAGAACTATGAGTTTTATTTTTGCCATACTATTGTTTATTCTTTTCCTCGGCCTATTTATAATTCTGAGCGTATTTGGGTTTATACGTTCTCTTTTCTCCGTTGGAAAACGCAGTAATACAAAGGATCATCAGAATGAAGACCTTGAGCAACCTGGCGGTAAATCTAAAATCTTTGATAAAAAAGAAGGTGAGTATGTTGAATTCGAGGAAATCAAAGAAGACAAATAGAACAACTATTACTTACAAATATCACTTTTAAAAAAGTAAAAAAGCGCAATTTAATGTACAAATTGCACTTCTTTAAAATAGAAACCTCTCCTATCACCATTTTCCTTTTCAAGTATCAGTTGTCCATCGGCATGCACTTCTAGAATCTTTGCCTGAAACAAATCACTCTCCTCTCGATAAGTATGATAACCGACTTTTCGGTACAATGATTCGGCATAGATAGAACGAATTTCAACTTTATTAAATTTCTTATAAAGATCTTCAATATTTTGGCTGATTTGAAGCAACAGTTGTTTGCGTCGATACTGTCGCCCTGTAATCTGCTGCAACGAAACCGGGTTTGGAGCCTTACTCACAAATTCACGTTGATTTACATTTAGCCCAACACCAATGACAACTGTTTTTATCCTGTTTCCCTGAAGAGAGTTTTCTATCAGTATTCCAGCTATTTTTTTATCTTTCCAATAAATATCATTCGGCCATTTCACTGTAATCTCCGAAGTATATACTTCTAATGCTTTTTTGATGGCTACACTTACCAGTTCAGAAAGCATGAACAATTCATCCATAGGTACATGAAGGGGATGAAGTACTATACTAAAAAGCAGATTCTTGCCCTTTGCCGACTCCCAGGCATTACCCGGTTGACCTTTCCCTGCCGATTGAAAATCAGTATATATAACAAATCCATCCGGTAAATACTCTTCCCGGTTCATTTCCCAACACAAATCATTGGTGGAGTTAGTCTGGTTGATGTATTGATTCGTTTTCATAATTTCTGATCGAGTAGGCTTCTGATTTAAAGTTGCGCTTAGGCTGATTGTTTTTTTTACTTTCTAGATGTTCCAGAAGTAGAGGCCTGTAATAGAAACTCTTCTATTTTCCGGGTCACGGCTTTTGAAGTCCCATTTGCACGATTTACCAACACTGAGAATACAAAGGTTTTATTATTATTCTCAATATAACCGGCATAACATTTCACTCCGGAGATTGTTCCGCTTTTAGCATGGACTTTTCCTTGCAATGGGGTTTTTTGAAGAAAATTAGTTAACGTACCACTCTTTCCTGAAACTGGCAGTGAATTGAAAAATGCTGCTTTGTGTTGACTTTTCGTCTGCATATAAACAAGTAAATCTACAAAAAATTGTGAAGATACAGCATCTACCGGTGAAAGCCCACACCCGTCATACATAAAGAGTTGATCAACTGGAAGTCCTTTTGATTTCCAGAATGATCTGACCACTTGTACTGCCCCGTTTGAAGTTCCCACTGAATTTTTAGTAAGTGCCAGATAACGGAATATCTGTTCGGCATATCCGTTATTACTATGCACATTTGTCTCCTTAATTATTTCGCTTAATTCCGGTGATTCATGGACCAGTATTACCCTACGATCGGCGCCTGAAATTACATTATTGGTTGGTAACTGCCGAATAGAAATGCCGCTTTCGACCAGTTTATCATGAAAATGTTCGGCCAGTAGCAAACCCGGGTTTGGAATATCCCCTTTTATAATATATTCCATCCTGTTTGCAGGAATCTCGCCATGGATACTTCTCAAATAAGAATGTGGTGCCCCATAAAAATAGGCACTGTCAAATCCAATGGTTGTACTTATCAAATGATTCTCGAAAGTCATTGCAGGAATTTCAGGGATTATCCTCAGGATTTCAGGTATTGATCCTACTGGTCCGGAGCGAAGTACCAACTGGTATGTATTATCCATATACGATATTCCGTAGGCTCCGGCAGCATAATAATTACCGATATCTTCCCAGGTCCATTTTTGGTTAACCCCAAGGTCATCATACAAAGTGGCATCAGCGACTATCCGTCCTGTAATTTTTTTTATTCCAACTTTCTTAACTTCTTCCACCCATCTAGTCAAAAAGTCCTTATCACCCAGGTGCTCTGAACCTAATGTCGGATCACCGCCTCCACGGATATACAAATTACCATCCAACACCCCGTTGGAATTCAACGTTCCGTCAATCTCCAGTTTAGTCTGAAAGCAAAAACCGGGTCCAAGTAGTTCAAGGGCTGTTGCTGTGGTCACCAATTTCATGGTAGAAGCTGGAGTACTGCTGTTAGTTGGTCGGAACTGGTAAATCGTTTTATTGGTCGCCAGGTCTTTTACCAGCAAACTGACATTGGCATTCTCAATCAGTGGGCTAGTAATGAAATCATCTACCGGATTCTTAGCAACTAAAAGGATCGATAGGATTAGGAGTGGAAATATCAGTTTAATTCTGTTCATGTTCGAGGAAATGTTTAAAAGTTGAACTATATTCTGGTTTAAATATTGAATATAGTTCACTTACAAAAGTAAACAGAAAATACGGTTGAGTTGTTATTCTATGTACAAAAAATGTATCTCAGCGAGCATATTTTTTAATTTATATTCCGTGGAACAAAGTTGTTGTCGCTTTATTCAGTTATAGTACTGATCTGAAATATATTATTTATTGAACAAAGTGAGAATTCAACAGACTTTGGTTTTATAGATTTATTAGAATCAATTATGGGCTTTATTGTTTAATTATTTAAAATCCAGAGAGTATGAAAATGTCTTTGAAGTTTGTGAGTGCTTGTCTTATCTCGTCGTGTCTGGTTGTTTCCTGTGATTTTATAAAAGACATTTTCCCGAATTCCAAATCGGAGCTAATATTTAAAGCCTCCGTGTCCAAGAGTACAAACCTGTCCGACACCATTCTATTTACTGGAGGAAATATCAAATCGTTCAATGGAACAACCGGTGAAATTTTGTTTGTCGATTCAATGACGATCCCTAAGATCCGGAAATATCATTGGATTAAATGTTATTTAGGAACCGATTCTTTGTTTAAAGCAACTGTAACAGTTCCAACCATGTCGTCCATTGTCAATGATCTGGTACTGGATTTAAACCTGGCTGATGGTCATTTTTATTTTAAAGACGGTTACCCATCCTATCTTGACAACCCGAGTAATAATATTGTCCGGGCTCAGAACAAGGAAAAACGTGCAATTGCCTGGACCCGTTTTGTGAATCAATTAAAGAAAGAAGGAAAGTACGTGGAGAAATGAGTTCGGAGTTTGAAGAGTTCGGAGTTTGAAGAGTTTGAAGTTTGAAAGGTTTGAGGTTTGAAAGGTTGCTATACGGGATTAGCATTCGACTTTAGACCTTCGACCTATGTATTTTGTCTTGGCTCTTGGCTCTTTTGTCCTTCGACATTTGACATTAGACCTTTGACCCCTAAAAAAAAAACTGCAACCCATATGGATTGCAGTTTTTTTATTTTACTGTTCACTGATAATTATTCAGCAGCAGGTTTATCTTCACGTGGAGGACGTGGCATCAATGCTTTGCGGGATAATTTGAA